>Ga0102924_1000207_pt1 | contig 75248 bp, 75 predicted proteins | sample PaiPotPPM11metaG_FD_80116 | JGI IMG/M metagenome (GOLD analysis project Ga0102924, IMG submission 80116) | Iron sulfur acid spring bacterial and archeal communities from Banff, Canada, to study Microbial Dark Matter (Phase II) - Paint Pots PPM... ...
GCGATATGGACTTCGCGATGGTGATCGCCCTCGGCTCCTCGTTGCAGGTGGCGTTGATGGTCGGGCCGCTGCTCGCGCTCATCTCGCCCCTGCTCGGCCACCGCATGACGCTCGTCTTCGTGCCGGTGGAGATCGTCGCCATCGCGGCGGGCGCACTCGTCACCGCAGTCGTCTCGGTGGACGGCGAGAGCACCTGGATCGAGGGCCTCGCCCTGATCGCCGTCTACATCATCTTCGCCGCCGCCATCTACGTCTGGCCCGTCGGCGCTCTCTAGCGCGGCAGCCCGGCGGGAACCACAGCCTGTTACTCAACCCGCTCCCACGTCATACACGAGTCCGACGTGGTAAGGATGAGGTGGTTATCAGCAAACGCGTAGAAACGTTGCAGTTCGGTGCCGACGCGGTTCGGGTAGAGGCTGTTTTCCAGGATGTGCGACACATACCCCTCCGCCTCATGGACTTCGTATCGGCCACAGTAGGCGTTGTAACCGCCGTATGCCGCCTGTACCTCCTCCGGCGTCGAGCGCCACCGATCCCCGGACGTAAAGAGCGGCCGGTCGGGCCGCATCATCTGCACCGCCATGTGCCCACCCGCCGTATAGATGATCATCCCGTGCGGCGCATCTCCCAGCGGATACGTCGCCTCGCCATTCTCCCATACCTCCCAGGACACGAGCCGATACACCCCGACAAATCGCTCCATACCCACCCCCGGAAATCGGAAACCAATTGAACCGAAAGGACACAAAGGACGCGAGGAAGCATACAGGAAATGAACCCGCTTCAAGCGTTTCTCCCTCCTGCTCCTCTTCTTGCATCTTTGCGGTTCTCCCCGGTTTCGTTCATCCGGTGCGGGGATGCTATGCTTGCGGGAGGGTGAGAGGACAGACGAAGGAGGAGGCGATGGCGGCGGGAGAGGCGAAGATGGGCGCGCTGGCGTGGCCGAGGACGGTCGCGGTGATCGGCGCGGGGACGATGGGATTGGGCGTCGCGGAGCAATTCGCGGCGGCGGGGCTGGCGGTGCGGATCACGGACCGCTCGCCGGAAGCGACCGCGCAGGCGTATAACCGGCTGATGCAGCGCGTGCGGGGTCATGCCGCCGCCGGGATCGTGCCGCCCGAAGCGGTCGAGCGGTGCGCGGCAGTCACCGCGAACCCCGACCTTGCCGCGACCGTGGCGGGCGTGGACTTCATCTTTGAGGCCGTCTTCGAGCAGCAGGAGTTGAAGCACGACATGCTCGCCCGCCTTTCCCGCGTGGCGCGGCCGGACGCGGTGATCGTCTCCAATACCTCCTCCTTCCCGATTGACGACCTCGCGGAGCACGTCCTGAACGCCGAACGCTTCCTCGGCCTGCACTGGTTCAACCCGCCCGAATGGACGCCCGGCGTCGAGGTCATCCCCCACGATGCGACTGATCCCACAACCGTCACACGGGTCGCGGGCTTTCTGCGCGCCATCGGCAAGCGCCCGACCGTCGTCCGTAGCGCGCCCGGCTTCGTCGCCAACCGCATCCAGAACGCGCTTTTCCGCGAGGCGCTCGCCTGCGTGGAGGACGGTCTTGCCTCACCGCGCGAGGTGGATGAGGTCTGCCGCAGCACCTTCGGCTTCCGCATGCCTTTCTTTGGCCCCTTCCTGATCGCCGACATGGCGGGCCTCGATGTCTGGGAGAGCGCCGCCAGGACGATGGAGCGCGCCTACGGCGAGCGGTTCGCAATGCCACACATCCTCCACGACCTCGTCGCGCAAGGTCGCCTCGGCACGAAGACCGGCGCGGGCTTCTTCACCTACACCCCCGAAGAACGCGATCGACTGCTTCTGGAACGCGACCGCCGCTATGCCGCCCTCAATGAACTCCTCGCCCGCCTCCCTCCCGTCACCGCCGGCACGAGCGACCTCAGAGGAACCAAGAGCGCTGCGAACAGTGAGAGGGCATGGCATCATGGCACAAATCCAACGCGTCGCGATGATCGGCACAGGGACAATGGGGCGGATGATCGCCCTGCGAACCGCGCAGCACGGCATCCCCGTCACCCTCTATGACAGCGACCCCGCCGCGCTCGACCGGGCGCGTACGGCGATTCACGACATCCTGAGCGGCTGGCTGTCGCGGGGGGCGCTCGCGCGGATCGAGATGGACGATATCGAGGGGCGTCTCCGCTACGCCAATGATCTGGCGAGCGCCGTGCGCGATGTGGACCTCGTGATCGAGGCGATTCCAGAACGTGTAGGTATGAAGCGCGTCCTGTTTAGCCAACTGGACGAACTCTGCCGGGAGAGCGCGATCATCGCGACAAACAGTTCCTCCATCCGCGTCAGTTACCTCGAGGATGCGACAGCCCGCTCCGAGAAGGTCGCCAATCTCCACTTCTACAATCCCATCTGGGAGATACCGATGGTCGAGATCGGCAGAGGCACGAAGACCAACGATGCGACGATTGACACGCTGACTGCCTACGCGCGGAGGATTGATCTCCTGCCGCTGCATGTCCGGAAGGAGAGCACCGGCTTCATCTTCAACCGTGTCTGGCGCGCAATTAAGAAGGAGACGTTGAAGGTCGTGGAGAGCGGCGTTGCATCCTTCGAGGACGTGGATCGCGCCTGGATGACGATGTATCACACGGCGATGGGGCCGTTCGGCAAGATGGATGAGATCGGCCTTGACGTGGTGAAGGACATCGAGGAGCACTACGCCTCTGAGAGCGGTGACCCCGCCGATCTGCCACCGAACGTCCTCACCGATCGTGTCGCACGCGGTGACCTCGGCATGAAGACCGGCTGCGGTTTCTACACCTATCCGGACCCCGCCTGGGCCGCTCCCGACTTTCTCAAGCCGTCACCATCCGCGCCGGATTCCCCCGGCATCGCGCGTCGTTTCTGATTTCGCCAACCGGGTAGTGCCGATGTGTGCATCGTGTGTATCATTGCCTCGTCTTCCTTCCCTCCGTGAACCCAGAGGATGGGGGAGATTTTAGTGATAGGCAACGCATCGTCTCGCGTGCGGTGCTGATGCGTGATATGCTCCCAGTGGCAAGACCATACATCCAGTCGCGTTGTGCATCCGTATACCACGAGAGACGTTCGTGCTATCCATCAAGGAGTTGTGTCATGGCGACGGTGATCGGCGAGCGTGTGCTGAAGGAGACGGAGGGGTTGTCACGGACGCACGAGCGCGTCCCAGCCCAGTACGTGGCATTGCCGAACGGTGAGGTCGTCTTCCGGCGATGCGAACCGGACGGCTCCGCGACCGAGACGGACCTCGGGCCGCACGCCGCCTTCTACGAGCGGATCTTCGCCCTGGATGAGCAGATCAAGGCAAAATACGGCAACGGGGATGGGCCGACAAAAGGCGGGCCGGGCTTGCCGGGGCGGCAGCGCGCGGGCCTCGTGATGCTCGAAGTGACGGAGAAGTGCAACCTCACCTGCCCGATGTGCTACGCGGGCAGCAACCCGGACGGACGGCACTATACGATGGGAGAGATCGAGCAGCGGCTCGATGAGATCGTCGCGGCGGAAGGTGCGGACGTCAGCCTGCAAATCTCCGGGGGCGAGCCTTCCGTACGCAAAGACCTTAAAGAACTCGCGGCGCTGATCAAGTCCAAGGGGTTCACGAACTTCGAGATGATCTCCAACGGCATTCGCATCGCGCGGGACGCGGACTTCGCGGAGAGCCTGAAGGCGTGGGGCTTCACCTCCGTCTACTTGCAGTGGGATTCGCTCCGGGAGTCGGACATCGAACTGCTGCGGGGCGAGAAGTTGTTGAGCGTCCGTATGAAGGCGCTGGACCAATTGGAGAAGGCGGGGCTGAACACGACGCTGGCAGTTTCGCTCCTGCCGGGGTTGAATACTGACCAGATCGGGCCGATCCTCGAGGTCTGTCGCCAGCATCCGATTATCCGCGCCGTCTCCTTTCAGGCGGCGACGCCGTTCGGCAACCGCTGGGATGTGGACGAAGATCGGGGAGACGCGACGCTCGACACGCGCGGCTTTGGCCGCAAACTCCGCCTACCGGACATCCTGCAACTGATCGAGGAGCAACTCGGCATCGCGCCGGAAGAGTTCATGCCCCTCGGCTTCGGCTCGCCGTTGTGCAATTCCATCGCGATTTTGCGCCACGACAAGAAGCGCGGCGCCTGGGTACCGACGACGCCGGGCATCGAATGGAACAAATACAGCCAGATCCTCGGCGATGACCCGGTGGACTTCATCCGCATGGTGACGCGCGGCAAGGGTGCGTTCTCGAAGCGGCTCCTCTCCCGAGAGGGATTGGCGGCGATGCGCGTCCTCCTGCCATATCTCGGGAGGAATCCCGGCATCATGTTCGATACGCAGTACGTCACGGTCTTCATCAAGCCCTTCATGGACGCAGAAGACCTCGATTTCGACCGCGTGGACCGCTGCTGCTTCCACAACGCCTCGCCGCGCGGCCTGCACTCCTTCTGCCATTTGAATGCCCTCATCCGCCCGACGACGACGGTGGATGCCTCGGCCTTCGGAGACGTCATCATGCTGCCGCAACCGGAACTGGTCATGGCGGATGGGGATTAACGGCCCTACCCCCCCTGCCCCCTGCCCCGATGGGGAAGGGGGAGACGACGTAGGGGCGCGGGTGCCCTCTGGGCAGGACGAACCGCCCTTGCCGACGCTCGCGATCATCGTCGCGGCGCGGAATGAGGCGCATCGGATCGCGGCGGTCTTGCAGCAGTATCGGGCGCTCGTGCCGGACGCGGAATTGATCGTCGCGGACGGCGCAAGCAAAGACGCGACGGCACGGGAGGCGTTGCCGTATGCGCGCGTCGTGACCGGAAAAGGATCGCTCGGCGCAAACGAGAACCGGGCGGCGGCGGAAGCGACCGCGGACGTTCTCCTTTTTGTTCATGCGGACACGCATCTCGCGGATGTGGCAATGGTGCGGCAAACGATGGCGGATCCTGCAGTCGTCGGCGGCGCGTACCGGCTGCGATTCGATGACGACGCGCGCGTCTACCAAATGATGGCACGGCGGGCGGATCAGCGCTCGCTCGCGGGGGCATATACGGGCGATCAAGGCATCTTCGTGCGTCGGTCGGTCTTTGAGGCGTTGGGGGGCTTCCCGATCTGGCCGCTGATGGAAGATGTCGCCTTCTCGGAGCGGCTACGGAACGAGGGCCGCGTTGTCCTGCTCGACGCGGAGGCGATCACCTCGACGCGACGACACAAGGCGCAAGGGCCGTACCGCCTCATCGGCCGGGTGATGCTCATCCGGCTCCTCTATCGCTTCGGCGCCTCGCCCGAATTCCTCGCGCGGCTCTGGCGGCGCGGCGGCGATGTTGTGCCGGACCGGATGCCGAAGGGCGTACCGACGATGCGCGGGCGGGAAGTGACGTGACTCTCTATATCTTTATATTACGCGGGACGAAACGCGTAGGATCGCTATCCCTCCCTGACCAATTCATGCTATCGTATACGCATGACTTCGAAAACGGCTGCGGAAAAGTTCCTCCTCCTGCTTCAGGAAGAAGCAGCGACATTCAATCGGCGAATCTCGACCGAGAGTGGGGATTGGGTCGTCAAAGGCTTCATCGATATATTTAGGAATGTTTACACCATTTCCAGCGATACAAAGGTCGTTTCAAAGCTCATCGAGATAATGCTATTCCCTCACTTCGTAGCCTTTGCTGAAAAGCACGAGCTGAAATTAGCGCTGTCGCGCGAGCAAAACCATTACCCTGACTTGACCTTTGTGGACGGCGAGGCGAATAAGTTCGCTGTTGATCTCAAAAGCACCTATCGAACCAGCGCTTCGACAGTCAATACGATGACCTTATACCGATTCCCGTAGAAGGGTTCACATTAGCACCACGGCCACCAGTGGTAGTTCGTCGCCCGACAGATCTGCACCGGATTGTCATGCAACGTCACACAGCGCTGCCCGACGATCTGTTCCAGTTCCGTGACCTTGCTCACCGGCCAGTTCGCCACCGCCTCCCGCACTGATGGCCAGAGCCGCTCCGCCGGGTTCAACTGTGGCGTGTAGGCGGGCAGGAACCAGAGCGTCAGCCCCTCCGGCAGTGCGAGCCGCTTGCTCGTGTGCCATCCCGCTCGATCCACGACCAGCACGACCCGGTGTGCCGCGTCAATGCCGACATCCTGGGCGAACGCCGCCAGTGCCGCTGCCATCACCGCGATATTCACCTGCGGCATTGTCAGCCAGTACGTCGCACCCGTCGGCGGATGAACGAAGCCGTAGACCCACAGCCACTCGTAGCGCGGATTGACCCAGGCGATTGGTCGCTCCCCGCGCGGTGCCCATGCCACCCAGAGAGTACCCGGGCCGTACCACCGGCTGTAAGCCCAAGCGCGCCTCGTCCTGCGCCCATGTCTCGACACTGACCACCCCCGACACCGCGCGCACTGCGGCGACGTGGGTATTCAGGCTTTGCGCAACGCCGCCTGCTCCTCGGCGGTGGCGGCGTGGACATGGCAGGGGCGCGGCACCTGCGGCGTGCGCCCGAGGCGGCGCGGGTAGACCACCCCGCGCTGCGGGTTCGTCACCACCCCGGCATGGCTCGCCATCCACGCCGCCACCTTCCGCCCTGTCCACAGCCCGCCATCCGCAGGCGGCGCGGCAAGCGCGACGGTGAGAGCGGCGGTCTGGATGGCATCAAGCAAGGGGGCATGACCAGGATTGTCGTGTCGTCCGTCGCCGAGCCCCGCCGCTCCCGCCGCGTTGTAGCGGGCGATCAGCCTGCTCGCCCAGCGGGAGGAGACCCCGACCACACCCGCCGCCTCGTCCCGCGTCGCGCCGCGACTGACCAGCCAGATGAGCTGCCAGCGGCGGGCAGCGGCGGCAGCGGGGGTCGCTTTGTAGCGCGCCGCCAGTTGCGCCGTCGTGAAGTGTGGCACGAGCGTCACCCGTCTCCCCATCGTTCCCTCCCGCCGTCAACCGGCTGCCGATACGCGAACTATACATCAGGAATCGGTATAATCAGTGTCAGCGACCGCGATTACAGACAACCCCGATGAGTGCTCCCATGATGCCTGCTCATAGCAAGGGTTGGAGCTGCTCCACTCGCAGCGATCCACTCGATTCGGTTTGTTGCGGGACGGATGCGGTAACTGTTGACGTTCGCGTTGCGCCACATCGTCTCGCCATCATCGAGTTGACGGAGGAGTGGGGAAGAATTGGTGGTTGGTGTCGCTGCTGAACCGGAGTTCCCGCATGCCCCCACTGTGCCGATCGCGAACACCATAACCAGAGCGGCGAAACCCTTCATCGGTCTTGCTCACTTCCTTGGCAGCGGCTCTGTCAAGGTAGTAACAGATGGCCATAGACTTTGGTTCCGGGTTGCGAGACAGCATTGAGACCGTGATTGCTTGCCAGCGAGTTTGCACAGATCACAGAGAGCGAGACGTTAGATGCCCGGCTCGTTGGTGGTGTGTTTCCGTGCGTCATAGTGAGCGAAGGCAGGGCGGATCAGGCCGAGCAGCACGACCCCGACCACGGAGGCGAGGCCGCCGCTCACCGCACTGAAAACCGGTGATGTCAGGGACGCGACCACGCCCGATTCAACGTCGCCGAGGCGCGGTCCTCCTGCGCCGACGACGAACCCGACGCTATTCACCCGCCCTTGCAGCGCGTCCGGGGTGTTGACCTGGATGATCGTCGTGCGGAACACGCCGTTGACGACGTCGGCCCCACCCGCGACGGCAAGCAGGATCACGCCGAGCCAGAGCAGGTGCGTGGCGCCGAAGCCGGCGATCGCGGCTCCCCAGACTGCGAGGGCAATCAGTACTGCCCGGCCCTGGTGATGGATATGCGAGAGCGAGCCGGAGCACGTTGAAACGATCAGCCCCCCGATGGCTGGCGCCGCATAGAGTAAGCCGACCGCCTGGGGTCCGCCGCCGAAGCGAGTCGCGGCAAGGGCGGGAAAGAGCGCAAATGGCATCCCGAAAATAGTGGCGTTCAGGTCAACGAGCAGGACCGTGGCGATGATCGGATGGCGGCGGACGAATTGCAACCCCTCAACGACAGCACGTAGGCCGGGGGTCGTCCCGCCGTCTTGCGGCGGCATTGCCGGAAGGCGCATGACACCGTAGAACGAGAAGAAGAAGCTCACGGCATCAACGACATAGGCGGTTTGCAGGCCCGCGGCTGCGATAATCGCCCCCGCCACCAGCGGCCCAGCGGTGAGGCTGACCTGAAAGGACAAAAAGGATAACGCCGCCGCCGCGGGAATCTGATCGGGCGGAAGCAAACGCGGGATGAAAGTCCGCCGGGCGGGCTGGTCAATGGCAGAGAGGCAGGACTGCAGCGCGATCAACACGTACAGCAACCAGAGCTGGCGAAGGTCGAGCAGTGCCTGCAGCGCGAAAATCAGTGATACGACGGCGAGGAGAGTGGTCGTAACCATCACCAGCGTGCGGCGATCGAATGCATCAGCAATCGAGCCACCGACCAAACCGAGTCCGATGAGCGGGACGGCGATGGTGAGCCCGATCATCCCGACCGCAAGTGAGGAGTGCGTGAGGGCATAGATCTGTATCGGCACCGCAACGCTGGTCATCCGACTACCGACGGTAGACAAGGACTGGCCAACCCAGAGCCGCCGGTATGCGGGCGATTCCCGGAGCGGCCTCGTGTCAACGAGGAGACGTTTGTACAGGGGGCGCTTGGAAGACGTGGGAACTGAGCCGCCTTCCTCTGTCATTACATCTTCCTTTCGGGATTCTGAGCGCGTTGCCCATGGGCAAACGGAATGGACTCATGCTATCCCCCGGCGCCAGGTCGGGCGGCGGAGTATACGTGTTTGCCTGAGTGATTGCCACTATATGTGAGGATCAGGTGGTGGAGTCCACCACTCCTCTCTGCTATCTGTCGCCGGCATCCCATCAAGGAGACAACAGCGCAACCTCCCGCCTGACGGAAGCCAGAGCGTGATCGCGATAGGCGGTTTGCCGGTTCATCATGAGCAGTCGGGCGAGGGCGCGGAGGGCAATGAGCAGGCTGGTGAAACTCATCCGTCGCTCATCGTCGTCGGGGAGCGGTGTAACGGCGCGATAGCCTTTCAATAGCCACGGGAGAGCGGGCATGGGCAGCGTTTCACCATCGTGCATGCGGAAGTGTCCCAGATCATACCAGCGATCGCTCCCGCGAATCTCTCCGAAGTCAATGATCCCGGTGTATCGCCCGCCCTCCTGGTAGATATGCGTCGCATCGAAATCGCCGTGGGCAAGCCACGCATCATGACTATCGAGCCAGGAATCGTGCCGGTCGAGGATTGCCCGGATCGCCGCGATTTCGTCCGCGTCGAGCAGATGCTCCCGCAACGTCGCGAGAGCGGCATCGAGATATGCGGCGACAAAGGCGCGATAGGTCAAGTATTCCGCCTCCAACCGGCCGCGCTCCGGTTGGTCTCGCGTGATCCATCCAAAGCCCGTGACCGGGATTTGGTTGATGCGTGCCAGGTCGTGTCCCGCTTCGATAAGAATGTTCGGCACGTTCGGGTCTGCCGGACAATGACCAATCGGGTATCCTTTGATCGCGGTTGTCAGCATGACGGGTCGTTCGAGTCGCTCATCATACCGCGCGACGTAGACAACTTCGGGAACCTTGACGCCGCGCTCGCGCAGGAGCCGGTGTACCTCCGCTTCGGGCAAAAAACTCGCCCCCGCTTCGGGTAGAACGCGGCAATAGAAGGTCTCCGCGCCGCGCTCAATCCGATAGACGGAGGTGGAAACACCCTCCGCGACCCGCGTCACCGTGAAATCAATGCTCGTTGAGAAGATACGGCCGGCAACTGCCCGAATCGCCGCGCGGTCGGGCGTCTCCGGTCCCGTCGCACCCGTCAATCCCGCAGCCTGCCGTAGTGCCGCATGATCGCTTGCAGGCGATCATACGGGAGGGCATGGGCGATATTACCGTCCCGCCCGGTCATCGTCTCCGCCGCGACGAGAGCATTGAGCACCGCTTCCGCCGTCGCCTCGATCGTCGCCTGAAAGAGATCGTTGATCTGCGTGTCGTTGAGGAAGGTGTTGACGAGGAGCGTCTTCGTCTCGAAGCGATCCACGCGGTTCTCCGGTGCGTTCGAGAAGGCGATCAGCAGATCGCCGGAACTGTGCGTCGCCGTCGAGCCGATGCGGCCAAGGCCGAGCATCCCGCGGCGGCAGAGGCGGCCCAACTGACGATCCGTCAGCGGGGCGTCGGTGCCGATCACGACGATGATCGAGCCATCGCGTTTCTCCTCGGCTGGCGTGCCGCGCTCCGGCAGCAAATCGGTAATCTCAAGGCCGACCGGCACGCCGTCCACCAGCAAATCCTCGCGCCGACCGAAGTTGCCCTGCACGAGTACGCCGACGGTGTACTCGTGCCCGCCCACCGGCACGACGCGCGAGGATGTGCCGGTGCCGCCCTTGAAGCGAAAGAGTGTCATCCCCGTGCCGCCGCCGACATTGCCCTCCGCGATCGGGCCGCCCATCGCGTTATCCAGCGCGGCGAAGACGTGCGCGCTCGTCACATGCTGCCCGGCGACATCATTGAGGAAGCCATCGAAGGTCTCCGCGACGACGGGGATGACGAAATCGCGCGTGCCGAGCGACGGCTCATGGATCGTCAGCCACTCAACACATCCTTTGTGAGCCGCGCCGACGGAGAGCGTGTTCGTGATGAGGATCGGCGTCTCGATCAGGCCATACTCGTCCACTTGCGAGCGGCCGGTGATCTCGCCCGCGCCGTTGAGGACGGCGATGGAAGCGGGGATCATCTCCTGGAAGACCGAGCCTTCGTGCGGATGGATCGCCGTCACACCCGTTCGCGCCGGTCCTTCACCGACCCGCAGTGGCCCGTCGCCGTGGATCACCGTCGCATACCCGACGCGCACGCCGGGTACGTCCGTGATCGCGTTGTGCGCACCCGTCGGCTGCGTGCCGATGGTGATGCCGAGATCGCGAAGCCGGGATTTTGTCGCCATATCAACCTCACCCCCCAGCCCCCCTCCATCGCAAGCGATAGGAGAGGGGAGCCAGAAATGGCAACGGATACTCGCCGAGCCGCACCAGAATGCGCACCGAGGTCGGCGGTGATGACGCACCAGCATCCTATCACGACAACGCGACGCGCATCATCTCGTATCGTTCGCTGGCTCTCCCAGCGCCGTGATGGGCTTCTCACCGAGTTCTCATTCAGGCCACCCTATTCTCTCATCCGCGCGCCGTAGTCTGAGGATGTACCGGAGATGACCCGGCACATCGTCACAACGGGTACGGGATTCCGCGAGGGGAGGCGCAACGCCATTTGCACACACGACGGAAATCGTCGTCGGAGCATGGCAAGGCAGCCGCTCGCTCTCTGAGGGATCACTGCACTCTCGGATCTTATCAGTACAGGAGGTTTCACATGTCTCATGGTCTCAGCAATGCCAACAGATTTCCGATCCTCACCGATGATGCCGCGACGGGCCTCTCTGGAGGAGTCGGCCCCGGCAGGGATCGGGTAATGCGTCTCCCCGCGCGACGCCATGTGCTCGTTGTCGCGGCGGGCCTCGCGCTGCTCATCCTCACTCTCCTTCCCGCCATGGCTGTGGGTGCGCAATCCGTCTATCCGCCGAACACGGTAATAAGCACCTACTTCGATGCGCGCTACGGTGAAGTCTCGGTCGTCACCGATGCCAGCGGGAACCTGATTGATATTAACGCCGCGACCGGGCAGCGCATCTATCCCGTCTACGTAGATTATGTGTCGGCCTACACGGGCACGACGATTGCGCCCGCCTATACGAGTGTGAATTACTCCGGCTATCCTGGCATCTTCGCAGGCAACGGCGTCTCCGGCTTCCGGCAGTACACCGATACCAGCTCAAATTGCGCGGACGGTCAGGTAACGCAGACGGCGAGCGGCTACTATTGCACGACGACAGGCACGCCGGCCTTCCGCGTGGGGTGAGGCGGGAACGAATCCACGAGTGATGAACGGGCGGCCTACGGGTCGCCCGACCCTGAATGGTACGCAGGCCTGGCCGTGCCCACACGCACGGCGTATCCTGCCAATAATGGCGATACCTGAATAGCGTTGGAGGGACGAGAAATTGGACAATGACGATCTTCCTATCGGTCGGATTCTCGGTCGCAGAGAGATACTCGCCCTGTTCGGAGTCTCCGGGGCCACGCTGCTTGTTGGCTGTGTGCCCGGTCAATCCGGCGCTCCGCAGCGGCCGAGTGCCTCCGCGCAGGCGACGACGAGTAGCGGCGCCACGTCACCGCTGAGCCTGCCTCCCCAGGCATCTTCTCCCGCGACGACAGCGGCGGCGTCTATCTGTGTCGCCACCCCGGCAGAGACCGAGGGGCCGTACTTCGTGGACGAGAAACTCAACCGCTCCGACATTCGCACCGACCCTTCGGATGGGACGACCAGGGCGGGCGTGCCGCTGCAACTGATGTTCACTATCTCGACGCTCAGCGGCACCGCCTGCATGCCGCTCGCGGGCGCCACGGTGGACATCTGGCACTGCGACGCGCTCGGCGTGTACTCGGACGTACGCATGCAGAACACCGTGGGGAAGAAGTTCCTGCGCGGCACGCAGATGACGGACGCGAGCGGGGCGGCGCGATTCACGACGATCTATCCCGGCTGGTACACGGGCCGGGCCGTACACATCCACTTCAAGGTGCGCACTGACCCCGCGGCAAACACGGGCACGCAGTTGACGTCGCAACTCTTTTTCGATGAAACCCTCACGGACCAGGTACATGCGCAGGCGCCGTATGCCAGTAAGGGGAAGCGCGACACGCTGAACAGCCGGGACATGGTGTATGCGACTGGCGGGGACCAGTTGCTGCTGACTTTGACCAAGGCCGGCGACGGCTACGCGACGGTATTCAACATTGGGCTGAAGACCGCGTGAGCGGCGCGGCAGGGTTGGGGGCGATGGCTCCCCTGACGGGCACGAACTGCGACGGATGGCACCTCACAAAGGCCGCTCCATCGCCTTTCGTGTGGTGTTCCTTCCGCGTTTCGGATTATGCCTTGCCAATCGCCTGTTTGACGAGGCCCGCGACATCGCCGGGACGGATGGCGACGCGGATACCTGCCGCTTCGAGGGCGGCCATCTTCTCCGCCGCCGTGCCCGCGCCACCGGAGATGATCGCGCCCGCGTGGCCCATCCGCTTGCCGGGGGGCGCGGACTGGCCGGCGATGAAGCCGATGACCGGCTTCGTCATGTGCTCCTGGGCGTAGCGCGCTGCCACTTCCTCGTCCGTGCCGCCGATCTCGCCGATCATCACAACCGCGTCCGTCTCCGGGTCCGCCTCGAAGAGCGTCAGGACATCCACGAACGATGTGCCGATCACCGGGTCACCGCCGATGCCGACCGCGCTGCTCTGGCCGAGGCCCGCCTGCGTCAAGGCATTCACGACTTCATACGTCAGCGTGCCGGAGCGGGAGACGAGGCCGATCCGCCCGCGCGCATGGATGAAGCCGGGCATGATGCCGACTTTCGCCTCGCCGGGCGTAATCAGGCCGGGGCAGTTCGGGCCGATCAGCCGCGAGCCGGAGCGCTTGACGACCTCATACGTCCGTACCATGTCATTGACCGCGACCCCCTCGGTGATGCAGACGACGAGCGGGAGGCACGCCGCGACGGCCTCCTCGATCGCGTCCGGCGCGCCACCGGCAGGGACGTAGATGATGCTCGTGTTCGCGCCCGTCTCCCGTACCGCCTCCGCGACGGTGTTGAAGACCGGCACGCCGTGAACCTCGCGCCCCTTGCCGCCCGGCCGAGTCCCGGCAACGACCTTCGTGCCGTATTCGACCATCTGGCCGGTATGGAAGGAGCCGTGCTGGCCCGTGATGCCCTGGACGAGCACGCGGGTATCGTGATTGACGAGAATGCTCACGCCGCTTCCCCCTTCGCCGCCGCGACCGCGAGCCGCGCCGCTTCCTCCATCGTCTCCGCCGACTGCAGGTTCGCCGTGGCGAGGATACGCCGCCCTTCCTCCGCGTTCACTCCCGCGAGCCGTACGATAATCGGTAATTGCGTCGGCACCTGCTCCAGCCCCGCAAGGAGCCCCTTCGCAACCTCGTCGCCGCGCGTGATGCCACCGAAGATGTTGAAGAAGATCGCCCGCACATTCGGGTCGGCGAGGATCAGGCTGAGCGCCTTCGCGACCTGCGCCGCGTTCGCGCCGCCACCGACATCGAGGAAGTTGGCGGGTTCGCCGCCCTCCACTTGCAGGGCGTCCATCGTCGCCATTGCCAGCCCCGCGCCGTTGACGACGCAGCCGATATTGCCATCCAATTTGACGAACGAGATGCCGGACGCCTTGGCGGTCAGTTCGGTCGCGTTCTCCTCCGCCATGTCCCGCAACATCTCATGCGACGGATGGCGGAAGAGGGCATTGTCATCGAGCACCATCTTGGAGTCGAGCGCGAGCCAGCGGCCATCCTCGGTGCGAATCAGCGGATTGATCTCGACGAGCGAGGCGTCCTCATTGAGGTAGGCCAGCGCCATCTTCTTGACGATCTCCCCGAAGCCGCCGACGGCAGCGGGTTCGATGCCGAGTGCGAAGGCGAGGTCCACGGCACGGTAGTTCAAGAGGCCGCGTACCGGATCAACGGGCGTGCGGTAGATCGCATCGGGGTTCGTCCGCGCCACGTCCTCGATCTCGACGCCGCCTTCGGCGGAGGCCATGACGATGATCTGCCGGTTCGCACGGTCCAACGTAATGCCGACGTAATACTCGGCGGCGATGCTCACACCGGGAACGACGAGCACGGTATTGACGGTATGGCCGCGAATGTCCATACCGAGAATGCGGCCCGCGACATCACGCGCCTCGTCCGGCGATTTCGCCAGTTTGATGCCGCCCGCCTTACCACGTCCACCCGAATGGACCTGCGCCTTGACGGCCACTGTGCCGCCGAGCGCCCGCGCCGCCGCCGCCGCCTCATCGGGTGTCCTGGCTGCCTGCCCGGCGTTGAGCGGAATGCCGTAGCGACTGAGAATTTCCGCCGCCTGATATTCGTGAATATTCACCCGTGCTCCCCTCCCGATGGTGCGAGACACCGCCATTGGCGCCGCAGCATTCTCGCACGCGCGGCGGGCGGGCGTCTATCGAACTCGTTCGGCAGGCACGTTCGCGACCGGCGGGAGATCGTACGGACTGAGGAAGCGCTGCTCGCCACCGGCGTAGTGTACATTCCACGCGAGGTGGAAAGGTTCGGGGTCCACCGAGCGTTTCAGTTCGTAATGCAGCGTCTTGTACGTGAGCGGGATCGCGCCCGCCTGCTCCATGCGTCGGAGAGCGGGTCCGGTATTCGGCTCGGCGGTGAAGAGGCAATCCTCGACGAGGAATACCTGATAGCCGAGATCGAGGAGACCGAGCGTGGATTGCACCACGCAGACATCGGTTTCGGCACCCGCGACGATCAACTGCCGGACATTGAGCGACTGAACCGCCTGTCGAATTTCCGGTTCCGCGCAGAGATTGAAGGTATGCTTGATGAACCGCTGGCCATCGGTGGGGAAGACGCGCTCCAAACGCTCCGGAAGCCAGCTGTTTCGCGTGACAGGATGCTCGAACGTCGCGATCGTTGGTATCGCGAACGTGCGCGCGAGCAGTAGCAAGTGTTCCAGCCGCGCCATGGTCGGTTCCGGCGGGCCGTACATCAGATCGGCAAAGAAGGGTTGGACATCAATGAAGATCAGGCCGGCCGTCGTCGGATCAACGATGGGCGTTACCATGTGCTACATCCTCTCCACGAAGCGATATCGCCCTCAGCGATGACAATGCGCTCATTCTACGATACCGTCATGTAGAATAGACTCATGGAAACGTTTGCGGAGCGTCGGCGGGCATTTGCGAGACGGCAGCGGCGATTCATCGGCGTCGTGGGCCCGTGCCTGATCGCGGCATTCACGATCCTCGCACTCGGGGCGGGGTCCCGGGTGCGCGGCTTGCCCTTCCCGCTCTCGCCCGCGCTCCTCATCGGCGCGCTCGCCGTCGGCCTGATGGTCGTGGATCCGCACCGGCCCGCCGCGAAACTCTGGCTCTTCAGCCTCCTCTGCTTCCTCGTTTTCATCATCCTCGTCGTTCTCTAGGCGAGTGGCGGAACTCGCTTTCGATCCGCGCCTGACAAACCGCCTTCGCCAATCTCGTGTCCCATGTGTGCTATGCTTGTCTCCGCCGTATCGGAAGCGAACAGATGGAGGAGGGGCGACGGATGCGCACGAACACCGCGAAGCAGAAGATGCTGCAAGGCAAACCTGCTTTTGGCTATTCACTCGGCCTCGGGTCGCCGCTCGCCGCCGAGATCCTGGCGAGCAGCGGGATTGATTTCATCCTGCTCGACAACCAGCATGGGTCGTTCGGCCCGGACTCGACGATCGCCTGTTTCATGGCGATGGCAGGCGGATCGGCGATTCCGATGGCCCGCACCGCCCGCAACGACTACACGATGATTGGCCGGCTGCTGGACGAGGGCGCGATGGGGATCGTTGTGCCGATGGTCCATACCGCTGAGGACGCGAAAACCGCCGCGGATTGCTGCCGGTTGCCCCCGGTCGGGACGCGCTCATGGGGCTGGGGTCGCGCCGCGCGATATGGGAGTGACTACGCGGATCGGATTAATGACGAGGTCTTCGTCGCGGTGCAACTGGAGAGCATCCAGGCGGTCGAGAACGCCGAGGCGATCATGTCCGTCCCCGGGGTGGATGGCTGCTGGGCCGGCCCGGCCGACATGGCGCTCTCAATGGGCATTGATCCACGCAACGCCCCAAACGACGACCGGCACATCCGCGCGCTGGAGCGGGTTGTCCAGGCATGCCGGAACACCGGCAAGATCGCCGGCCTCTCGTGCGGCAGCCCCGAAGAGATGGTCCGGCGCGCGGCGCAAGGCTTCCAGTTCCTCACGGGCGGTGGCGATGGCGGATTCATCATCTCCGGCGCCGCCGCAGGCATCAAGACGCTCGGTCTCTAGCGAAGCAGGCAGCGGACTGCAAGCAGCGTTCGGTGTACGAACGCAAAACACCCCGGCGATGATCGCCGGGGTGTTGCGGTTGCGCGGAACGGGGCAGATTTACTGCCCGCCGTTTGTGGTCCGCTGCCTGCTCAAGAAGCGCGGCCAGTGGGGCTTGCGTCGGGTTTCTTCCCGCCACGCCCCGAATTCGTATTCGTGGAAGACCAATCGCGGCAGTTTCTCTTCGCGGATTTTCTTGTCCGGGAGCATACTGGCAATCAGGACCGCATTCTCAAACATCGTTCTTCCCCTTTCGATTAGACGAGGTTCGCGCCACGGCGCATGAATCGCGGGAGACGGATCGCGCGACGGCGCTCTTCCCGCGACGGCTCCAGATCGGGGCCATAAAATGCGCGGCGGTCCGCGAGGTCTTCATTACGCTTCAATTCGCTCACCAACGCGGCGGCGACCACAGCGGTTTCAAACATGATAGGTGACTCCCTTTCTCTCATCAGGACAACGAACCATCGCGTCATCCATAAAGTAGAACGCAGAGGCGGCAAAATTGTTCCGGATTTCACAAGTGATCGTGCATTCTTTCACGATCATTTCGCTCTTCGGTCGCGCATTGCAGTTCGTGATAACCTTCACAATCAATTTGCACAGCCTCGCGCGCCTTTTCCTGTACAATGCGCCACATGCATACCGACGCCACACTCCGACCTGTCGCTCCCGACGCCTATCATTCTCTCTTCCCGCTCATCCCCGATGAACCGTGGGCGATACCGGCGCGAGCGGCTGTCCTCGCGGGTTTGGCGGGGGTGTATGCGGATGACGTACGTATCCCATCGGTTGTCGCCATCGAAACGGAAACTACGGAAGGGCGATCGCTCTTCCTCTTTGGCGCGGTGGAGCATCCCGCACTGATGGCGCATGTTCGCGCCCTCTCCGACCCGGTAACGCTCTGTGCGACTGCCCCGATAGCGAGCCAAATTCCTATCTGGCGCCCGGATGCGTCATCGCATCAATCGGTGGCTTTTACCTTTCCCACGTCCGGCGCCGACGCGGCGTTTGTGATGCTGCCACCGGGTGGGGTGCGCCGGTTACGGCCTGCCGACGGACGACACCTGACCGCGTTCCCCGCCTGGCTCTGGGCGGGATACGGCTCACCGGAAGCGATGCTGCGACAAGGGATCGCCTACGCGCGCTACCTCCGCGCCGACCTCGTCGCCGTCGCCTGCACGGCGGGCACGACCGAGCGGTACGATGCCATCGCCGCCTACACGATCGAGCGGACGCGCCGTAACGGCTTCGCGCGGGAGTGCGCGCATCGCCTGATCGGCGCAATCCAGAGCGAGCGGGGCAAAGCCCCGGTGCTGACAACGAGCGCGGAGAACGGGGCGGCGGTTGCCCTTGCCCACTCCCTCGGCCTCACCGCGCGCCACAATCACACGGTATACGACCTCCCGTGAACGATCAGCCGCTGCTTATTCTCGCTTCTGGCTCGCCGCGCCGCCGCGAACTGCTCGGTCTGCTCGACCTCCCGTTCATGGTTGACCCGAGCGGCGCGGACGAGGTGCCACCTGCCGGAGTAAACCCGGAAGCAGTCGCACAATCCCTGGCGATCGTGAAGGCGCGCGCGGTCGCGGCGCGGCATCCCAGCGCATATGTCCTCGGCGCGGACACGCTCGTGACGGTGGATGGTCTGATTCTCGGCAAACCGACCGATACGGCGGACGCGGCGCGGATGCTCCGCCGCCTGCGCGGCCGGGCGCATCGAGTGCCGACGGGGGTCGCGCTGATCGCCCCGGACGGCACGGAAACCGCCCGTGTCGAAACCGCGACGGTGACGATGCACCCGTACACCGAGGTCGCCATCAGTGCGTACCTCTCCACCGGCGAGCCATTCGACAAAGCGGGCTCCTACGCCGTGCAAGGCGCGGGAGGCGCCCTCGTCGCCTCCGTCGAGGGATGCTACACCACCGTCGTTGGCTTCCCCCTCTGCCGGGTGGCGGCGCTGCTCCGCGATGCCGGATTCGCCTTCCCCACGGACCCGGCTTTCGGTTGCGCATCGGGCCGCTCCTGCGCGCTGAATCCGAGACCTGCATCGAGATAGCGATGGTGTTGCAGACTGAAGCCTGTGCCACCACTATTGCCCCGCGCTACGATGTTTCCCGCACCATATCGAACCCGCCGGTGTCTGTGGTATCCGTCGTTTCGGGCGGGAGGCAGATGCGGCGGCAAAGAGCGGTGAGGGTGGCGACCGTGAGGTCCGGCATCTCCTCGCGGGCGCGCGGCTCCTGGATGGCGTGCGGGCCGCGCCGGATGCGGATCGTCAGGATGCCGAGTCTCTTCGCGGGCGTGATGTCGTAGTCGAGGCGATCGCCAACCATTGCGGCCTCCTTCGGGTCGCAGGCGGCACGGTCGAGGGCGTATTGGAAGATGCGTGGATCGGGCTTACCGAAGCCAAGTTCCCCGGAGAGGCACCAGAGATGCACCGCCTCGCCGAACCCGGCGATCTCCGCCCATTCGCGGATCGTCGCGGGCTGGTTGGCGATCACGCCGGTGCCGAATCGTTTGGCGAAAGTCTCCATCGTCGGCTTCGTCTCCGCATAGGGTGGCGTGGGGAGGGAGAGGTTGCGTAACTCCTGCTGCACGGCCGCCGCGGTCTGTTCATCCACGAGGCGGCTGAGGACGCCGCGCACGAGATGCCGATCGTACGACGCGACCGCCGCATCCCATGCACCGCGCACGGTGGCGAGCGGTACGCGATGGCCGCGCAGGGCGAGCAACCGCACAATCTGCTTGCGCGTCTGCTCGTTACCGAGCGTTTCGTCCATGAGCACAGAGCCGACATCGAAGAAGAGCCAGCGAATCCGGCGCAGGCGATTCTCCAGCGCATTGGTGTCGCGCAGACGGCGGGGGAGCAGGTCCGGCCGGGTCGGGGGAACGCTCATGCGGGCGGCGCCACCGCGTCCACTTCGATCTCGACACGCATCGCCGGGTCAATCAGCGCGGCGACAGCGAGCAGCGTGCTGCATGGCCGCACCGCGCCGAATGTCTCCTTCAACGCCCGTGCCACTTCCGTCCAATCGTGGATATCCACGAGATAGACGCGATAGCGCACGACATCCGCCATCGTCGCCCCCGTTTCGCCGAGCGCCCAGCCGATATTGGCGAGAATTTGCACCGTCTGCACGTATGGATCATTGATGCCGACGAGTGCGCCCTCCTTCATCGCTGTCGTGCCGGAGGTATAGACGAGATTGCCGATTCGCACCGCGCGCGAATACCCGACCCGCTCCTCCCACGGCGTACCGGACGAGATATTTACCCGCTCGTGGGCTGTGTCGCTCATTGTTCCCCCTTCTTCGCGTTTTATGTGAGGCTGTCGTGCCAGAGGAGAAAGTGCAAGCCGACGTTGCCCATCTCCACCTGCCAGGCGGGCGCGTTATCGGGCGTGTAGGTGAGCACTCGTCGCTCGAACGCCTGCATCAGCACCGAACGCAGCGTACCGCCGACGCGCGTCTGTGTCCAGTACGGTTCGGTAATCGGCAGGCCGAGGAGGGTCTGCCAGTCCGACGGGAGCGTCTGCATCCAATTCCAGAAGACATCCGGGATGTTGTGGCCGAGGTTCGAGTCGTATTGCGCGATCGTGGCATACCCGCCGCGCGACGGGTCATCTCCGACATGACCGCCGCGATCAATCGTCGCGGTCACCGACTGGCCGATGTTCTTCGCGGCGCGCCGATCCTTCGCCAGATCACCGAACGATGCGACGCTCCAAAGCGTCGCGTACGTCGGACACGTCTCGTTGTTCAGCGCGTCCCCCGCGACCGGGATCGTCGCCGGGCGATACGACCGGAACGCACTATTGCCGACCTGTACGCCGCCGCTGACCATCTCCGTGACGAGCAGGCCGTTCGAGACGCCGCTCGTCGGTGTTGTCAGTTCCATCCGCGCTTTGTCGAAGTAGAAGACCGTCCGCATACCGCCCGGTGACTCCGCGTATGGCTCCATCCGCGTCGTCACGACATCCGGCCCATAGAGCCATGAGCGCGTGACTCTTCCCGCCGCGACCGCGCCATCGCCGCCGCTCCATGCCGTGCCGATCACACCGGGGGCCGCATTGACCCCATTCGGCAGATGATATCCGGTAGAGGGCGGCGATGGTGCGACGGGGAAAGATGGCAGCGTGCGCGACGCTGGCGTCTGAATAACTTTGCTTGCTACGACAGCGGTCGGCGGCGCGGTGGTTGGAGTGGCCGAAACGGGTTTCGGCGTTGCAGTTGCGCCGGGCATGACATTCGCGAGATCGCCCGGCCCCCTCGTCCGGAATCCCCAGACGCGCGAGAACGGCTGGCCGCTCGCCGTTCCAGTGACGGTCACGCTGTAGTTCGTACCCGGCTGCATCGGCGCGGTCGTGGCGATCAGGTCCGTATTGCGGGAGAGCCAGCCCGTGCCGGTATTCGCGAAAGAGGGGACCGTCTGCCCGTTCGCGGTGATCGTCACGGTCGCGAAGGTCACGCTGCCATCGCCGTTGTACTTGAGTGTGATTGGCGTGCCAATCGGGTACGAGGCATTCGTGAAGGCGTTGGGCGATTCGCCATCGAAACTCGTTCCGATGCCCGATGCGCCATCGGGTGGCCACTGCTCCCAGACGGGAGTGGCAGTCGTGCTCCAATCGGGCGTGCCGAAATCAATCACGTCCACCTTGACAGTGTCGTTCACGACACCGAAGCCAATATGGACATAGCGCGGGTCGAGAAGCGTCAGGCGGTGATTGATCGTGCCGATGTACCAGTCCAGCGAGGCCAGTTGATTGCCCGTGAGGCCCATATTCTCGTTGACATTGCGGCTCGGATAGCCCGCCGCCTGGGCGCGGTCGAAGAAATCCGCGCCGGTGAAGCCCGGCAGACCCGGCTTCTCATCGTGGATGCCGACACCACCACTGCCGTTATTCAGTTGGTAGTAGCGTGCGTGCGCCTGGGCGGATTGGTCGAGGGCGGGATGGCGCGCAATGGGCGCAACGCCGATCGCGGCCCGCCACTGGTTGATGCGGGCGAGTGCGGCATTGCGCTGGGATTCGAGATCGTCCGCCGCCGCGCGCGTGACGGTACAAATGGGCACGACGAGGCCGCAGATCAACAGCAGGACGCCCATTAAACTCGCTCGCCACTTCCGACGCATACCCCCCACTCCCCATATCGCCCGATCAAAACTCCCACCGCATCATAGTCCGTACAGCACGTACGCGCAACATTATGCAAACCTGGGCAAGAAGATCGTAGTATCTCCCGCCAAACGATCACGGATTCTTTCGGCATCAACGATGCTATGATCCCCTTGCGTCCTCGTGGACAATAGAGGGAGGACGCGACCGCACTGACCCGCCATTTCGCGGGCGCATCCATTCTTCTGGCACCGTGTATGCCACAGACGGTATATACTGTTCCGGCACATAGGGAGGAGCGAAACCATGAGTTATGGAGCACCGTCGGCGGGATATGGGCAGCCCAACCTGCAACTGGGGATGCCCGTGAGTTCAGACAATGGATGGACCGGCTCGATCACCGAGATCATCCCAGCCGCGCCCGGCTACGAGGGTGCGGTGCGTGTCGCGTGGCACGGGGACGGTACGACACTCGTTGCGCTCTCGATGTTCGTGGTCGAAAACGGTCAGGCGGTGATTCGCGCGCAACCGCCGCCATCGGCTATCGTCGCGCCAGCGCCGCAGGCGCCACCGCAACCACAAGTGCTGGAAGACGATCTCACCACCCGGCTTGCCGGCCCCGCGCCTGCCCCCGCGCAGAATGATCCATCGCACGTCAATCCCTATGTCAGTGATCCACCGCTCGTGACGCCCGAGCCACCGCCAATCCACCCCACGCACGGCGGGCAAGTGCGTGATGAGCACGACGACGTCACGTACATTCCCCATGTACCCCGGCAGGAACCGGCTGCCGTCGCGGACGATCTGGACGCGACGTATATACCGTCCGTGCCGCGCGAGCCGATCGCAGCGGAGGCAGGCGTGACGGTGCCGCTCGACGCGATGCATGAAGCCGGCACGCATATTATGGACGCCAATCAGCAGGAAGTGACCGTTCCCGTGATCGAGGAGCAGGTCGAGGCGCACCCGGAGTGGCGGGATGCCGGCTCAATCATCGTCCGTACCGTGGCCGAGGAGATCCCGCAGACGCTCACGCGGGAAACGCAGCGCGAGGAACTCTTCGTCGAGCGCCTCGCGGTCGGCCGGGAACTCGCGGCGGACGAAGAAGTGATGCCGCGCGAGGAGGGTGATACGTATATCATCCCCGTCATCGTCGAGGAAGCCGTTGTCGTGACGCGGCGCGTCCTCGCTGAGGAACTGCGCATTACGAAGCGCATCATCCCGACGATGCAAACAGTCCAGACAGTCGTGCGCAAAGAGCGCGTCGAGATAGACGCGGGCCATCTCGCGGACCGCGTGCATGATGCCGATCCCTCAAGCGATCCCCCGCCAGCGCCTCAGTCGAGCCATTCCTCCTGACACACGCGTACACCACCCGATTATCACGAGATCGGTGACGGGATGCCCTTACGGCATCCCGTCTCTTTTGGATAAGACGCCGTGCGAAAGATACGCAGAATCCCGCGACATGTACCTATCGTCAGAGCAGTCAAATCCCTCACACAATCTGCTAATACAATTGCTAGAGTCCATAATTGTATTCCATCCATCGTGGCACGATTGTTGCCGAAAGCCGATGCACGACGGTATCGGCGGTGATACCGAAAAGCGAAGTATCTGGGGCGACGGATCCCAGGCGAAGGAGGAGCAGAACCATGACCATGGGACGCAATGAGTATGACCGGGCGAACATGGGAACGCACAATTACGTGGATCGCCTCGTTGCGGGCGCGGAGGTCTTTGGCGCGGACGATGAGAAAATCGGCACCGTCGCGGACGTCGGCCAGAACTATTTCCTCGTGCAGAAGGGCTGGCTGTTCATCAAGGACGTCTACCTGCCGACCAGTGTAATCACGCAGGCAGACGCGAACACGGTCTACGTGAGCCTCACGAAGCAGGAAGCCGAACAGATGGGGCGCGATGTACTACCCGGCAACGGCGATGCCTGGTACGACACGCAGCGCACCGGTTACGCGACCGACTACACCACTGATCGGGAAGTCAGTCGCACGGTCACTGAGGGCGAGAACATGAGGATGCCGATCGTCGAAGAGCAACTGAAGGCAGGCGTCCGTGAGACCGACGCCGGTCGCGCTCGCATCATCAAGGATGTGCGACAGGAGCAGCAGACGATTGATGTGCCGGTCACGCACGAGGAAGTCTACGTGTCCGAGCGCACCGTCAACCGCCCCGCCACCGCAGCAGACCTGACCATGCGGGAGCGGGCCATCGAGATCCCGCTCAAGGAGCAGGAAGTCGTCACGCAGAAGCAGGCGATAGTCACGGGCGAGGTGAATGTCCGCAAGGAGACGATGACCGACACCGAGCGGGTGACTGACACCGTGCGCCGCGAGGATGTGCGCATCGAAGATGCAGGCAGTGATCGCGTGCATGTTGAAAACGAGCGAGGGATGACGAATCGCACGGGTGACCGCACGACCGGCACGACAGATACCGCCTATGACCGGACCGGCATGGCGGGCGACCGCTATGAGGCGACCCGGCGCGATGAGGAGAACAAGTTCAGGAACCGCTAACACCGATTCCGGGAGTAGTGTTCCAGTGGGGCGCCCGAAGGCGCCCCACTGTTCCATGCGTCTGGCACCGATATTGCCGAGATACGTACAGCGATCGTCGCGACCGTGATGACGACAAGGAGCAATCGCATGAGCAATGGCAATCCACCCGTCGGCGCTGGCTACGGTTTCGCGCATGACAATCCGGCTGAACCGAGCGAGGAGCGGCGAGCGAACCGGCGGCAAGACCGGCAAGACCACATCGGCGAGCAAGACCGCGCCCTCCCCAACGTGCCGATGGACGCGGAAGAAAGAGTCGAGCAGATCGTCGTGCGCGAGCAGGGTGTTAACTCCTTCGCGCACGCCGAGGAAGTTGACCGCATGGAGCGTCCGCCGAGCGTCAATGACCGCAATCGGAGCGTAGACGAAGGCGGCAATCTCATCAGTGATACCGTCAAGAATGCCTGGACCGCCATTGAGGACCCCGATGAGTGTGAGAAGGATCGGGGTTAGGCTTCTCGGACACTGCCACTGGCATCCGTCTCCATCGCACGGTACTCTATGCGCGTAAGCAGAATCGTCGCGTAGGATGCGGAGGAGAGCAAGCGTATGGCCAGTTCCGTTGAGATCGCGCAGGGCGCCGGCGTTGTGGACGCAAACGGGCGCGCCATTGGTCGCGTCATTGCCGTGGAGTACGAGCACATCGTCATTGAGCAGGGGTTCTTGTTCACGCGGACACTCTATGTGCCGATGAGCGCGATTTCCCGCGTCGAGGGCGCATCCGCGAAGGGTCCGGGCCGCGTCCATCTCAATGTGACGAACAAGCGTGTCGCCGAGATCGGGAAGAATGATACCTTCAGGGAGGAGCGCGCGTTCATCGGCGCGTCCGTCGAGACCGCGCGCTTCGCGAAAGTCCTACCCACCGCTACCGCCGGGTTGGACCCGAAACTCCATACGGCGGATGACTTTGCCGCCCCATCGTCCTACGGCAATCCCTATAATGGTGGTGATCTCTCCGCCGCCGACATCGCGCACGAGGGCGTCCCTACTCTCCATGGCAACGCGCCCGACGCACAAACCGTCTTCGAGCAGGCCCAGGTCGCCCGACGGCCCGCGAAGAAGTAGCGGGCAACGAGGAGAGAGTAACGAGAGGGCGGCATGACGTCCGATTCAGGCCGTGCGGCCACACCGCCGCATCCGACGCCATATCCTGACGTTAACGCGGCGCTGTACGATCTCCTATCGGATGTGCAAACCATCCTGGGGGATCACTTCCGCGGGATGTATTTGTCGGGGTCCCTCGCCCTCGGTGATTTCGCCGCATATCGGAGCGATATTGACGTTGTCGTCGTGACCGACGCCGATCTTCCCGGCGATCTTCTTTCGCGGTTGCGTGCGATGCATGCCCGCTTCAATGCCAGTGACTCGCCGTGGGCGACGGAGGTAGAAGCGGCCTATATCCCGCAAAGCACCCTGCGTCGTTACGATCCGGCCCATGCGTGTCACCCGCACATCCAGCGGGGTGCGGGCGAGGCCCTGGTGATGGATCAACTCGATAGTGGCTGGATTATCCAACGCGCCATCCTGCGAGAGCACGGAGTGGCAGTGGCCGGGCCTGACCCACGCACGTTGATTGATCCTCTCCATCCCCACGACCTGCGGCGGGCGGTGGTGATGCTCATGGATCAGTGGTGGGGGCCGATGCGTGCTGATCCAATTCCATTGCATCGGCACAGCATCGGCTATCAAGCCTACGCCGTCCTGACGATGTGCCGGATACTCTACACGCTTGATTTCGGCGCCGTGGTCTCGAAGCCGGTCGCCGCACGCTGGGCGCGGGAAGTCCTGGACGAGCGCTGGGCCGCACTCATCGAACGGGCCCTGGCATGGCGGAAAGAGGATCAGGACACGCTATCAGAGGGTGATGTGAATGAAACGCTGGACCTGATCCAGTACACGCTTGAACGATGCCGAGCGGCTGAAGGGTTCGCCAAAGAGGACTGAAAGGTCTCGCTGTTGCTCAGTCCTCAGCCCTGAATCCTCAGTCCTTCGTAATGCGGCGTGCGAGGGTGAGGTCGTGCTTGCCGGGGCCGTAGGCGTCCGGAAGGAGACCGACGAGGCGATAGCCGATTTCCAGGAAGAAGCCTGCGGGATGGTCGGTATGGCACGCGAAGGCCGCCAGGAGGCGCGGTGCGTCTTCGGTGACATCCACGCCGTAGAGGTTCGTGCGACCCCGCGTGTCGCCGACGGTCGCCAGCATGGTGATGCACCCATTGGCGCGCATCCGCTCCTCAGCCGCCATGACGAGCGTGCGTCCGACTCCCTGATGCCGCCGTGTCGGATGCACGGCGACGAGTTTGATCTCCGCCGAGACCTGCCCCTTGAAATGCTCCATGCGCAGCCAGCCAATCGGCGCGCCGTCGCTATCCCGCGCGACGAGGCTTCGATCTTCGGGCGCGAACTGCACAACATCCGCGAGCGCCTGCGTCACGTCGCCCGCATAGATCGTCGGGAAGGCAACGACGAGCAGGTCCGCCACGCCGCGCAGGAGAGCGGCATCCTCCTGGCCGAGCGGATCAACCGTGTACAGAGCGGTGTGCGCCGTCATGAGGCAATACCGGAGACGAAGACCGGTGTGCCGGAATCGAGGCCAAAGTTGTTGGCGGCGTTGCCCCGCCGCATGGCAATTTCCAGATATCCATGGCTGCCGACCAACGCAAGCGGTTCTCCCTCGCCGACCATGCCGTAGGTCGGCGCGAACGGAAGCGCGGTGAGCGCCCCGCACGCGACCACCACACCGGGAGTGCTCGGCGGCGGCAGGGTGCGCGCGGGGATATTCGTGACGCAGTTGCCGAAACTGTCCACATAGATGATCTCGCCACGGATCGTTCCCGCCGTTTCTTCGTACGATGGCAAGGCGAGCCGAACGGGGTTATCGAGCGGATCGCCGAGATGGGGAAGATGGGTCCCGTTGACGAGATGTGCGGCGGCGGGCGCGAAGATATCTCGCCCGTGAAATGTCGTGGAGATGTCGCGCGCGCGCCAATAGTCCGGGTTCGTGAGCACGACGCCGCGCCAACTCAGGCCGTCGCGCTCGGCAGCAGCAAGGATATGACTGAAAAGGCCATTGTCCGGCCCGACGAAGTACTGGCCGTCCACTTCCAGCGCGATCGGGCGGCGGTCCGTGCCGACGCCGGGGTCCACGACGACGACATGCGCGGTGCCATCCGGGTACATCCGCCAGAGGTCGGCGATCACGAACGCCGCCTGGATGATCGAGTGGCGGCTGATCGCGTGCGTCACATCCACAATTGTGACCCGTAGTGCCGTGCGCAGGATCATGCCCTTCATCTGCGCGACGTAACTATCGCGCAGGCCAAAGTCCGTAGTCAGCGTGACGATGCCACCAGCGTGCATGCACAAAACCCTTCTCTCACGTCTGGCGGAGGAGCGCGGCGTGGTGACGGAGTATCGCACGGAGCGAATGGCAGGCGCAATGGAGGAGGAACAAGGGGGTCTGTTCAGAATTACGCAGATACCGTCAGGAGGCTCCTCGCTCGAATGTCAACGGCGGCCCGGTGAAAATCTCCTTCGGCAACATCGCGTGGACGCCGCGCGGGCCGTCCACGACTTGCGTGATGCGGAAGTCAATCGCGATGCTGGCGAGGCTGTACGCTTCGTCCCACGTCAGGCCGCGCGCACCCACGAGGTAGTGCATCACGTCCCGCGCGGCGACGAGCAGCGCGGCGTCGAGGTCGTCCCCGAAGCCGAGGAAGATGAGATGGGTCGGCGTCTCAGCGCAGGGGCGTTCGATCCGCATCTCCTTGCGGACGACGAACTGCAACTCCACCTTCTCCATCCCCGCCTCGATGCCGGTGACATTCACTTCGCCGTCCCCCTGTGCGGCGTGGCCGTCGCCGGTCGAGAAGAGCGCGCCGGGTACGAAGACGGGCAGATAGAGCGTCGTGCCCGCGACGAGTTCCTTGCAATCCATATTGCCGCCGAACGCGCCGGGGAAGGCGGTCGGCGCCGGGCCATCCTCGTCGGGCGCAACAGCGTAGATGCCCATAAAGGGATGGAGCGGCACGGTGATGCCCGGTTGGATGTCGCTTGCGCGCCGCGACCAATCAATCGTCAGGTGGCGGAAGTACGGCTCCTTCACATCATCCGGCTCGCCGCCGAACAGCCCCTTGACGCGCGAGTGCGGGTTGCCGGGCCGGTGCGCGTTGAAACCCCAGCCGAGCGGCACGATCTCCTTGATCCGCACTTCCAGCGTGTCGCCCGGTTCCGCGCCCGCGATAAAGACGGGGCCGGAGAGCGCATGCCCCGCGCCTTCGGGCCGTTGCCCGGTCGGCTCCCGGTGGCCGGGCGGGATGTCGTTCCATCCGGCGTTGCGCGTCCGATAAATCACCGTATCGCCGGAAGCAACGCGCAAGCGGGGTGAGAGATTGCGGCTGAAGAAGCCATGCAGGTTTTCCAGCGCGTCATCAAGCGTATAGACGGTCATCGAATGGCCTCCTCCTGAAGACAAACGGGCACGCGCGAACGCCAGTGTACACCGGAACGTGTCGTACAATAGTCGCCGCATGCAAAGCGAGCATTGGTCGGGAGATACAAGGATGAAGCGGAACGCACGCATCGAGAAAGCGCTCAATGAGATCGTCCGCAGACTCGTCGCGGACTATCAGCCGGAGAAAATCATCCTGTTCGGTTCGTACGCCTATGGCGAACCGCACAAAGATAGCGACTTGGATCTTTGGATTGTCAAAGAGACACATGCCGTGAAATTGCGCCCCGATTGCCCGATGCGGTACGCTGCACGCTGATGAAGCCACCGTTCGACATTGATAGGAACCGCAAACCCGTGAAGCAAACGCATCCCAAGACACATCGTCCCGCGCATATCGCGCGGCCCGTGCGGGTCGTCGCGGCGCTGCTGACGCTCTTCGTCCTGCTCGGATTGTGGGGCGGGGCGCGGACACTGACGACCTACGAGAGCCGGGGTGTTGTCACGACGATGCCCCCGGCCGATGCGCCGATCGTGCCGGGGAAGACGGTCGGCGTGCAGGTCTTCCTCGATAAAGAAGTGGATCCCGCGAATATTCGGCGTACGGCGGAGATGCTCAAAGAAGGCGGCGTGACGAACGTCCGCCAATCTTTCTCGTGGTGCGAACTGGAGCCGACCGGACGCGGCGTCTACTGGGACTACGCCAACAATAAACCGTCATGGCAGAAGTACGACCAGATCGTGAACCTTCTGACTGCCAATGGTATCTCCATCACCGCACGGCTGGATAATGCACCAACATGGTCGCGTCCCGGCCAAACTAATGATCCTGGTAGTAAATGCCAGAAGGGCCCACCGACCGACCTGAGCGCCTACACAGACTTCGTGCGCATGTTCACGACGCACTACCGGGGCAGAATCGCCGCCGTGCAAATCTGGAACGAGCCGAATCTCAGTGAGGAATGGGGCAACGAACTCAATGTCGTCCAATACACCGATATGCTGAAGCGGGCCGACCAGGCAGCGAAGCAGGGCGACCCGGATGTGCTCGTCGTCACCGCCGCGATGGCGCCGACGAAAGCAACGCCCCCCGTCGGTATCTCCGACCTCGCCTTCTACGAGCAGATGTATCAGGCGGGCGCGAAGGGATCGTTCGATGTGCTCGCCGTCAATGTCTACGGTCTCGGCGAGCCGCCGGATGACCGCCGACTCTCCATGGACCGCTTCAACGTCTCCCGCCCGATCCTCGTCCACGACATCATGACGCGCTATGGGGACACGGCAACACCCGTTTGGGCGACCGAGTTCGGCTACAACTCCCTACCGAAGGGATGGAACGGCGAGCCGAGCATCTGGGGAAAGAACGTGGACGAGCAGACGCAGGCGCGCTATCTCGTCGGCGGGCTGACGCGGATGACGGAAGAGTGGCCGTGGATGGGTGAGGTCTTCATCTGGGGCTTCCGCTGGGCGGAGCGGCCGGGACTGTTCGGCAAAGACCAGAATAACCCGGTCGGGCTGCCGAAGCCGGAGCCGTATTTCGCGCTCGTCAACTACGATTTCACGCCGCGCCCATCCTGGAACGCGGTGCGCCAGTTCGCCCGCGGCCAGACGCTCCGCACCGGCCGCACCGCCGCGACGGACCCCCTGATCCAGCCATCTCCGGGCTGGGAACGGAGCGGGAGCGGCGCGAATGCGATACTCGCCGCCAGTGCGCCGGACGCGCCGCTTACGGTGCCGTTCACCGGCACAGATCTCGCGGTGACTGGCACGGGCGGCGCACTGGCCGTCGTCGTAGATGGCAAGGATCGCGGCATGATGACGCTCGCGCCATCGCCCAATGGAGTAACGCGACTGGTCACGAATTTACCGGACGGCCCGCATACGGTCATGCTGCGTGCCGCCGGTGGCACGGCGCGCCTCGATAGTTTCCTCGTTCAGCGGCGCGCGCCGTTCGGCTGGGTGCTACCGCTCCTGACGCTCGGTATCATCCTGATCGGCGCGGGTGCGATCGGCGCGCTGATCGCCGAAACGTTTGGCGCGTGCGACGATGCTCTGCGCCGCAATCGTCGGCGGCGCGCAACGATGCGCGGAGTGACGACGCGATGAGCAGAGTGCTTCGTCTCGCATCCGGGGTATACCGCGAGCCACTGCTCTGGCCGCTCGGCGCGGCGGTGCTGCTACTCTTCCTCGTCCCGTCCACGCTCGCCGCGCTCCTACCGCTCGGCATCATCGGATTGATCGGGCTGCGGCGGCCCGCGCTCGTTGTCATGGTTATCCCGGTTACCTTCCCGTTCCACGATGTCGCGTCACCCGCCGCGCATCTCCATCTCGACCGCACCGCGCTCTTGATCGGCGTGGCGCTCCTCGCGACGCTCGGGTATGTCGTGCTGGCGGCGATCCCCGCCTACCTGCCCGCGATCGGCAAAATGTCGGCAGCGGTCGTCGAGGAGAGATGGACGCGCGAAGAGATCCGTGCCTTCCCGGCGGAACTGATGACCTTCCTCTGGCGACCGGGCGCCTGGGCGGCGCTCTCGCTCTTCATGCTCGGCCTTTTCTCGCTCTTCACCGTCGCGGACGCAGAGTTCCGAGGAAACAGTATCCGCGAGTTCCGCATGACGATTCTCTTTCCCGTCGCGCTCTTCCTGCTTGCCGCCGCGCTGCTGGAAGGAAGCGAGCGCCGCCGGATCATGTTCCAGTTGATGGTGCTCGGCGTGGATGCGGTGATCGTCTCCGGCGTGATCATCTCGCTGATCGCCTACCTCCAGTTCGCGCACGGCGGCGGCCTCGATGTCGAGGGCGTACGGCGCGTCCGCTCCGTCTTTCATCACCCGAACGAACTTGCCCTCTACCTCGGCCGGATTGTGCCAATCACAGCGGCGTACGTCTTCTTTGTGCCTCGCAGCTGGCGGACATGGGCGTATCTCGCCGCCACGGTGCTGATGCTCGGCGCGATCGGACTCTCTTTCTCGCGCGGTGGCTACATCAGCGTCGCGGCAGCGCTGTTACTGCTCATTTGCGCCACGGGCAACCGGCGGCTGATCGTCGGCTATATCGTGACGGGCGCGGTGTTCGGTGTCGCGGCCTTCGCGACGGGCATCGAACGATTTACCTCGATTCTCCACCCCGAGAGTGGCAGCGACGGGCTGCGGCTCAATATCTGGGCGTCGGCGGCGCGCATGCTGCGCGACCATCCCGCGTGGGGCGTCGGCCTCGATCAATTCATCTCGCAGTACCCGCGCTATATCAAGCCGGATGCCTGGCAGGAACGGTTCACATCTCACCCACACAACCTGATCCTCGATTTCTATGTCCGCCTCGGCCTGCTTGGCCTCGCGTGGCTGATTTTCACACTCGTCCCATTCATCGTACGCGGCTGGCGTGTGGCGATGCGGCGCAAGGCGGAGGGCGATCTGCTCCGCTTCGCTCTTGTCATCGGCGCGACGGGCACACTCGTGGATTTCACCGTGCATGGCATGGTGGATCAGGATTATTTCCTGCACATGCTCGCCTACGGCTTCTGGTTCGCTATCCTCATCATCCGCGTTGGCGCGTCCGATGGGCCGGCAGACGATCCGGGGCTACCCGATGGGCCACGGCTCGCCCGCACACCGCTGCCACGACGCGCTGCCGATCCGGTGATGCCCACACCCTCGACCGCCCGCATGACGACCCCACTCGCCGGGGGCGGCCATCCCATGTAGGATAAGCGAAGTGCTGAGTGTGGAGCGCTGGGTGCTGAGCCTATGAGCGGTGAAAGAGGAGCGACGGTGCGGATACTGGTAGCGGGCGGAGCGGGGTTCATCGGGTCGCATCTCACCGACGCGCTGCTCGCGCGTGGCGATCAAGTGATCGTCTGGGACAACCTCATCACCGGTACGATGGCGAACCTCGCCCATCTCGGCGAAGCGCCCGGCTTTACCTTCGCCCGTCAGGACATCGTGCAGGACCTCCCCGACCCCGGCCCGATTGATCGCATCTATCACCTCGCCTCCCCCGCCAGCCCAGAGGGGTATCGCGGCCACCCGATCGAGACACATCTGACGAACTCGCTCGGCACCTACCATCTGCTCGAACTCGCCAAAGCGAAGGGCGCGCGCCTGCTGCTCGCCTCGACGAGCGAGGCGTACGGCGATCCGCAGGAGCACCCACAACGCGAGACCTATCGGGGATACGTCAATCCCGTCGGCCCCCGCTCCTGCTACGATGAGAGCAAGCGATTCGCGGAATCCCTGACGATGGAGTACCACCGCCTCTACGGGCAGGATATCCGCATCGTGCGCATCTTCAACACCTACGGGCCGCGCATGGACATCGCGGATGGGCGGGTAATTCCCAACCTGCTCTCGCAAGCCCTGCGAGGGGAACCGCTGACGCTCTACGACGGCGGGGAGCGGACGCGCGCCTTCTGCTACATCGCCGACCTCGTGCGCGGCCTGCTGGCAGTGATGGAGGGCGAGCGGGCGATGGGCGAGGTGATCAACCTCGGCAACCCGGACGAGCGAACGATCCGCAATCTCGCCGAGATCATCGTCGGCGTTATCGGTCGGGATGTCCCCTTCGTGGATCGCCCGACGGCGGTGGGCGACGACCCAAACCGCCGCTGCCCGGACATCACGAAAGCGCGCACGCTCGTCGGATGGGAACCAACGATCTCGCTCGACGAGGGGCTCCGGCTGACGATTCCCTATTTTGAACACGTCCTCAGAAACGAAGGACTGAGGACGAAGGACTGAGAGGGCGTATGGCCGTGCGCCCCTCTATCTGTACCCAATGACTCCCCTCTCCTTTGCTCTGGCAAAGGAGAGGGGGTTGGGGGTGAGGTTCCCATGCAGTTTCCTGCTTCGCTCTCGCGCGTACAACCAAGTACATGGATCGAGGAGGTGCGCGGATACCGCTTCGCGCCGCCCGCGCTGATGGCCGTGCTAACGCTCATCGCGCTCTGGCTCCTGGCAAATCTTGGGCCGATGGCTGCGATCACGCTCATCGTTGGCGGCGGGATTGTGCTGCTCACGCTGGCGGAACCGCGCTACGGCCTCTATCTCGCCGTGCTCTCCGTGCCGGTGCAGCAATACGGCTCAGTCAAGGGATTGACAGCGACGCAGGGAGCCTTCCTGCTCGTACTCGGCGCGTGGGCGGTGGGTACCCTGCTGCGCGGCGCGCGGTGGGACGTGCTGCGAGACGCAAATGTCTGGCGGTTCGCGCTCTTTTATCTTGCCATTCTCGCCTCCGGCCGCGTCGCGGGGGACATCAAGGCGACCCTCATCGAGGGCTTCCACTGGGGTGAGGCGCTGGCGATCTACGTCATCGCGCGGGACACGCTGCGCACGCGGCGTGATTGGGCCGGATTGGTCGCCTGCTTCTTCGTCGCCGCGAGTGGCGAAGCATTTATCGGCACGGTGCAGAGTCAACTTGGCCTCGGTAATGCGTCGTTTGCGATCACCAAGTCACTCTCGCGCGCTTTCGGCACCTTTGGCCGCCCAAACTCGTATGCGGGCTACCTCGAAATGGTCTTCCCTTTCGCCGTGACCGTCTCGCTGTGGGCAGTGTGGATGCTTCCCGGCGCGATCCGGCAGTGGCGCCAATCGCTTCATCAGCCATTGGCGGAAGAGCGACGCGCCCTCCTGCCGCTGCTTGGCTTGCTTATCACGCTGGCGGGTGCGGGCGCGACGACCCTGATGCTCGCAGCGGGCATCACGCTCTCCTTTTCGCGCGGGGCGTGGCTCGGCGGGGCGGTGGCGATCCTCGTGATGATGCTCCTCGCCGGCCGGCGTTGGGCGATCGCGGCGCTGGTCACGACCGGGCTGATCGCCGCTGTCCTCGGGCTCGGTGGTGCGGGTGTGCTACCGCAAACGATCCAGCAGCGGCTCGGCAGCGCCGGCAGCAGCCTGATCCTGCTTGATTATTACAAGGTGCCGATCACGCCACAGAATTTCGCCGTCAAGGAGCGGATGGCATACTGGTTCGGCGGCATCCACATGGCCGAGGACCATCCGTGGCAGGGCGTCGGCCTCGGCAACTACGGCGCGCAGTACGACGCAAAGTACTTCACCTCGCCATTCATGAAGTCGCAGGTCCACGCGCACAACTATTACATTCACATCACGGCGGAGACAGGGTTGATCGGACTCACGGCGTATCTGCTGCTGATCGGCGGCGTCCTCACGACGGGCGTCGGCGCGGTACGACGGACGGCAGGCGACCCATTCGCGCGCGCCCTCGCCCTCGGCGCCATCGGCGTGGTCGCCGCCGTCACGGTGCATAATTTCTTCGAGGATTTGCACGTCCTCAGCCTCGGCGTCCATCTCAGCGCCGTCTGGGCGCTCCTAGCCGCGATCAGGGCGCGGGGTGAGGGTTGCTTTGCAGCACGTAGCGCATGATCGGGCGCGTCTCTGACCGACGGAGAACTTCGGTGAATCCCGCTTCTTGGAAGGCGGAGGCGAGACCCGTCCAGACGAAGGCGTCGGGCATGACGGGTGAATTACTGTGCGGCTCTACCGGGTATCCTTCGACAATCCATGCGCCGCGTGATCGCGCATACTCGATAGCAGCACACAGCAACCGCACGCTGACGCCCCGGCGACGGAATGGCTTTGCCACGAAGAGGCAGGTGACGGACCAGACCGGCATGTCGTCTACTCGCCGCAGGACGCGGGAGCGTGCGAGCGCCGGATACTCCTCACGCGGCGCGATGGCGCACCAGCCGACGGGCTGGCCGTCCGCGTAGGCAAGGATGCCCGGCCCGTCGCCTGCTTCGACTATCACCTGGAACGCACGCTTATTGCCTGCGCCCTTTTGCGCCTCGAAATGGGAGCGCGGCAGCCGCCACCACATGCACCAGCAGCCTCCACTCGCGCCGCGCTCGCCGAAAAGCGCTGCGAGGTCCGGCCATCGCTCCGGGGTGAGCGGATGCATCGCCAGTTCGGGTTCGGCACGCATCGCGGTTTACGATTCTCCCACTTCCTGCGGTACAGGGATCGGCAGCGGCTGGTTCGCATCGCGGCGATTATCCGCGCCGCGCAACTCGCGGACCTGCAAACCCGCGAGGCCGGGCACGCCGACGATGCACGCCGAGAGAAGGATCATCGCCGGGATGCCGACGAGTGGCAAGAGGAAGCCACCGAGCGCGCCACCGATCGGGGTGCCGCTCTGCATCAGCGTGCGGAGGAGGGCGAATGCCCGGCCCCGTAGCCCCTCCGGGATGATCCGCATTCGCAGCGTCTGCGCCCAGATCGTCAGCGGCGCACTGCTCATACCGTAGAGGACCAACGCGATGAGTGCGCCCACGACCGTGCGGACCGGCAGGAGGATGAGGATGACCACACCCGCCGCGCACTGCGCGAGACAGATCAGCGCGCCGAGCGTGAGCCGGAACGTCATGCCACCGGCGAGCAGCGAACTGATCACTTCCCCAACCGCCTCCGCGCCGAGCAACGTCCCGTAGAGAGCCGCGCCACCGCCGAGCGAGCGATCCGCGAGGATCGGCAGCCAGACGAGCAGCATGCCGCGACCGACATTGAAGCAAAGGAACATTGCTGTGGTCGAGAGCAGGATGCGGTTCCCCAGCAGGAGCCGGACGGCGTGCCCCAGATGATACGGTTGCCCCGCCATCGGTACCGCCGTGACCGGACGCGGCGCGAGTCGGACACGGGAAAGGGCGAGGGCGAAGAGGAAATACGAGAGAACATCCACGATCACGACATTCGGCGCGCCGATGGCCGGGATCAGCGCGCCCGCGAGCGGCGGGCCAATCACGCCGCCCAGCGTGAAACTGAGCATCTCCAGCGCGTTCGCCGTCGCCAACTGCTCGCCCGCGATTAACGACGGCATGAGCGACGGGCCACCCGCCAGCGAAATCATCATCAGGAGGCCATACACCCCCGCGACGACATACGCATGCCAGAGCGCCAGTTTCCCGGCGGCGTGCAGCAGCGGGATGAGGCCGATCACCGCGCCACGGGTGATATTGTCCGCGATCATCACATGCCGCCGGTCGAAGCGGTCCAGCAGCATGCCCGCCATCAGCCCGCCGACGACGATCGGGCCGGTGTAGCAGAGCAGTAAGCCGCCGACCGCGCGAGCCGAGCCGGTCGTCGAGTAGACGAACCAGATCAGCGCAACGCGCGTCATGCCGTCGCCGAGCACCGAGAAGGAGAAGCCGGACCAGAACGTACGGAATGAGTGGTTCGCGAAGACCTGGCGATAGCGGTCGAATGTCATAGTTTCACCACCCATCCTCTCTCGGACTGTTCGCGTATCGTGGTAGCGCGGGCTTTCCAGCCTGTACTACCATGAATGCCATCTCGTGCGACGATCAACCACGATATGATACAGTGACATCCCTGCCACCTGTTTGTCATACTTTCACAGGGAGCATGGAGACAGCATGAACCGCTTCGACCGCGCGCTGGCGATCCTTTTGCTTTTGCGGAACGGCAAACTGCTCTCGGCGACTGACCTCGCCCGACGATTTGAGGTTTCGACGCGGACGATTTATCGCGATGTCGAGACCTTGAGCGCCATCGGCGTGCCGGTTTATGCCGAGATGGGCCGCGCCGGGGGGTTCCGCCTCCTTGCGGGCTACTTCCTGCCGCCCGTGATGTTCACCACCGCCGAGGCGGTCTCACTCCTGCTCGGGCTGACGCTCTTGCGGAGCCTGCGTGCCACACCCTTTGCCGCCGATCGAGAGACCGCCGAGCAGAAGTTGCTCGCCGCCGTGCCGGACCACTTGCGCGCGATCCTGGCGGAAGCGCACAAAGTGATCGGCTTCGAGCGTCCCCCGGAAGACATCTTCCATCCCGACCCGCCCGATCAGGAGCCAGCGGATTCGTCTACAGACGCGGAAGGGACGATCGTCAGCGTGTTTCTCGGGGCGGTGCTGGACCGGCGGACGCTGCTCCTCCAGTACCGCTCGCCCTATCGCGACAAGACGACGGAGATCGCCGCCGTCCCGCTCGGTCTATTCTGGGATCGCGACCGCTGGTATCTCGCAGGCAGGCGGCACGGCATGGGCGACGAACTCCGGCTCTGGCGTGCAGATCGGGTGTTGGCGATCACCCCACAGTCTCTGCCCGCCGAGGTGGACCCTACGTTCGATGTGCGGGCTTTACTCGGGCGCGCCTGGCTGCACGGGGCGATGGAGCAATGGCGCGAGCAATGGCCGGTCACCATCCGGCTCCCGCAGCGGCAGGCGGCACGGCTGCAACAGGATTGGTACTACCGGCACGCGCGCTACGAATCCAGTCCGCACGGCGATGTGCTGATGACTTATGGTGATTGGGACCACGAGATCGTGCGGGAATTGCTCCGCTGGCTGGGGCCGGAAGCGGAACTAATCGAGCCGAAGGCATGGCGCGCGGCGGTCCGGGATGAATTGCACATGATGCTCGCACACTATGACGATCCGCCTGAATGACCGCCAGCATGGCATTTCGACGGCACGAGAACCCACCCTCGCCCATCCGCTACACCGGGCGGGCGAAGTAGAGGGCCGTCTCCCCTGCCGCCCCACTTGCCGGATCATAGAGCGACACGTCCAAGCCGCACAGTTCAAAACCCACGCGCCGGTAGAACTGGATCGCCGGGTAGGCCAGGTTGGACGTCTCCAACCAGAGGCATCGCATGCCTGCCTCCTGCGCTGCCACGACAACCGCCTCGATGAGTGCCCGGCCAACCCCCTGCCCCCGCAGCCGAGGCGCGACGTACAAGTGCCAGAGTTCCGTCCGTCGGTTCCAACATCGGTGCGCGATCGCGGCGAAGCCGACGACCGTACCCGCGTGCTCTGCCACAAACCCATGCTCCCATCTGCGATCCTCGCCGAGATCGTCGGCGAGTGGAAACTCCTTGCGCAGCGGCGGCTGAATCGGGACCTCTTCGAGCGTGAAGGAGTGCGCCGTGTGCGCGATCCGATAGATGCGGTCCGTGGTGAAGGACCGATCGAGCGCGAGCAATGACGCGCGGTCATCGGGTAATCGAACGGGACGGATCGCGACCATGCTCTCCTCCTGCATATGTCAGACTTCCGCGCCGCTAATCGCCCGGCAAATACATCGCGTAGCCACCCGTGACGAGCAGTGTCTGCCCCGTCGTGTACGCGCGCTCCACGCATTACCATCCCAGTCGGATCGGCCTGCCCCATCTGATAGCATACGCAGCCGGAGCGTCGTTCCACGACGAGGATACGCGATACGGGGGCAGTGGGTGATGGCAAGAGACGCGGCAGCAACGCACGATGCGGATGGGGAGGTGAAAAGCGATCTTCTCGATCCGCGCACAGCCTCGCCCCGTTTCGCCGCGTACTTCAAGGTCCGGCACTACGAAATGGACTCCCTCGGCCACGTCAATAACGCGGTCTACCTGCATTATCTGGAGCAGGCGGCCTACGAGCATTCGGCGGCGGCCGGCTTCTCGGACGAGCGGACGCGGGAACTTGGCGGTACCTGGATCGTCCGGCGTCACGAGATCGAGTATCTCCGCCCCGCGTCGGCAGGCGATCTGCTACAAGTCGTCACCTGGGCGGTCGAGTTCAAAGGCGCGCGGGCCTTCCGCGATTACGCGATTCTCCGCTACGAGGGGCCGGCGAGCGATCCGCATGGCCTCCCCGCCGACGGCTTCCTCCCCTCCGATCATGTATTGCCCGGCGACCCACTCGTGCGCGCCCGGACATTGTGGGTTTGGGCCGATCTCCTTACCGCCCGACCGAAGCGCATCCCCGCCGTACTCTATCCCGCCTTCTTCAGCTAGAGCAAATATCGTATTGGTGGTGGCGGGCTTTAGCCTGCCATAGCAAGGAACGGCAGGCTAAAGCCCGCCACCACCGACTCAATGCTTCTGCAAAACGCTGTAAGAAGCGGTGCGGCGTGATCGGACCGCTGCCGCGAGTTCTTCGAGGACAGGCACGGTCATTTCCCAGCCCATGCAGGGGTCGGTGACACTCTGGCCGTAAACCAAACGCGACCGGTCTCGCAAATCCTGTCGGCCATCCACGAGGAAACTCTCCATCATGATCCCGATAATACCCGCCTCGCCCGCGGCGATTTGCGCGGCGATCGTCTGGGCGGCGAGCGGCTGGCGGCGGTAATCCTTCTCGCTGTTGCCATGGCTCGTGTCAATCATCACGCGCGGCAGAAGCCCCGCGTCGCGCAGGCTCGCCAGTGCCCTCTGGACATTCTCGGCGTCATAGTTCGTGCCGCTCCGCCCACCGCGCAGGATGACGTGACAGTCCGGATTGCCGTACGTCGCCACGATACCGGCCAGCCCTTGCTCGGTAACACCGAGGAAGCGATGCGGATAGGCGGCGGCGTGTAACGCGTCAATCGCCATCTGCACGCCGCCGCCCGTGCCGTTCTTGAAGCCGACCGGCATCGAGAGGCCCGACGCCAATTCGCGGTGGACCTGACTCTCGGTCGTGCGCGCGCCGATCGCGCCCCAGGTGACGACATCGGCGAAGAATTGCGGCAAGATCGGATCGAGGAACTCGCACCCGGCAGGGAGACCAAGCGCGACGAGATCGAGGAGCAACCGCCGCGCGAGATGCAGCCCTTCATTGACGGCGAAACTGCCGTCGAGGTGGGGGTCGTTGATCAGCCCCTTCCAGCCGACCGTCGTGCGCGGCTTCTCGAAGTAGACACGCATGACAATGCAGAGGTCATCAGCGAATGCATCGGCGAGCGCCTTCAACCGGTGCGCGTATTCCAGCCCAGCGTTGCAATCGTGAATCGAGCAGGGGCCGACGATCACGACCAATCGGTCATTTTCCCCCTGCAAGATACGGCTGACATCCTCGCGGGCGCGACTGACTGTCTCCGCTCCATCGGCCGTGAGGGGCAGTTCTTCGAGCAGGATCGCGGGCGGCACGAGTGGCCGGATGCTCTCGATACGCAGGTCACGCGTCCTGAGCGGCCCCGATGTGTCGCGGCGCATCACTGCGTCCACACCGGGCATCGCCGCCAGCATCTCCTTATGTTCGAGCGAGATTTCGCCCGTCACTTCGATCACGGTATGCCCGGCATCGGTGTAGGCGGCCGCGCCAAGCCCCGCCGATTGCGCCCGGTCGCACACCGCTTCGATTTCCCCGTGCCCTACCCCTCTTCGCATCACTACCAACATTCCTGTAAGTCTCCCCTTCTTTGCGGTCGCTTCTCGTTCCTCATTCCTCGCTACTCGTTCCTTTGGCGCGGCCCATATTGGCAAGACAGCGGTGGAGAGCGTCCTGCCACGGCGGCAGTGCGATACCGAGCCTCGCCGCCGCGCGGTTGATGAGGAGACCATTGACGGGCGGCGTGCAGGGGCGGGGGAACTCCGCCGCCGGGATCGGGCTGACATCCGGCGCAAGCCCCGCCATCCGAAACGTCGCGCAGGCCCACTCATACCATGATGCCTTGCCGGAATTCGTCAAGTGATACACGCCGGGCAGCGGTTGGCGGGCGAGGGCGAGGAGGCCGCGCGCGAGATCGGTCGCGTAGGTCGGCTGTCCCCATTGGTCCGCGACGACGCGGAGTGGCGTGCCCCGTTCGGCGAGGGCGAGCATCGTGCGGATAAAGTTCCGCCCTTCCTCGGCGTAGATCATGGCGGGCCGCACGATGAGCAGGTGCGCCCCCGCCCGCTCCGCCGCGACTTCCCCTGCCCACTTGCTGCGCGCGTAGACCGAGAGCGGGTTCGGCAGGTCGAACTCGTCGTACGGCTCATCGCGTCGGCCATCGAAGACGTAATTCGTGCTGATCGCGATCAGCGGGCAGCCGATCGCCGCCGCCGCCGCCGCGACGTAGCCCGTGCCGAGCGCGTTGACGGCGTAGGCACGCTCCTGTTGCACCTCGCATGCATCCGTATCTGTGTAGGCGGCTGCGTGGATGATGCAATCGGGCGCGAGCGGGACGAGCGTATCGCGGACCGCGCCCGCGTCCGATACATCGAGCGCCGCCGACGTGAGCGGGATCACCTCCACCTCGTCGGCCTCAGCCGCCGCCCGTTGCAACGCCCGCCCCACCTGCCCATTCGCCCCCGTCACCGCGATCCGCATTCTCTATCCTCCGTCGTGATAGTGAACCACCAGGATCGTGTTTTGGTTTTCCGCTCCCCTTTCCCGTGGGGAAGCCGGGCGCCCTCTGGGCGGGTGGGGATTAGGGCGAACGGAGCATCCTGGCGGTTCGATTCTCTCCCGATTATTACATGTGAAGCAGCTTGCCGATAAGTCGTTGGAGGGTGTTACGGTCTCGCACGCGCCGGGCGTCCGCCTCCAGGGAATGCCCCCATTCCGCTTGCTGCGTGAATGCGTCCGTCTGCCGGTCGTACGCCTCGCGCAGACGATCGAACTCCGCGCGATATGCGGTCGCGTCGGCGATTACCCGCTCCAATTCACGGCGCATGTCCGCGCCCGTGGCATACCTCCGCTTCAGGCGCACCGGCATCCGCGTTGTGATAGCGTCCGCATGCGCGAGCGGATCGGCGGCGAGCCAGCCGGCCCAACGCGACTGGAACCGCTCGTAATTCGCGACATCCGAACGGTACCGGCCATCGGAGGCCGATTCGAAGTGATAGATGACGCTCGCCGCCTCATACCAGACGATGCCGCCCTCCGCACGCATCCGGCAGCAGAAATCGAGATCCTCGAAGCCGTTGACATACCCTTCATCGAAGCCACCTGCCGCGAGGAATCGGGTGCGCTCGACCATCAGGCATGCCCCGGTCACCGCTGGCACCGCGCGAGACTGGCGGGCGCCGTCCGCCGGTTCGCCGTACAGGAGATGGATGGGTTCATACCGCATGTTGAAGCCGAGGCCCGCGTGCTGGACGGTGTCGTCCGGGAAGAGCAGCCGCGCGCCGACAACGGCCGGGTCCATTGGGCCGGTCATCGCCCCGGCGAGTGCGGTGAGCCAGCCAAGCTGTGGCACGGTATCGTTATTCAAAAAGACGAGCGTGTTGCCCCGCGCGGCAGTCGCCCCCTGATTGCAGGCAGGCGCGAAGCCTCTGTTCCGCTCATTGCTGATGACACGGAATGGCGTGCCGAGCGTCGCGAGAAACGCCGCCGTCCCATCCTCACTGCCGTTATCAACGAGGATTACCTCGGTCTCATCCCAATGATCCGCGACCGCCATCAGGGCGCGAATGCAGATCGTCGTGAAGAGGACGCGGTTGAAAAGCGGGATGATGACGCTGAATCGGGGTATGGGCGATGCGGGCATACGGACGCTTCTCTCCCTCGTGGCCGCAGTGACAGGCGCGAACCCATGTGTAGTATCGTCTGGCCCGGCCCCTGTCAAGTCCGTAGGGCGCAAGCCGCGCTGCGCGTCACCATGCCAGGAAAGCGTATGCCGAACCACCCAGGGATACGAGCGCCCAAGCCTACAACACCGGACGATCCGCGACGCGACCGACCGCCAGCACATGCCCCTCGCACCAGTATAAATCGGGCTGATTGACCAGGTGCTCAGGAGACGCGGGATCACGCTGCCTGCTCCAGAATACCTTGTCTCTCTCCGGGATGCCGACATCGTCACGGGCTGCGATGTCAGACAGGCTGGCGAGGGAGGCGATGATACGTTCGCGTGCAAACCGGTCAAACGGCGCCCATCGTTCGATCAGCGTGGTCCGCTGCCATACCGCTTCCAACCCTGCCGCTTCGAGCCAGCGCCGGGCTTGCGGCGAGCGCAGCACACCCGCAATCGAGACGTACCGGTCCCGTATCGCGTCCAGCAAGCGAGCGTAGATCAGTGGATCCGCGGGTGCATACATCAAATGTTGGCTGGCCCCCTCCTTGACCGCGACAAGCCTGCCGGGACGGACGACCCGCCGGAACTCGCCGAGTGTCGTCGCCAACTCGTCGTCGGTGAGGTACTGCGTCGTGTTCGCGCACCAGACGGCATCAAAGGAGCCGTCCGGAAAAGGCAATGCCAGGACACTGCCGATCTGGGTTGTCACTGGCGGGAGCAGACCCCACTCCACGACCGATTGCTCAACGGTCGCGATGTTCTCCGGTGCGAGATCGAGCGCGGCGATCATCCCGGTCGGTCCGACCGCCTCCGCGATGACCGGCAGATAATTCCCTCTCCCACAGCCGGCATCGAGGACACTCCAGGTCGGTTGCAATCCGACCGAGCGCAACATCGCCTCATACTCCGGACGGCACATCTCAAAGTGGGCATCAAGATAGGTCCCCGCCGCCATCGCGTGCCCCGCGGATGAGGTACTCGCCGCGATCTCCGGCTGTCGCTCGCTCACCATCGCCTCCTTCCTCGCACCGTCGGCTGCCGCGATGCTTCTCTTCCCCTCTTTCGCAGGGATGATACTCCACCACGGGTTTTGCGATGGGCTATAGTAGTTTCGGAGCAGTTGCCCCCACTGCTGTCATCCTTCGGAGGGAAAGATGGAAAAATCGCGCCGCACATCCTTCGATCAAGTAGACCGGACGACCGATCCGGCGGACTTCGTGCGCTACCTCGATACGACACGCGCGACGGACTTCTTTCAGGAGATCAAACAACGCAGTTACGACCTGCTCGCCCTCGCCGGAGGCGATCACGTCCTCGATCTCGGCTGCGGGACGGGTGATGACGTCGCCGCGCTCGCCACGCGGGTCGGGTCAAGTGGTCGGGCCGTCGGTGTAGACGTCAGCGCGACGATGATCGCCGAGGCGCGACGGCGCACAACGGGATCAAGGCTATCCATGGAATTTGTCCGGGGCGATGCGCACCACCTCGATTTCCCGGGCGCGAGCTTCGACGGCTGCCGCGCTGAACGCCTCCTGCAACATGCCAGGGCCCCACAGACGGTGCTTGCCGAGATGGTGCGCGTGGCGAAACCGGGCGCGCGGATCGTCGTTTGGGAATCGGAACTGGAGATGCTCGTCTTCGACGCGCCCGATCGCGCCGTGAGCCGGAAGATGCAGCACGTCATCTGCGATGGCTTCCGCAATGGCGCGATCGGGCACCAACTCTACCGCCGCTTTCACGAGGCTGGGTTGACCGATGTGCGACCGCTGCTATTGGGGCGCGCAATGACCGATTTCGCCCTCGCCGAGAGCGCGTTCGATCTCCGCGCCACCGCCCGCCGCGCCGCCGAGAGAGGAACGGTCACGGCAGCAGAGGCGGCGGACTGGATCGCTTCGCTGGAAGCGGCGAATCAAGCAGGGCACTTCTTCTGCGCTGTCGCGGGATTCCTTGTATCGGGTCGTAAACCATGAGCGCGACCTGCTCATCGAGAAGCGATTGCTGACAGGGCGACTGGCGCGCTTCGGCCGTGCGTGGTTGCACCGGGAAGCGTCAAGATCACCGTCGTTCCCTCACCGGGTGTACTGCGTATGACCGTCGTCCCGCCGTGCGCCTTGACGATCGCATGGACGATCGCGAGACCGAGTCCGAGGCCACCTTGCCCCGTATGTCGCGCGCGTGCCGGGTCCGCGCGATAGAAACGATCCCAGACACGCGGCAGGTCCTCGGACGGGATGCCTTCCCCCGTATCCGCGACGGTGAGCGCTGCGTCCCGGCCCACGAGCCGGACGCCGACGGTAATCGCCCCACCCGGGCGCGTGTAGGCACGGGCGTTCGCGCAGAGGTTCAGGAGCGCCTGCCGTAGCCGGTCTGCGTCCCCCTCGACCGTGATCGCCATATCCACCGGGTTATCGAGGAGGACCGTCCGGTCCGGCGCAAGTAGGCGCGTCTCCTCGACCACATCTGCCGCCAGTGCAGACAAATCTACCGGCGCACGGTGGAGTGTGCCAAGCGGGTTGGCGTCGAAGCGCGTGAGCGTGAGGAGATCATCCACGAGGCGGCTCATCCGGGCGGTCTCCGATTCCATGAGCCGCAACAGTCGGGCGCGCGCCGCCGGATCGGCCTGGTCCGCGCCGAGCAGAAGCATCTCGATGCCACCACCGAGCGCCGCCAATGGGGAACGCAACTCATGAGAGGCATCCGCGACGAACCGCCGCTGCGTGGCGAATGCCGCTTCCAGTTTGCTCACCATCTCGTTGAAGGCCTGGGCGAGGTCGGTCAGTTCATCACCGCCCCGCGGGACGGGGACACGTCGGCTGAGGTCGCCCGCCGCGATCGCTCTGCTCGTCCCCGCCATCCGGCGCAACGGGCGGAGCAGACCGGCGACGAGCGGGATTGTCAGCACGACCGTCGCCAGAACGGCCAAAATCGCCCCAATCAGCAGGAGCAGACGCAGTCGTCCGAGGAAGGAATCAATGCTTTGCAGCGACGTGCTCAGTTCGAGGGTGCCGACCGTCTGCGATGATGTCGCCGTCTGCCGGACGAGCGGGACGAGTTCGATGAGCACCGGCCCGTCCGCGGTAGTAGCGCGAAAGTGTCGCTCCTGATTCGCCGCCACGACCGAGACATACGTGGCGGGATCGAGCACAGGCGCGCTCACTGTCGTGATTCCAGCGAGGGCCGGGCCATTGCTGACGGTAGCGCCCGTCGCGTCGGTCGTCAAGGCAGCCGTATCGCGCGTTGTCAGTGCCCTGGCGAGATCAACGAGTGACCGTGTCGCGTCCGCTTCGGGCGGCGGCCCACCCTGACCGGGGGGCAGCCCGGGGGTGGCGCCGGGGATCGGCAGCGTATGATCGTCCCGCGGCCGCCTCGGGCCATTGAGTTGCGCGTCAATCGCGGCGCCGGCGGAGGCGCGCAGACCCTGAGCTGTGTTGTCGATCAGGACACGCTCAATACCAACATAGAGCACCACCCCGAAGAGCGCCATGATGCTGACGAGCACCGACGCCGTCAGCGCGATGAGTTTCGCCCGCAGCGAGAGGTGCCGGTGGCGCAACAGGCGCGTCATGGGCGGAGCGTGTAACCGACGCCGCGCACCGCCTCGATCCGCGCGTGCCGATCGTCACCAAGTTTCGCGCGCAGGTAGCGGACGTAGACATCCACGACATTCGTATCCACTGCCTGGTCATACCCCCACACTCGATTGAGGATCGCATCGCGCGTGAGCACCTGGCGGGGATGGAGCATGAAACATTCGAGGAGGTCGAACTCGCGCGGCGTCAGGGTAATCGCGGCGCCCGCGTCGGTCACTTCGCGTGTGTTCCGGTCGAGACGCAGATCACCGACGGTGAGCAAACTCCCCGCCACGATCTGGTGCCGCCGCAGCACCGCGCGGATGCGGGCCATCAGTTCCGCGAACCGGAAGGGCTTCGGCAGGTAGTCATCCGCGCCGCTATCCAGCCCCGCGACCCGATCTTCGACCTCACCGCGCGCCGTGAGCATGATCATCGGCACGTCGCTGCGCGCCCGTAGCGTCCGGCAGATCGTGATGCCATCCACGCCGGGGAGCATGATGTCGAGCAGGACGAGCTGCGGGCGCACGCGCTCGAAGGTCGGCAGGGCCTCGCGCCCGTCCCGCACGGTGTGGACCGCGAACCCCTCATACGTCAGTCCCATCGTCAGAAACTCGACGATCGTCTCCTCATCTTCGACGAGGAGGACGGTCAATGCCGCGTCATTCGGTTCCTGTACACTCATGCGATCCTCGCTTTTCCGACGATTCTACCGCGCGACGACCCCGAAGACGAGACCCGGGAGTCCTCGAAGGATGCATCGAGCATGCGTTTGTTTCCCGTGGCGCCAGCCTGTCTACGTTTGTCTTCTATCGCCAAGGATAGTTGACGCAAATGAGAAGTGACAGAGACGAAAATGAGAACTCGATGAGAGGCGATGATCGGGGCATGGCCGCACAAAGATCACCGAGGGCGGGGAGCCCTCGGTGACAGGAAGAAGGGAAGAGAGATTAGAAGTTGGGTGCCGGGACGGGTACGGGCTGCGGCCCCGCCGGTGTTACGCCGGCGGCGTGCAGGAGATCATCGGCGATCCGCGCGACGCCCTCGGCAGCGTGAACGGTCCGGTTCGCCTGATCGTACTTGCCGGCGTTGTAGAGATCGTACGCCTGCTTGTAGAGACCCTGAGCCGTCGAGATGTAGAAGGAGAGATCGCCCGCGGCGGTGCTGTTCGCCTTGACGCTATTTGTCGCGTTCACGATGCCCTGATAGGCATGTGCCAACTCGTTGCTTGATCGCGCCTTCTGTTGATCCGCTGTCGGCGCTGTCGTCGGCGTGGGGCGCGCGGGGCGGTTAGCGGCGGACGGCAGCCCCGTCGTGCCGATACTGGCGACGATCAGGTCGTCGGCGCTACGCAGGGCGTCCTCCGCCGCGCGGGCGTAGCCGCTCGCCTGCGTCAGATTGTTGGCGGTCAAGGCGCTCTGTGCCTGGCCTTGCAAAGCGCTCGCCTTGTCAATCAGACTGTTCACCGTCGTCAGATCCATCTTGCCGTTGGCGAAATCGCGGTCTGCTGTGACGCTGGCAAGTGTCTTCGTCAGGTCATTGATGTCCGCCGTGACCGAGGCGGTGGTCGGTGTCTGCGGCTCTCCTCAGCCCGGTCCATCCGGTCCGCCCGGCCCCTGATTCCGATGGCCCGGTTGGCCAGGCTGACCCGGTCCGGCCGGTGCGCCATTGGGGTTGGGCGCCTGCGTCGTAGCCGCCGGTGTGGCGCCGGTCGCCGGGGTCGTGGTCGGGGTCTGCGCCATGGCAGCCCCGCCAGCGAGGCCGAGACCGATCACGGCCGCCGCGATGGCATGATTGACAGAACGCTTCATGGTACTGCTCCTTTTGCGGGATCTTCTCCCGTACCTCGTGTGCCGGACCATTTCCGGTACATCCTCACGATAGGACGTGTGTCTGAGAGGTCGGGGTGATGAAAATGAGAAGATGGTGAGATGGACACGAGGAGAGATGACGACGGATCACCCATGCCGGAACCAGTCATGAACACAGCAGTTTGTGACGGCAACGAACGTGATGATTGGCCCCTTTCCGACCGCCGCGTCGGAAAGGAGCCAATCGAACCATGCGGATGAACGGTGTTGACGGAATCAGTGTGACGCGTGCTGTGAGGAAACGAGACGCCCCGCGAACGCGGCAGACCTTCGGCCGTCCCGTGCCGGTCGCTCGCCCGGCGCGGGATAGCGTCGGCCTACCGCATGCAGCCGCGCGAATAACTCGTCGGGGCTGATAGGTGTTGTCTGGCAGTCATCCGCGCCCGCATCCAGCGCCGCGAGACTGGTGACGCCATCGCGATCACTCGTCATCGCGATGATCGGCACGTCGCTCACCGCCCGGATGTCGCGACACGCCGCGACGCCATCCATGCTTGTATCTGTCAGATCAACGAGGACCGCCTCGGCAGTCATCGCGCGTAATTGCTCGGTCACCGTCGTGACTGAGGCAGCCGCGACCGTGTATCCCGCGCGGGAGAGGTACGGCCCGAGCGCGCGTGTCCACTGGTCCGCGCGTTCCACGATCAGGACCCGCCGATCGGTCGGGGGCCTTCCGTGCTGTCGGTCGGCCACCGGAGAGGGGGCAACTCGTGCGCGCGTACCATCAGAGGCAGGCATCTTCGCCCGGGCGCGGATCCGCGTGCGGCGCCAGGCTTCCCACCCGTTCCCGATCAGCAGCCCGGCGGGGAGGTAGTAGAGCGCGCCGATCGTCAGGTAGATCGCGCAGCACGCGACTGCCACGATGGCACCAAACATCAGTTGATCGCGGTAGCGCGCCGGCGAGGTCGGCGGATCAGTGAGCATGAAGAAGGCGAAGAAGAGGGCGGCGCTGATGTCGGGCGTGCGAAAGATCTCCGCCACCCGCCCGGCGTCGCCAATGAACGTGACAAGGGTAAAGAGCAGCAGATAGGAGCCTAAGAAGGCGAGCACCATTGGCAGCTTGTTCACGCGGTCCGCGATGAAGATGCCCGTGGCAAGCAGCACAACGACGAACGGCGTCGGCACATTCGCGAGCGCGCCCCACCAACTCTGCCCGCTTGCGAAGAGGAAGTAGGCCGCCACGAGCGCCAGCGCGGCCGGGTTGAAGATGTGCTTGCCACGCGCACGGAAAAGGTATTTGGAGTTGACGGCGAGCATCGCGGTGATGGCCGCGACGACGAACGGCTCGGTGGAGCTGACGATGAGCGCCACAATCAGACCGGAGAGGAGCGCGCCGCTCGGAAAGAACCATGCGCCCCGGATGATCCGCGCCAGCCCAACATCGAGGAGCGCGGCAGCCAGCATCGCGCCGAACACCTCGGGCAAGATGAGGTACAACCCCTCGTGCGGAGCCGCGAGTGCGGTCAGCAGGGCGAGTGCGACAAGGAGCAGTCCCTTTGGTGTGCGAAAGAAGCGCTTGACTGGCTGAACCCGCGATTCGATAGCGAGTGAGAATGTTGCTGCTGTCATTGGGTGTCCCTCATGATTCCTTCCGTCGTGTACGCGATCAGCGCGGAGCGGCGGTTCGCGCGCCTGACGACTGCTCCGCTCATGCCGCGACCGCTTTCGCAAGCGCGTTCTTGATCGCGCCCTGGTACGCCTGAGAACTGTCCGTCGCGCCAGAGACGAGATCAATCGTACTGCTCTGCCGCGCCACGACCTGCCCGGGGAGGGAGGCGATCTGCGAGCATGGATAGCGGGTGCCGCACTGGGTGATGTTCGCACTGACGATCTTCCCGCCCCGGACGACGACCGAAGCCGTGATGTTGCCGTGGCGGCTCGTCCCGGTGCCGGTGTAGGCGCCATCGTTGTAGCCTACGGTCGTCGCGGCTTTCGTCGCAGTCACGGCGGTAGTGGTGGCAACGGAAGACACCGTGGTCGCCGTGGCAGGCGTGTTGCCGGTGGCACGAACGGCGGGAGCAGTCGTTGGGGCCGCAGAAGCGGTGGCGACGCTCTGCGTACCGGCGGGCGCGGTCGGCGCGAGCAGCGGTGACTGATAGACCGGTAATTGTGATGATGCCGTCGCGCTCGTAACCGTGGGGGCGTCGGCGTTGAGATATGCGCCCGCCGATTGGGAGCGAGCATAGCCGAGGCCGTAGACCGAGATGATCGCCGCCGAGCCGAGAGCAACGAGGCTGTTCGCGACCTTTTTGTTCTTCGCGCCACCGCTCTTTGCTTTCGATGGATAGGGTGCCGGTGATTCCGGTCCGGGCCGCCGCTGGGAAGGCGGTATGATCGCTCTTTTTCCGTCGTCATGGGTCATGTGGTTTTCCCTCGATTCATAAGAAGATTGCCGGGCAGAATCCGGATCAGACGCATGCAGCCGCACAGATGGTGTGCCGGACCACTTCCGGCACACCATCACCATACGGCGCGGCGCTGAGAGAACGGGGCGGTGGAAATGAGAAGATGATGAGAGTGGCGGGCGCGGCTGCTCGCCGCACCGAGATGAGGTTTACCTGGCACGGTTCTCCACGCGCCGCGACGCGCGGAGCCGCTGCGTCACGAACGTCCCGGCGATACCGCGCGGGAAGAAGAGGACAAGCAGCACGAAGATGATGCCGAGGATGAAGAGCGGGTCCGCCAGCGGGCGGCTGAGGACACCGGGCAGCGCGCTCACCGTGCCGGACGCGGCCCACGTCGTCAGGCGCACATTGAGGTAGTGGTAGAGCAGCGCGCCGGCGACTGGCCCCCAGAGCGCGCCGCTGCCGCCGATAATCACCATCAGGAGCAGGGCGACCGTAAAATCGGAGCGCACCGAGGCGGGCGTCGCGCCGCTCGACAAGAAGAGATAGAGGACGCCCGCCACTGCCGCGATCACGGCGGAGATGACGAAGACAACCAGTTTGTATGTGTACGGGCGCAATCCGACCATCTCGATGCGCCGCTCATTCTCGCGGATGCCCTCCCAGATGTGGCCCGTCGGCGAGGTAATCATCCGTAGCGTGAGGAGATAGACGACGATCAGGGCGGCGAGCGTCAGCCAGTAGAGATTGCCGGTATGGATGACGCCGACCATCCATGTTGGCAGGTTCTTCGTTGGCAGGCTCAATCCTTCCTCACCGCCTGTCAGTTGGCCGGGGTTCTTGCCGACGACAACCGCGCCCGCTTGCGCGAAAGCGAGCGTCACCATCGCGAAGTAGACGCCCTGCGTCCTGAGCGCGAGCGCGCCGACCGCCACGGCGAGCGCGAGCGTCACAACGAGCGTGAAGAGCAGCGCGGGGCCGAGCGACCACTGCCAGTGGCGCAGCGCGATCACCGGCAGATAGACGCCCGCGCCGAAAAAGAGCGCGTGCCCGAAGGAGAGGATACCGGTATAGCCGAAGAGCAAGTTGTACGAGAGCGCGGCGATGCCGAACGCGAAGCCGACCGCGAGCAGTTGCAGGTTCCCCGCCCGGTTGAGCGGGCCATCGAACAGCACCGGGAGATGCACCCCCACCTTCGGCACGACGAGCAGGACGGCAAGAATGATCACCGGCCAGAAGGGTCGCACGCGCCGCGTCATCGCTGCGCCCCCAGCAGGCCGCGCGGCCGGACGAGCAACACGACCGCGAGCAGGATGACGACGACGAAATCGCCGAGCCATGCCGCCGCGTAGTAGTTCGCATACTGCTGTGACAGGCCAATGATCGCTGCCGCCAGGGCGCTCCCACCAATCGAGCCAAGTCCGCCGATCACGACGACGATGAAGGCGAAGATCAAATTCACCGTGCCGATATTGGGGTCAATAGACTTGAAATACGCCCCACCGAAGACGCCACCCAACCCTGCCAAGGCGCCGCCGAGCGCGAAAACGAGCGTGAAGGCACGGTTGACATCAATGCCGAGCGCCTGCACCATCTCGCGATTCTCCGCGCCTGCCCTGACGATCAATCCGTACCGTGTGTATCGCAGGAAGAGCAGCATCACGGCGAGCACCAGCACCGCGACGGCGATCAGCACGAGCCGGTTCGCCGGGACGCGCGCGCCCGCGATGGTCAGGGTCGTCGCCATCCAGCGCGGCTGCGGGAAGAGTTTGGCGTCGTGCTTCCAGATCACCGCCGTCAGTTCCGTCAGCGCCAGCCCCGCGCCGAGCGTGACGAGCACCTGAGAGATCGTGCGCCGGTAGAGCGGCCGTAGCAGCACGACCTCCGTCCCCGTCGCCAGCGCCGCCCCCGCCACTACGGCGGCGACAATCGCGAAGAGGAAGACGCCGGTGGAAGCATTGCCACCCACCGGCGTCTTCATTGAGATTACCCACCACGCGGCGTACGCGCCCCACGTAAAGAACGCCCCATGCGCGAAATTCAACACATCCATCAATCCGAAGATGAGCGACAGCCCCGAGGCGAGGAGAAAATACATCGCCGCCAGCGCCAGCCCCGTCAAGGTGATGAAGATCAGCGTGCTCATGGCTCCCCCGGAGTCGAAAGTCGAAAGTTGAAAGTAGCAAGGAACAAGGAGGTGTGAGTGACCCCTTGTTACTCGTTACTTTGCCCTTGTTCCTCTCCCCTTCGTCCCGCGCCGAGGTAGCGCGCCTGGAGCGCGCCATCAGCCGCGACCTCGGCCATCACGCCGGTGAAGACGGTCCGGCCGTCGTCAATGATCACCGCGTCGTCACCGAGCGCGGCTGCCATCGCCAGGTTCTGCTCGACAAGCAGGATTGTCGTCGTCCCCTTGATCGCCCGCAATGCCTCCGTCACCTGTGCGACGACGACGGGTGCGAGACCCTTCGATGGCTCGTCAATCATCATCAGCCGGTTCTCGTTGACGAGGGCGCGGGCAATCGCCACCATCTGCTGCTGACCGCCGGAGAGCGAGCCTGCTCGCTGGTTCCCGCGCGCCTTGAGATCGGGGAAGAGCGTATGCACCATCGCCATGCGCGCCGGGTCGGCACCGGGGCGCTGCGCCAGCCGCAGGTTCTCCGCGACGGTCAGCCCACCAAAAACATCGCGATCCTCCGGCACGTAGCCGACACCACGCCGGACGATCCTGTACGGCTGCTCGCGTGTCACCTCCGCGCCGAACAGGTCAATGCGTCCCCGCGCGGCGGGCGTCAGGCCGAGGATCGAGCGCAGCGTCGTCGTCTTCCCTGCCCCGTTCCGCCCCAGCAGCACTGTCACTCGCCCCGGCGCGACCGTGAACGACATCCCTTGCAGGATGTGCGACTCCCCGATATAGGTATGCACTCCCTCCATCCGCAACACCGCGTCACTGCTCATGGGCAGCACCAGGGTGAAACCATTGGTTTCCGTTTCCGTTCATGCGACACCGAGGTAGGCGGAGCGGACGAAGGGGTCCGCCATCACCGTGTCCGGCGTGTCGTAGGCGACGAGCGCGCCGTTGGCGAGGACGGCGACGCGATCCGAGAGGTCATAGACCGCATCCATCTTGTGCTCCACCATCAGGATCGTCTTGTGTTCCACGTCGCGGATATGCCGGATAACATCGAGCATCGCGGGCACATCTTCCGCACTCACCCCGGATGTTGGCTCATCGAGCAGGAGGACATCCGGCTCGGTGGAGAGCAAGAGCGCGAGTTCGAGTTTGCGCTTGTCGCCGTGCGAGAGCGCGCCCGCCACCGTCTTCTCCCGCCCACGCAGCCCGACGACCTCCAGCGCCCATACCGCCCGTTCGAGCACCGCGCGGTCGGTAAGCGCGCTACGCCAGAGGGCGAAGTTGCCGGGCCGGCCGGCCTGCACTGCCAGCCGCGTATTCTCCAACACCGGCAGGCCGGGGAAGATTGTCGTCTGCTGGAATGACCGCCCCAGGCCCCGCCGCACCCGCGCGAAGGGCGCTAGGTCGGTGATCTCCTCGCCCCGGAAGAAGATCGCGCCGCTCGTCGGCGCATACAGCCCGCTGAACAAGTTGAACAGGCTCGTCTTCCCCGCGCCATTCGGCCCGATCACCGAGACGAACTCCCCCTCCGGCACGCCGAAGGAGACATTGTCCACGATCGTCGCGCCACCGAAGCGCAAGGTGAGATCGCGCGTCTCAAGGATCACGGACAGGCCCCCGCCCCGTTACTTCTTGACTGGCGGCGCGACTTTGTCGGCGGCGACGGTCGCGACGGGCTGAGACTCGTAGCCGTCGCCCTGCTTGACAAGCTTGACCTGGAACATCGGCTGCACGAGCGCGTGATCCTCCTTGCGGATCGTGTAATCGCCCTTCACGCCCTTGAAGGAGTAACCCTCCAGCGCCGCGATCATCTTTTTCACATCGTTGCCGTCCGCGCCCTCAATTGCGTGGACGATCATCTGCGCGCCTGCGAAACCGTCCGGGTCGAAAAGGTCGGGCAACTGATTCTTCTTTTTCAGGGCATTAACGAGGTACTGATTCGCCTCGTTCTGCGGCGCCTGATAGATGTAGTGCGACAAGAAGGCGATTTTGTCCGCCGCCGGGCCGAAAATCGGATAGGTCGAGCGCTGATCGAGGCCGGTGACGACCTTGTTGCTCGTCAGCACGCCCTGGCTGTCGAGTGCGCCGTACATCGCCGTCGCGGTCGTCCCTGCCCAGGCGACGAAGACCAGATCCGCCTTCTTCCCTACGACCTGCTGCGCGAACGGCGCGAAGTCCTTCGCATCCTGCGGGACGAGCAGTTGGTCAACCGTCGCGCCGTCGGGGCCGAAAATCTGCTTGACTGCCGCGACGTTGGACTGGCCGAAGGCGGAGTCCTGCGCGAAGACGAGGACGTTCTTGCCTTTGAGGTCGGTGAGGAACGACTTCGCCGTCTGCACATCCTGCAACGATTGCCGCCCGGAGCGGAACGTGTAGCCATTGATGCCGGTGATCGCGTCCGCCGCCGCCGGGCCGCTGATGAAGAGCACCTGGTTCTGCTCCGCGAGTGGCGCGACCTGCAAGGCGACGCCGGAGACGACCGACCCGCCGATGATCTTGTACCCCTGCCCGATGAAGTCCTTCGCTGCCGCGACGCCGGTTGCGGGATCGCCCGCGTCGTCCTTGATGTCCAACTGCACCTTGTGCCCGGCGATGACGCCCGTGCCCTTGGTGGCGAAGTCGAGGCCGATCTGCAATCCATCGAGGTACTGCGCCCCGTACGACGCGAGCGGGCCGGACTTCGACGTGACGATGCCGACTTTGATCGTGTCCTTTATCGTGACGGCCGCCGGGCTTGTCACGGCAGCGGTCGTCGCGGCAGGCGCGGTCGTGCCGCTCGGCGCGGCGACGCTCCCGGCCGGTCGGGTCGCGGCAGCGGCGGACCCCGCAGCGAGCACGGCGGGCGGGCTCGCCGTGGCAGGGGCGGCCGTCCCACTCGGTGCGGTTGTGGCCGCCGGTTTCGGCGTATCAGTTGCCTTGCTGCCGCCGCAGGCCGCCAGCACAGCGGCGACACTCGCGGCAGCCGACAGTTTCAGCATCTCCCGGCGCCGCAACGGACGCCCGCCGTTTTCTCCGCGCGCATCATCGAACAAATGCATTGTCTTTCCCTTCTTTCATCGCATCACTTTTCTTTTTCCCGGGCGCAGTATGCGTGATCGCTGGACAAAGCACAATTCTGTGCCACCGCCGAGCCGCGACAGGAGAATCGGAACCACGAAGACACGAATTTCTTCCGGCTACGGTACCATGGGTCGCGAGAACGATGCCAGGCATGAGAAGGAGGATACAAAGATGCGACTGGAAGGGAAGATCGCACTGGTGACGGGCGCGAGCCACGGGATCGGCAAGGCGACGGCGCTCGTCTTCGCGCGCGAGGGGGCGGATGTCGCGATCACCTACCGGGGGCGCGAGGACGGGGCGATGGAGACGGCGCGGGAGATCGAAGGGCTGGGGCGGCGCGCCCTCGTCTGGCATGCGGAGATGACCAACCCGGACGATTGCACGCGCGTCGTGGACGACACAATCCGCGATTTCGGGCGGCTCGACATCCTCATCAACAACGCGGGCGGCGGGCGCGGCGACGCCTTGCTGCATCTCACACCCGAAGACTGGCACTACACGATCAATCTCTGCGTCACCGCGCCCTTCCTCTGCGGGCAGCGGGCGGCACAGCACATGACGGAGCGCGGTGGGGGCGGCGCAATCGTCAATATCTCCTCCGTCCATTCCGACCACGCGTGGCCGAACGACGCGGCATACGGTGTCGCGAAGGCGGGGTTGAATCGCCTGACCAGGAGCATGGCGCTCGAATGGGCACGCTTCGGCATCCGCGTCAACTGCATCGCGCCCGGCTACATTGAGGTCGCCGTCACGCCGGAGGAGCAGGAGCGCTATCGCGGGGAGAAGACAGGCGCGGAACCCGCTATCCCCGCCCAGCGTACCGGCCGCCCGGAAGAGATCGCCCACGCCGCCTTGTATCTCGCCTCCGACGAGGCACAATACACGACGGGCCAACTGCTCTTCGTAGACGGCGGTCTCCTCCTCCCGCCCCTCACCGTCGCCGACTATATGCGCGGCGACCGCACTGGCCGGGGATTGGCGGGGTAGCGGGAATGTCCTCGGACTCATGGGCGAGGCAACGCCGCGCGGGGCGAACGGTAAAGGGATCAATCCGGCGTGCTATACTGAGGAGCGTCGATAATGCCGGTCAAGGTGCGGGAAGTGATCAAGCGGTTGGAAGCCGATGGCTGGAAGAGACTCCCGGGCAAGGCAACCGGCCATCGTCAGTACAGACACCCGAGAAAAACAGGTAAAGTGACGGTCGCGGGTCAAATGAATGACGATTTGGACCCCAAGACATGGAAAAGCATCCAAGAGCAAGCCGGTTGGCGATAAGGAGAATCGCTATGCACTATGCAATCGTCATCACGCGAATGCCGCGCAACTACTCGGCGTACGTCCCGGATTTGCCTGGCTGTATCGCAACGGGCAATACGTTAGAGGAAGTCCGGCAGAATATGCGGGAGGCAGTGGAGTTGCACGTCGCCGCCATGCAAGAGGACGGCGATGCATTCCCGGAATATGAATCGTTCGGGGAAACCGTCGAAGTGAGCGCCCTCGTTCCCGCATAATCCCTCGCCTCTCGTTGGCTCCGACAATCTACGGGCCCGTGCGCAGGGCAATGCTCTTGCCTTTGCTGATTCCAGCTCAACCTTCGCGCCCCTTCCCGATACGACTGGATACACGGCACGAGTATCGTCGCTGCTGCGAACCCGCTTACCCCCGAAGAGGCCAGGTGCCATCCATTACCAAAGCGTTACATCGTGGACGGCGGCCTCCTCCTCCCCCCGCTCACCGTCGCCGACTATATGCGCGGCGACCGCACTGGCCGGGGATTGGCGGGGTGACGGTGCGGATCAAAGGGCTTCATCGCTCGACACACCGGGGAGACTGGGATGGATGAGGTAACGATTCGATTGGCGCATGCAGAGGATCGAGAAGCAATCGCCGCATGTGTCAATGCGGCCTATAAAATGTACATTGAGCGGATGGGGAAAAAGCCCGCGCCGATGCTTGCGGATTATGCCGCGTTAATCACGGCGGGCGTTGTCTACGTCATTCCTGCCGACGATGGAGTATCTGGCATCGTTGTACTGTTCCCTCGGGCGGATCACCTATTCCTCGAAAACGTCGCGGTACGACCAAAGGAGCAGGGCAGGGGATTAGGGAAAGCCCTCATGGCCTTTGTGGAGCGGCAAGCGCGCGCCGCAAACCTGTGCGAGATTCGCCTGTACACGCACGAGCGGATGACGGAAAATCTCGCCTACTATCGCAAACTCGGCTATGAGGAAGTCGAACGACGGGTAGAAGATGGCTATCACCGCGTCTTCATGCGGAAGATGCTGCCGTAAATCTGTCGTCGCTCTCGCCGCCTGTTGTACCTTTGACCGGAGCCACAACGCGTGACCGCATAAACCCCTTTCCCATCCCCACAGAGATGCAACCTGACCGGACATCGGTGATACTGCATGGCACGATTAGTCATCTGCTGCCTGTTGGTAACCGAGAGGAGTCCGCCATGCCGAAACCGGATGAGATTGGCGTACCGAGCAACTGGGGTCGTTGGGGGGAAGAGGATGAGCGGGGGACGGCGAACCTGCTGAGTGCGGGGTTGGTGCGGGAAGCGGCGCGATTGATTCAGCGCGGCACGGTTTACTCGCTCGCCGCGCCCCTCTCGCCGGACGGGCCGAATCTGCCGAGTCGCCGCCCGACGTGGCATGTCGTCACGACGCGCCGCCGCCCGGATGGCGTGCTCTCCGGCGCGGACGATGTCGTGATGATGCACACGCACGGCACGACGCACATTGACGCCCTCTGCCATATCTATATGGGCGACACGCTCTACAATGGCCATTCGTCGCACAAAATCCTGCCGTCGGGCGCGCAGAAGTGCGGCATCCAGAATGTCGGGCCGATGGTTGGGCGGGGCATCCTGCTCGACATCGCGGGCTTTCGCGGTGTCCCCCATCTCGATAGCGGCGAAGCAATCGAGCCGGACGAACTCGACGCCTGCGCCGCCAGGCAGGGTGTCACCATCCAGCCGGGCGACACGGTCCTGATCCGCACGGGCTGGTGGCAACTGTTCGGCGGCGGCGCGGAGGCGCGGCAACGCTTCTATGCCTCCGAGCCGGGGTTGAGCGGCGCGTGCGGCCAGTGGTTCAAGGAGCATGACATCGTCGCCCTCGGCGGAGATAACCCGGCGGTCGAGGTCATTCGCTCCTGGGCGGACGCGCTGCCCCTGCATCAAGCGGTGATCTGGGGCTGTGGCGGCTATCTGATCGAATTCCTCGATCTCGAACGCCTCGCCGCCGACCGGGTCTACCAGTTCCTCTACGTCGCTACCCCGCTGCGGTTGGAGGGTGGCGTCGGCAGCCCGATTGTGCCGCTGGCGATTGTGTAGCGGGCAAGTCGGCGGTCGGCAGTGGTTCGGGTTCCCTTCCACCGCCTTTCGACTGCCGACCGCCGCCGTCTGGCACGCATCCTGCACACCTGTCCTGCGTATATAAAGGGGTGCGAGTCCATCTCATTCGGAAAGGATACATGCATGGATCGTGTGAACCAGGCTTCTGCCGCGACGGCGATTGAGTATCTGATCATCGGGGGTGGTCTCGCTGGGGCAATGGCAGCGGAAGCGATCCGCGAGCGTGGCGGAGGCGGGCGTGTCGTCGTCGTCACGGACGATCACGAGCGGCCGTATCACCGCCCGCCGCTCTCCAAAGAATATCTGCGCGGCGATCAGGAGCGCAAGGACGTTTTCGTTCATCCACCGGAGTGGCACAACGAGCAGGGTGTCGAACTGATGACGCAGATACGTGCCACGAGCCTCGATCCAAAACTGCATCAGGTGACGCTCGACGACGGACGGACACTCCACTACAAGAAACTCCTGCTCGCGACGGGCGGTACACCGCGGCAGTTGGAGATTCCCGGCGCGGAGTTGGACGGTGTCCATTATCTCCGCTGGCTGGACGACTCCGACGCGCTCCGTGGCGCTGCGGCGAAGGCGAAGCACGCGGCGGTGATCGGTGGGAGTTTCATTGGCGTCGAGGTCGCGGCCGCGCTCGCCCACTACAAGGTAGACACGACCGTGATCGTGAAGGGCAAGACGATCTGGGAGTCGTTCATGCCGGAACACCTCGCGATGTTCTTCCAGCAGACGCTCGCGGATCACGGCGTGAAGTTCCTTACCAAGGACGAGGCGGTACGCATCCTGCCGCAGTCCGGCTCGATGCGCGCGGGGATGGTCGCGACGAAGAAGGGGCACACCGTCGGCGGCGATCTGATCGTCGCGGGCGTCGGCATCCACCTGAACCGCGATCTGGTGGACGCGGCGGGGCTGAAGACAGACAAGAAAACGCGGGGAGTCACCGTCAATGAGTACCTGCAAACGAGCGACCCGGACATCTACGCGGCGGGCGACATCGCCGCCTTCCCCGATCCCGTTTTCGGTACGCGGCGCGTGGAGCACTGGGATACCGCGCTCACGCAAGGCAAGACCGCAGGCGCGAACATGGCGGGCGCGCATGAGCCGTACGATCATGTGCAATACTACTTCTCGGACCTCTTCGACCTCGGCATCGAAGTGCTCGGCAACCCGCAGCCGGACGCGCATATCATCGTGCGCGGCAAGATGGAGGACCGCACCTTCGCCGCTCTGTATCTGGATGGCTCGCGCGATGTCGTGATCGGTGCGCTGGCGGTCAACCGCCCGCCGGAGGAGTTGGACCAGTACCGCGTCCTCATCCGCCAGAAGGCGTCGCTCCGCGGCTTCCTGCGCGAGGCGGAGCAGCACCCCGATGAGGACCTGACCGGCCTCGTCCCAGACCTCGACGCCGCAAACCAGATGATGGAGGCGGGAGAGCAAGCGCAATAGCAGCATCGTTCACATGATAGACTGGTGGCGGCTCTCACGGGCCGCCCCTTCGTTTCCAATGCGTCCATGTGGAGATGACATTCGCCGGATGCCTGTTGATAACGCGATCTACGATACCGAGCCGTGGCGGAATGAGAACCGCTTCCTCTCCACACTCTACGCGCTCACGCCCGTCCGGTTCGGCTATCTGCGCGATGTGCTCGTCAATCAACTGCACCTTGATCCGAAGGGCAAGCGAACGCTCGATATTGGCTGCGGCGGTGGCTTCCTCGCGGAGGAATTCGCGCAACTCGGTTGCGATGTGACCGGCATTGACCCTTCCGTACCGACCATTGCGCAGGCAGAGACACATGCAAAGGAAGCCGGCCTGGCGATCACCTATCGCATTGCGCCCGGCGAGGCGATTCCCTTCGCGGACGCGACGTTCGACATCGCCTATTGCTGCGATGTATTGGAGCATGTGGACGATCTTGACAAGGTGATCGCCGAGACGGCGCGCGTGCTCAAACCAGGTGGCGTCTATCTCTTCGACACAATCAACCGGACATTCATCAGCAAACTGGTCGTTATCAAACTCTTCCAGGAGTGGAAGGTGACGCGCCTCATCGCGACGAACCTCCACGATTGGGCGATGTTCATTACGCCGAACGAACTGCGCGCGGCGCTGACACGGCATGGTCTGCCATGCCGGGAAATCGTCGGCATCAATCCGAAAGGCAACCCGCTCCGCGCCATTCGGGCATTCCGGCAACTGAAACGCGGCGAAATCTCCTACGCCGAACTCGGCACGCATGTGCCAATCGCGGTCGGCACGCGGACGCCGATCCAGTACGCGGGCTACGCGATCAAGTCTGCCGACGGATAGCCAGAAACGAAATGCCTTGTCCTCCCATCCGACAGCGCGTACGATGAGCCAACGACAACGCCGATTCCACATTCGTACGGGAGGGAACCCACCGATGACCAGTGCCGCACCCGCATTCACGACAGATACGACCGATTTTCCTTGGCAAATTCCGACGCTCCACGATGTCTATGTCGCCCGCGCGACGATTGCCCCCTACTTCACGCCGACGCCGCTCATCCAGCCGTGGCTGCTGAAAGAGGAACTTGGCTGCACCGTCTACGTCAAGTGTGAGAGCCTGACGCCGATCGGTTCGTTCAAACTGCGCGGCGGCATCAACTTGCTCGCGCAAATGAGCGAAGAAGAGCGGGCGCGTGGCATCGTCACGGCGAGCACGGGGAATCACGGCCAGTCCATCGCCTATGCATCACGTCTCTTCGGTACGCGGGCGATCATCTATGGGCCGGAGGCCGCGAACCCCGACAAAGTGCGTTCGATGCGCGCCCTCGGCGCGGAGGTCGTGCGCTACGGCAAGGACATCGGCGAATTCCTCGGCGAGGCGCAGCGGCGCGCGGCGGCGGAGGGAATGCGCTTCGTCCATCCCGCCAACGAACCGCTCCTGATCGCCGGGGTCGCGACGTACACATTGGAAATCCTCGAAGCCGTACCTGATCTCGATGTACTGCTCGTGCCCCTCGGCGGCGGGAGCGGCATATCGGGCGCGTCGGTCGTCGCGAAGGCAATCAACCCGAAGGTCCGCGTGATCGGCGTGCAGGCGGCGGGCGCACCGGCCGTCTACGAATCGTGGCGCGCGGGCCGAATGATTTCGTTCGACTCGCTCCACACGTTCGCGGAGGGTCTCGCCACCCGCGAGGCGTTCGCGCTTCCCTTCGCGATGCGCTCCGGCGTGGACGATGTTGTCCTGGTCTCGGAAGAAGAGATGCGGCAGGCGATCCTGCTCCTCCTGCGCGCCGGGCGACTGCTCGCCGAGGGCGCGGGCGCGGCGGCCACGGCAGCAGCGGTGAAACTGCGCGACGAACTGGCGGGCAAGAACGTCGCCGTCATCCTCTCCGGCGGCAACCTGACGCTCGACACTCTCCGCCACGCGCTGATTGATCCCGACTCTTGGACCTGAAAGCGGCTCGATTCTCTCCCGGCGCTCGGGTCTGGTGGCAATCGCTTTGCATGCCGTAGTACCATGCACCGGGGTTGTGAGAGCCCGAAGGGAAGGAGCGGCTGATGAGGGCACGAACGATACGCGGACTGCTCGTCTGCGTGGTGATCGCGGGGATAATCGGCGGCGGCAGCGTGGGCGCGGCGGCGGATTTCGCGGCGCCAGTCTTCCGCTTTCAATGGGAGTCGGTCGAACTGAACACGCCGAACTTCTGGGGGCCGCTCGCCAATGCCAGCCCCGGCATCCAGGAGCCATACGTGGAAGCGGCGGGCGGCAAGCGGCTCGTCCAGTATTTCGATAAGGCACGGATGGAACTGGCCGGGCCGAACGCGGTGACGAATGGCCTGCTCACCGTCGAACTGAAGACGGGCAAGATGCAAGTTGGGGACAACGCCTTCGAGCAGCGCCTGCCCGCGACGATCGGCGTGGCAGGCGATCCAGGGCAGGCGGGGCCGACCTACGCCGACCTCGCGAAACTGCCGGAACGCTCGCCACAAGCGACCGGCGCCATCCTTACGACGACCTATGCGAATGGTGCATTTGTCCAATCGAATGTCGTGCCGACCGACCCGCAACTCGCGCTCGTCCAGTACGTCGGCGATCCCGGCGGGCGGTTCGGGCAATACGTCCCGCGCGCCTTCTGGGAATACCTGAACGGTTTGCCGCTGCCGTGGCAGAGCGTCTTAGGATTTCCGATCAGCCCGGCGTTCGGGACGCAACTGGCGGTTGGCGGTATCTCGCGGCCTGTCTTCATCCAGGCATTCGAGCGGCGTGTCCTCACCTACACGCCCGGCAACCCCGCGGGCTTCACCGTCGAGTTCGGCAATATCGGCCAGCATTACTACCAATGGCGATATAACCAGACAGTCCCCGCCCCGGTTCCATCGCCCCTGCCAGGAGTGACGAACGCGGGGACCACCGGCGCGGACGCGCGCTTCACGACCGGCGTGAACACCCTGACCGCGAAGAATTCCAGCGCCTTTCCTCTCGGCGCGGCGACCAGCACGGCGTACGACGAGACGCTCACCTTCCAACCGTTCGAGACCGGCTTTATGTTCTACATGAAGAGTTCGCGCGTCATCTACGTCCTCAGCAAGACGGGCGTGCAACTCTCCGTCTACGCGAACACATGGAATGAGGGCGACCCGAACGGCGATCTCACGCCCGGCCCACGACCGAACACCTACGTACCGAAGCGCGGCTTCGGCAAGGTGTGGCGCGAGAACCCGATCGTCCCGCAGGCGCTCGGCTACGCGACAGCAGACGAGCGCCCCTACGTCGGCAAGGTGCAGTTCTTCGAGCGCGGCGTCCTGATTGACGACCCAGCCGGCGGCCTCCTCTGGGCGCTCAACACCGCTATCGGCGTCTGGGATAACGCACCGAGATAGCAATGAGCAACGAGCAATGAGTGGGGGAGCCGCCTTCCTCATTGCTCATTGCTGTATGTTGAGCATCCGCGCCAGGTTGCCGCCGAAGATCAGCGCCTCCACCTCGGCGCCGAACTTGCCGCGCCGCAGCGACTCCATGGCGAGGTCCGGGTAGCAGGCCGGCAGGTTGGAGCCGAAGATGACCCGTTCGGGGCCGACCGCGTTGATCGCGGTGGCGACGAAACTCGGCTCGAAGGCGGCGATCGTCGTGCCGAAGGAGATATTCGGGTTATCCTCCGCGGCCGCGATCGCCGCACGCCCGTCGTTGCGGTAGCCCATGTGATCCATGATGATCGGCACATCGGGATAGCGGTGGGCGAGCGCGCCGATCTCCAGCGGGTCGCCGTTATTACCCGTCGAGTGGATGTTCACCGGGAAACGCAGTTCCCGCGCGAGGTCCATCAATGCCCGTACCGCCGCGCCGAGCGGTGGCGCGTTGTAGAGCGCGGGCATCACTTTGAGCATCCGGCAGCCGAGCGTCGTCACCGCGTGGCGCACCTCGTCCACCGCACCGGGCGCGTGAGGGTTGACCTGCGCGCAGGGGATCCAGCGCGGGTCGCCGTTCAGCGTCTCGACTACCGCCCGGCTATTTGGTGCGGGCGTCGGCGCGGGCATCACAACCGCTATCTCGATGCCCGCCATGTCCTCCCAATGCGCGAGGTTCGCCAGCGCTGCCTGCCGCTCCTCGGCGCTCGCCTCGCTCGGCAAGTAAATCTCGAAATCCATCGTTGGCACCGGTGGCCTCCTCTCGCAACAAATCGTTCGACTGGAACGGGAGGAGTCTACATCTGAACAGGGCGAGATGAACACTCCCCGCTGCCACGCCGCTCACGCGCGCGCGTGGTAGCGACGGATCGCCGGGACGAGCAGCGCGATCATCGCCACCGTGAGGATACACGCGACGCCACCGGAAACGACAGAGAAGGGCGTGCCGAACCGCGCCGCGACCACCCCGGCCTCCATCTGCCCGAGTTGCGGCCCGCCCCCTGCGAAGAGTTGGTGCGCCGCCGATGCTCGCCCGCGCAACGCGTCCGGCGTCAGCAACTGAAGAATTTGGTGGCGGAATGTCATACTCACGGTATCTGCCAGCCCGGTCCCGGCGAGGAAAAGGAGCGCGAGGGGCATTGAGCGCGAGAACCCGAAGCCAACGGTGGCAAGTCCGTACGCCGCGACCGCGCCGAGGAGCGGCCACCCCGGCTTGCGGATACGATGCGACACCGCCGTCATCCCGACCGCGCCGATCACGGAGCCGACGGCGGGCGCGGAGAAGAGGATGCCTAACCCGGTCGGGCCAACATGGAGAATTTTATCCGCGAAGACAGGCAAGAGGACGGTCGCGCTGCCCCAGAAAGTCGCGAAGAAGTCGAGCGACATGATGGCGAGGACGATGTCATTGCCACGGATGAAGCGTAACCCCTCGACCGCCGCGCGCCAGCCGGTCGGCCCGCCCACCGACGCCACGCCGAACCGCGCGTGCATACACGCAAATACTACGATCACGGCAACGAACGAGACCGCCTCGAAGCCGTACGTCCCCGCGATACCGACTGCGCCGATCGCCAGCCCGCCGAGCGCGGGGCCGGCAATCGTCGCTACCTCCGACGTCGTGATGCTCCACGAGAGGGCGTTGCGAAGATGCTCGCGCGGGACGAGTCCGGGCAGGAGTGCCTGGCGTGTCGGGAAATCCACGGTGCCAATTGTCGCGGCGATTGCCGTAATCAGGTAAATCACCGCGATATTCGCGCTCCCCGCAACGGTCGTCAGGATCAGGGCGAGCGAGCAACAGAGCAGGGCCGGTTGCGTGATGAGCAGCAAGCGGCGGCGATCCACCTGGTCCGCGATCACGCCACCCGCGAGCGAAAACAGGAGCACCGGGAGCAGGCGCACGAGGCCGAGCAAGCCGAGTTCCACCGCTGAGTGATGCAACTGATAGACCTGATAGGAGATGGCGACCGTCTGCATCTGCTTGCCGAGCGTTGAGATGAACTCCCCGGTGAGTAGAAGGCGGTAATCGCGGTGCCGCAGCGCGATGAACGGGCCGGGTCGTGGCAGATCGGTGCGTGTGCCTACCGCTCCCGGCTGATCGTGCGATGTGCCGGACATGCGGGGGCAACCTCCCTTTCACGCGCGTGAACGTGATGCCCGGAGGGTCTTGATCTGACGAATCTCTGACTACCGGGAGACGAGTGCCGCCCCGCTGGCGCTTCGCCGCGCGAAGCGCTCAGGCGCCGGAACGCACCTTCTTATACCATACGCGGGCGGCGTCACGTTTCTGCTCGGCCTCGCCGTAAGTGTCGTAAGCAATGAGCAATGAGCAAGAACAGTGAGGTAGGGACGCATCCTGCCTATACATGGCGCCCGGCGCCCCGATCTCCTCAGTCCTTCAGATACTTGTCGAACCAGCCGATGATACGCTCCAATCGTTCGCGGCGGTGGGCGGGCTTGCCGGAGCGGGAGAGGCCATGGCTCTCGTTCGGGAAGCGCACAAAGACGACATCGCGCCGCAGCCGCCGCAGGGCAGTGAACAACTGCTCCCCCTCGCTGATCGTGCAGCGGTGGTCATTCTCGCTGTGGATAATGAGCAGCGGCGTCGTGATCTTGTGGACGTGCGCGATCGGCGAGCGATCCCAGTAGAAGTCGCGGTTCTCCCAGTATGGCCCCTTGAACTCCCCGTCGTTCGTGCGCCAGGCCATGTCGCCCGTGCCGTAGTGGGAGATGCGGCTAAACGTACTCCGCTCGGTCACCCCCGCCTTCCACCGATCCGGGTATGCGCCGATGAGGAAGTTCATCAGGTAGCCACCATACGAGCCGCCCGTGATGCCGACGCGCTCCGCACTCAGGTACGGTCGTTGGAGCACGTACTCCAGCCCTGCCATAATGTCATGCACATCCATGTCGCCCCAGTTGCCGGTGAGCGCCGAGGTGAACGCCTGCCCATAGCCGGTGCTGCCGCGCGGATTGAAGTAGGCGACGACGTACCCCTCGGCGGCATAGCGATGGAACGAATGCGTGAACGACGACCCGTACTGCCCGCGCGGCCCGCCGTGAATGTCGAGAATCAGCGGGTACGTGCGCGATGTGTCGAAATCGGGAGGGTGCAAAACCCAGCCGTCCATCTCGATCCCCTCAGCAATCGGCACGCGCACGCGCTCCGGCTCCGGCAGGATGACGCCCGCGAGCGCCTCCTTGTTCACGTCCGTCAGGCGGCGCTCGTTCGTGCCGTCGAGATTCGCGACGAAGAGATCGCCCGGCAGTGTCATGCTGGAAACGACGGCGACGAGCGTGTTTCCCGCCGCGTGGAAGCCCGCGCAGTTCCGGTCCCCAGCGAGCACGACGCCGACGCCGCCCGTCATCGCGACGCGAGCGATCATCGCTGTGCCGCGATCCTCGGTGACGAAGAGAACGCCAGTGCCATCGGGCGTCCATTGGAGCGGGACCTGACCAGTGCCAGCGCCGATGTCGCCCATCACGCCGCCCGTTGCGGAGCGGTCGTAGTCGCGCGTGAGGGAATTCGGCGCGGCGCTGCCGTCCGCCGGGACAATCCAGACCCAATCCTGCGTTGTTGGCCCCGTTTCCGGCGGTTGGTCGTGGCCGACGAAGGCGATCTGTTTTCCATCCGGGGACCACGCGGGCGCGGCGACAGGCCCGACGCTTTTCGTCAGTTGTGTCGGGTCACCACCGTGCGCCGGGATCGTGTAGAGGTCAGAGACGCTCGTCCATTCGCGATCCGGCGTGCGGCGGGAGGTGAAAGCGATACGCGCGCTGTCCGGCGACCATGCGGGTTGCGTGTCGTCCCAGGGGCCGTCGGTCAGTTGCACCGGATCGCCGCCTCTGGCTGGCACGACGAAGAGATGCTTATACCGTCCGTCCCAGAAGCCCTCGCCGTCCATCTTGTAGCCGAGTTGGGTGATCACCCGCACGTCGCTCCCCTCCTTCGGGGTGTGCGTCGGGTTGTCATTTGTGGGCCGGTCGGTCTTCGCGACGTAGACGAGCGATTCTCCGCCCGGGGACCACGCGGGCTGGCTGACATCGCTCGATCCATGCGTCAAGCGGCGGGCCTCGCCAAAGTCAGCGGGGATGAGCCAGAGTTCCTTGCGTTCTTCACGATCCGAGACAAAGGCGACTGTCCGGCCATCCGGCGACCAGCGCGGCGCGGTGTCATTGGCATAAGCAGTCGTCAGTTGCCGCGCTTCGCCGCCCGCCGTCTCCACGATCCAGAGATTCGAGACGGTGCGATCCTTCTCCGTATCCGTCCGCATGACGGCGAAGACGACGCGCGACCTATCCGGCGAAACCTGGAACTCGCCGATCACGCGGAGCGCGAACAGATCGTCATTCGTGATCGTACGGCCATCTGACGTATGCGGCACTGTACCCTCCTATGATAAAGTCGCCAGTCGGCAGAACGCTGCGCTGGTTGTGAGGCGCAAGCGCCAACGATCACCAGTCGCCACGCTCTCTTCGTCTCCTGCCGGCCGCCGACTGCCGACTATCGAAAGACGGAACGATGATAGACCATCACCGCGGCGATGCGGGCGAGACGGGAATCCTGCTATAACAATATCGTCTTGACAAGGTATCTTGATGTTATGGCAACATCGGGTACAATGCGAGCGTACGACGAACCGCATGGGGAAGCGCGGAATCCGGGACCCGCGCCGGGGGCGTCGTGATGGAGAGGGATATCAGTGGAAATGCGGCAACCCGACCCACGACAAGGAGACCCCCGCGCGATGGATACGCGGCAGGCGATGGATGCTCGCGCCCGCGACGAAGAGCGGCGGCGGCGTGACGCGGTGACGATCAACAACCTCCAGCAACAGATAGATGAACTGCGCGCGCTCGTCCGCGATCAGGTGGCGCGGGGCGGGCGGAGTGATGAAATCGTCAAGAATATCGAAGTGATCGCCGCGGATGTCCGCGCGGATCTCGACGATCACCGCCGTAGCCAGGTGCAGTATGCCCAGGCGCGGCAACTTGATGAGAACCGCATCCGCGCCGCGCTCGCCGATATGCACGGCGGGATCAGCGAGGCGCACGGGGCCATCCGCACCTTGCAGGCGCAGACCGCCGAACTGGTCGAGCAGACCCGCGCGCGCCGCGACACGACGGATAGTACCAATCGCCGTTTCGATGAGGTGCAGGCACAGATCACCCGCGCCTTCGCGCAGCAAGACCGGCTGATCGAGGTGATGAAGGGCCTCCGGGAGACGATTGAGGAAGTACGGGTCGAGGCGGCGCAGGCCCGGCGAGACTTCCAGCGCGTCGAGGACGCCATCCGCATCGTGGATAGCGAGGCGAAGCGGCGCATTATCGAGGTGGAGCAGCGGATTGATGTCATCCCGCCGCGTCTGGACGAATCGTTCAAGCGGATCGCCGCCATTGAAACTGCCTTCAAGAGCGTCGGCGAGGAACTTGGGCGACTCCACAACAGCGTCACAAATCTCGCGGCGATGGATGTGCGACAGGAAGAGGTGTATCTTACCTACAATGAGCAGGCTCTCGAACGCCACGATCTCGTCCTCGAACGGCTCGAAGAAGTGCGGCAACAGGGCGACGCAGTGGCGCGTGATCTCCGCCATTCCTCCGAGGAGCGGGACACCTATCTCGCCAGCCGTGTAGACCTTTCGGACGACGCCCTGCGTGATGTCGCGCACCGGGTCAGTCTCGTCAACACCCGCGTGGATGAGGTCGGCCAGCGGCTCGCCGATGTCCGCAAGGAACTGGCGCGCGCCTCCGAGCAACAGGTCCGCGCGCGATTCAAGCAGGTGCAGCAGGAACTCGAGGAAGTCGTCGAACTGAACCGCCGGATCGTGACGGGCGACGGCGCGTCGGAGGAAGCCGCCCCGCAGCGTCCGCCCCTCCGCTCGCTTGATCAGCGCGATTACGCCACCGGACAAGATTCGTAAGTACGTCAAAAAGAAACGAAATGAACCGCAGAGACGCGGAAATTGCAGATAACGCAGAGGAGATAAGAGGGAGGATCATATGTTTCTCCTCATTATCCTCTTCCTGTGCGTCCTCTGCATCCTTTGCGGTTCGTTTGGTTTCTCCGGATTCTTCGAAAGAGGTTCGGAGATGGTAACGGCGGCGCCGACCACGACGCTCATGCGGCGCATTATTCCCTGCCTCGATGTGACGGCAGGGCGCGTCGTCAAGGGGACGAAGTTCGCGGCGTTGCGCGATCAGGGCGATCCCGTCGAACTGGCGGCGCGCTATGACGCGGCGGGCGCGGACGAACTGACTTTCTATGACATTACTGCCTCCAGCGACGACCGGGAAACGATGCTTGATGTCGTCCGGGCGACGGCGCGGCAGGTCTTCATCCCGTTGACCGTCGGTGGCGGCGTCCGCACGACGGACGATATCGCGCGGCTCCTCCGGGTGGGTGCGGAAAAAGTCTCCGTCAACTCCGCCGCCGTCGCCAACCCGCAACTCATCGCTGACGGGTCGCGGCGATTCGGCGCGCAGGCTATCGTCCTCTCGATGGACGTGAAGCGCCGCCCGGATGGCGCATTCTGGGAGGTTGTGACCCACGGCGGACGGCGGCATACGGGCATGGACGCGCTGGAATGGGCGAAGCAGGGCGTCGCACTCGGCGCTGGCGAGATTGTCCTCAACAGCATTGACGCCGATGGCACGCGGGACGGCTACGATCTCGTCATCACGTCGCAAATCGCCGCCGCCGTGGACGTGCCGGTGATCGCCTCCGGTGGCGCGGGCACACTCCAGCATCTCGCCGATGCCCTGACGATCGGTGGCGCACACGCGGTCCTCGCGGCCGGCATCTTCCACGATGGCGTCTTCACCATCGCGGAGGCGAAAGCCTACCTCGCGGCACAGGGTCTCCCCATGCGCTCCGTCGCTTCGGTCTGACGCCATGAATCAATGGTGGAAAGACCCCATCGAGGCACGGCGCGTTGCCCGCTGGTCGTTCCCCGCCATCTGCCTGCTCGGCGCGTACGGCGCGACCGGCCCCCTCGGCGGGCTGATCAGTTTCCTGCTCATCTTCGTGATCGTCGTCGCCGCCTTCTTCGAGGCGCGCGGCTCGCTCTTCTTCCTCCAGTTCGCGCATCTGCGCCCACCGGGGAGCCACCGCGGACCGGCGTGGTGGCCGTGGCTCGCGATGCTGCTCGGTGGCGTCGCGGTGATCATCGCGGGGAGTTGGCTCGGCGGCATCGTCGGCGACCACCTCAACCACACCGCCGGTCAGGCGATCACCGGTGCGGCAATCGCGGCATCGGGCGCGCTCTTCTTCGCGGGCCTCTTCACCCTCCTCGGCTACTGGATTGACAAGGAACTCGGCGACTGGGTCGCACGTCAGGGCGAGGAAGAGATGCCCGAGCAGTTCCGCGAGAAACGCGACCGCAAACGCCGCTCGCGCAACGACAGTGAATCTCGCTAGAGAACATTTTGAGCCACAGAGAGACAGAGAAGGGAAGAAGAGCAAAGATTCACTCCGTTCCTTTCTCTCTTTGTATCTTCGTGGTTAAACGTGCCGATCCTTTTGACACGCCCGGAACCCTCGCGCATACTGCGGCGGGGAGCGAGCGAGCGCGGGCGGGAGGCGGCAGACGGTGGGCGTGGTACGGGTGATTGTCGGGGTTCCGCTCCTTCTGCTGCTCGTTGGTCTCCCCGGTTGGCTCTTTTTCCGATTGTTATTGGTTTACCTTTCCCCCCATTCCCCTGCCATAAAGGGAAAGGGGAGAAATGCGACGCGAGCCACGAATCGTTCCCCCTCCCGACGCGGGAGGGGGCCAGGGGATGGCCCGCCCGCCCGCACGATCACCGATCTTATCCCCCTCGAATGCGCCTATCTTGCCCTCGCGCTCGGCGTCTTTGTCGTCGGGCCGGTGGCGCTCGTGCTGGCAATGTGCGGGGTGTATTCGCTCTGGCTGTTGGCGCTGCTTGTCGCGCTCGGCTCCGCGGCACTCCTGCTCATCGCGCGGCGGCGGGTATTGCCGGTCGTCGCGTGGCAGTGGGATCACGGGGCATGGCTCTGCCTCGGGCTCCTTGCGGTCGGGGCGGCGCTCTTTCTCCGACCGGGCGAGACGCTAATCGGCGGCGAAGATACCGGTGTCTACTACAACGGCGGTATCGGGATCGCGAAGCAGGGCGGCATCCTCCTACACGACCCCGTGCTCGCGGATATTGATAGCGACAAGGCGACCGTCCGGCATCTGCTCGGTAACCTGGACAATCGGCGTTACCTCTTCTATAGCGATTTGCGACTCACCGGTTTCAACACCGACGGCACGAGTGGCGAGATCATCCCGCAGAACCTCCATCTCTGGCCCGTGTGGCTGGCGATCTTCTATGGCTTCTTCGGCATCTTCGGCCCCGCCTACGCGCCCGCGCTCTTCGGGTTGTTCGGGCTGCTCGGCCTCGTCCTGCTGGCACGGCGACTCTTTGGCTGGCCCATCGCGCTGATCGGCGGGCTTTTCCTCGCGCTGAACGGTATCGAGGTCTGGTTCGTCCGACAGACCTACACGGAGCCGTATCAGCAGTTCGCGCTCATGGCCGCGCTCTTCGGGCACCTCCTGCTGGAAGAACGGCGCGATCCTTCGATAATGCGGCTCGGCGCGGTCGTCGCCGCCTTCGCGCTCGGCAATGCCGCGCTGACGCACGAAGAGACGCTCTTTCTCCTCCTGCTCGTTGTGGTCTATGCCGTCGTGCTGATCCTGCTGCGCGCATGGCGGCGGGCGCATACATGGTTCTTCACCCTGCTCGGCGGGATGATTGCGCTCGCTATCGTGCAGGCGGGCGTCTTCGCGCTCGGCTACACGGAAGGGCTTTGGCATCACGTCTACCGCAATATCTGGGATCAACGCATCCCCCTCGCCGCCGCTGGCATCGTCGGGCTTGTGCTGCTCGTCGTGATTGACCGTTTGCGCGTTCGATGGTGGCCATTTGTGAAGCATCCGCGCGCGGGGAGATGGATGCGGTACGCGCTCGCGGCGGGGACAGCGTTGTACGCGATCTATGGCTACATCCTTCGGCCGCATATCCTGACGGGTCACGCGGGCACGCTCTCCTCCTACATCGGCGCGCCGACGCCAGCGGGCCACGACGCCAATCTCGTCCGGCTCGGCTGGTACTGGTCGCCGCTCGGCGTGCTGCTGATCGCCCTCGGCGCGACGCTCCTGATCGGGCGCGACCTGAATCGCCTGACAGGTGGCCTGCTCGCCTTCGCGCTCGTGCATACCGTCGTCTTCGTCAATGAAACGTACACCACTGACAGGTATATCTACGCCTTACGCCATGATGTCCCCGTCGTCACGCCCATCTTTGCGCTCTTCGCGGCGTATGCGGTGTGGAATTTGCCTAACCCCCTCGCCCCCTTCCCGAAAAGGAAGGGGGAACAGGCAAGGCGAACGGACGTTGGTTCACGAATCGCATTGCCTGAGAGGCAGGCACATGCAGCCAGATTCCCCCTCCTTTTCGGGAGGGGGTCCGGAGGTAGGTTCACCCGCACGCTCGGCCTCGCCGCCGCCGCCCTACTCGTACTCTTCTTCGTCGCGACGCGGGCGGGGACGTGGACGGTGCGACGGTACAGCGGGGCGGAGACGCAACTGCGGCAGATCGCCGAGCAGTTCCCGGCGAACAGCCTGCTCCTATTCAGCGGTGAGCGCGACCAACCGCACCTCCTCGCAACACCCTTCCAGTTCATCTATGGACGCACCTCGTTCGTTATCAGCACGAACTACCCGCGTGGCGACCTACTCGAAGCGTGGCTGAACCGTGAGAGCGCGACGCATCCCGTCTACATCCTGATGGGCAACGACGGCGGCAAGTTGTTCTTCCCGCACACGCGCCTCGTGCCGGAGACGCGCTTCGGCCCGACCTTCACCATCACGCTCCACGACTTCGAATCGCTCCAACTCCAGAAGCCGCACAATCCGCAGCCGAACGCCCTGCGCTACACTGTCTACCGCTACGAGCCCGCGCGCTCTGACCCGCCGCTCGGCGCCGCGCCGCTGACGATCACGATGGGGCAGGCGGATGAAAAGTACGATGTCGCGGGCTTCTACAGCATCGAGCACGACCGCAATGACCCGACGCCCTACCGCTGGACAGGCTCGGTCGCCCTGCTCCGCGTGCCGTGGACGGCCTCCCTCGCCCAGAACGGCGGCACGATCACGCTCCGTCTCGCGGGCGGCAAACGCCCCGCCGCACTCGTCGAACCCGCGCATGTCTGGGTTATGCTCGATCCCAGTATAAATGAATCCGGCCCTCTCCTTGGCCAATTCGACCTGACGCAAGGGTTTGCGGAGTATACGGTCACGATCCCTCCCGGCGCGCTGCCGGTTTCGGACAACGGCACCGCCCTGTTGCGGATCACGAGTTGCATTGATCCGGCAAGCAAGGACCCGAAACAGTGCAACGTCTGGTCGCCGCAAGATTACGCGCCACCGAACGCGCCGATCTATGATCCGCGCTCGCTCGGCGTGCAGGTGCAGTCCGTCACGCTCGCGCCGCGCTAAATTCCCCGTATCGCGCGGACAGACTTGGTCATACTGACCCTCCACATAGACCGGCACTCAGGGGTGGCAAACGATGGCGGCCCTAAGTAGGTAGACAATCATCGTTAGACAGAGATACGCTGATGGCCTCAAAGGAGGCCTACATGCGCGTCACGCTTACTGAGGACGAGCGCGAGCAGTTGACCGCTGCCGCTGCCCGCGAA
>Ga0102924_1000208_pt1 | contig 75209 bp, 78 predicted proteins | sample PaiPotPPM11metaG_FD_80116 | JGI IMG/M metagenome (GOLD analysis project Ga0102924, IMG submission 80116) | Iron sulfur acid spring bacterial and archeal communities from Banff, Canada, to study Microbial Dark Matter (Phase II) - Paint Pots PPM... ...
CTAGCACCACCATTTAGCACCACAATCGCGCGGTGCATCGGACCGCAATCGCTGGATTACCACCGTAATCGTCCTGAGTCGTCACGCGACAAGTCATCCCGAAGGCTTTGAACTGCCTGTTAACCGTCCGCGCATGCGGTCCTTTGTATGTTGACGGAAGGTCAGATATGGCGCGACGCAAACGTAAACAGCGCTTCTTAGCACCGGAGGAAATAATCAAGAAATGAAGCGCGTGGGTGGGATCGCCGCTTACACGATCGCATTTTATCTCGCGCTCACGGCATTCTTCGGGTACCGGTTAGGCCTGAAGATCCATGCGGCGAAGTCCAACCCGTATGTGGGAATTGCTTCGCAAGTCCTCGGCACTCAGGCGACGGAGAGCTTCGTGGTCCAGCAATCGGGCTTACCGGTTTTGATCACCGTCTCGCCGGCTTTCTGGCTTGCGCTGCACCTCACCGAATAGGGGGCCTTACTTTCCATGCGTGATGACGATCTGCGTCGCGTTGTCCTTGGCCGTCACCATGACGAGCGTTTGGTTCGCCGTGTTTTCGGCCATGGTGAATTCGGCCATCGAGTTGCCACCCTGGCTCGCGTGCATTTTCTCAGAGCCTTTAGGCAGATGCGCTTGGTACCACGTGTAGACTTTGTCGAAGCTGTCGTTTGTCGAGAATGAAGCCATCGTACCGGAGCCGCTGGCGCTTGTGACGCTGATGGAGCCGTTGTCTGCGCTTTGCGTCGCGCCCGGATAGAGCGGTGCACCCAGCTTCGAAACATCCACGGCGCCTTGGCCGACGGTGACTTTGCCTTCCTTGGACTCATAGGTCGTCGTGTTGCCGTTTTTCGTGACGGTCGCCGTGCCGTTGCCGGTGGAGTACGTCGTTTTTTGTCCGCCGCCACATGCCGCCAGCGCGACCATGGAAAGCAGACATAAGACGGTGGATATGCGCATGTACGATTCCTCCGAAGAAAGCTTCCCTGCCTAGATAAAACCGCGGAGCGGTAACTCCTGCCGCTGCAGCCAGTTGTCGGCGGCGTACTTCGCGCGTGCATCCACGGCATGCAGCGTATACGCGTGGCGCGGTTTTTCCGAGCGGTTCGGCGCGCTGTAGTGCGGCAGCAGTCCGTTGAAGACGACCAGCGTGCCGGCCGCGACCTCGACCGGCACGGCTTGCGAAAGATCGGGCCACGGCGTGTCGTCGAGCGTCTGCAGCTCGGCCTTGCCGTTTCGCACCACGAATTGGTTGCGCAGCGGCGAGCGGTGGCCGCCGGGCCGAACCCAGAGGCAGCCGTTGGTGCGATCGGCATCGTCGAGTGCAAACCAAAACGCGGTCACGCTCACCGGTTCGGTTCGTAAGAAGGCCGCATCTTGATGCCAATCAACGGCGCCGCCGACGCGCGGCTGCTTGAAAATGTACATCGATTGGTAGAGCAGCGGATCCGCGGTGCCGGCTTGGTTGGCGATCTCCGCCAGGCGCGCGTCGTGCGAAAAACGATCGAAGACCGTATCGAGGTCGTGCATAGCGTGGCCGATTTTATTGACGGCCGTGCCGTCCTCTTCGAAAAAACAGCGCACCTTGTCGCCGGAGGTCAAAAAATATTCGTCGGACTTCTGCGCCTGATCGCGCGTGCTGAAGATCGAGACGTCCGACCGGTCGCACTCCTTCGCAATCTCCTCGGCCCGCCGGCGCAATGCGGCCAGCTCCGCGCGCGACTTAAACCCCGGAAAGACGGCGTAACCGTCTTCCGAAAAGCGGTCCATGCCGCTCAGTATTCGACGCGCGTTCCGCGCCCCTGGGTAACGGCGCGCCGGTAGAGTTCGCGCGCGGCCGCGATGTCCTCGATCGCCATCCCGACCGATTTGAAAAGGGTGATCTCTTGCGGGGTCGATCGCCCGGGCGCCAATCCGGCCGCCAGTTGCGCAAGATCGGCAAGAATATGATCTTCGGCGATCGCGCCTTCGCCGATCGGGGCGCGCAGATCGTCGGCTTCGTTCAGAACGCAATCGCGATTGTCCACGAAGACGCGCGCCCGTTTCACCGTTTCCGTGTCGAGTTCGCGAAACGGCGGCACCGAGGAGCCGACCGCATTGACGTGCATCCCCGGTTCGAGCCACGCTCCTTCGAGCACGGGCGCGGTGGCGGCGGTCAAGGTGCAGATGATCTGCGAATCGCGCACCGCGTCACGCGGCGAGTTGCTTACTTTCACAGGAATGCCGCACCGCTCCGATTCGGTGCGCGCGAACTCGCGCGCGTGCTCCGGCGTGCGGCTCCAGACTTTCACGTGCGAGATCTCGCGCACCGCAAGCAGCGCTTCCAAGTGCGTGCGTGCCTGGGTGCCCGACCCGAGGAGCGCCAGCCGCGTGGCCGAGGCATTGGAAAGAATTCGCGTTGCGAGCGCGCTGACCGCCGCCGTGCGGATCGCGGTCACCGCGCCGGCATGCGCGATCGCCAGCGGGCGGCCGGTCTTCGTTTCGTGCAGCAGCACCGATCCTTGATGCGACTCCAATCCCTCGGCGCGATTGCCGGGAAAGACCGTAATGATCTTGGCACCGATGGCGTCGGGCTCGGCCAAGAAGGCGGGCATGGTGCCGATCGCGCCGCGGCGATCTGGCAGCCAGGCAATCAATCGTTGCGGTTGGGCGAAGCCGCCGGTTGCGATGGTGCGGAATGCACCCTCCATCACCTCGATGCAATCGGCGATGGGCAGCAGCTCGAAGACGTCGCGTTCGCCTAAAACGATCAGTTCCATGAGGCCGGGCTTCATTTAATAAAAGGGCGGCCGTTTCCGGCCGCCCTTTGGTTCTTTCTTAGCGCTTAGCGCTTCTTGCGGCGTCCGCCCTTTTTGCGGCCGCCCTTGCGCGCGGCTTTGCGTCCCGCTTTCTTGCGGCCGCCCTTACGCGCGGCTTTTCTGCGGCCGCCCTTGCGTACGGCTTTTCTGCGGGCTCCCTTGCGCACGGCTTTTCTGCGGGCTCCTTTGCGTGCGGCTTTTCTGCGGGCGCCCTTGCGGGCAGCTTTCTTGCGACCACCGGCCTTGCGTTTGGCTTTGCGCCGCCCGCCGCGGGCCGGTTTCGACGGCTCTTCACCCATAATTCCGCCGTCTTGCATGAGATCGGAATCCATTCATTCCTCCCTAATTTACCTTCGCGCTTTTTCTGCGCTCGTGCTGCATCATAGAATGTTTTTACCTAAAATGCAAATGCGCAAAAAGGCAAAGGATTTGGCGCGGGCTTGACCGGGGCGGTATACTAAGGCCCGTGAAAAAGCCCTTGATTATCGTGGAGTCGCCTACCAAAGCGCGCACGATCAAGAAGTTTCTCCCGGCCCGCTACATAGTGAAGGCTTCGGTGGGCCACGTGCGCGATTTGCCCAAGAGCACGCTGGGCGTCGACGTGGAGCACGGCTTTGCGCCCAAATACTTGACCATTAAGGGTAAGGGCGACGTCATCAAGGAGCTCAAGTCGGCGGTAAAGGCCGCGAGCGACGTCTTTCTGGCCACCGACCCCGACCGCGAAGGCGAGGCGATCGCTTGGCACCTAGCCGAACTGTTGAAACTCGATAATCCCAAACGCATCGAACTGCACGAAATCACCAAGGATGCTGCGCTCGCCGCGATCAAGCATCCGCAGCCGATCGACTTGGACCGCGTCAACGCGCAGCAGGCGCGCCGCATTCTCGACCGGCTCGTCGGCTATAAGATTTCGCCGCTGCTATGGGCCAAGGTGCGGGGCGGTTTGTCCGCCGGCCGCGTCCAGTCGGTCGCGGTGAAGCTGATCGTCGATCGCGAGCGCGAGATTCTCGCTTTCGTACCGCGCGAGTACTGGTCGGTTACGGCATTGCTCGCTTCGCGCGGCGAGCCGGAGTTTGTTTTTCCGGCCGAGCTGCTCTCGCGCGACGGCGAGAAAATCGAAGTCCAAGCCGAGGCCGAGGCCAACCGCGTCGTTGCCGATCTCAGTGGGGCACAATATCGCGTCGCCACGATCAAACAGCGCGAAGGGCGGCGTAACTCGCCCGCCCCGTTTACGACGTCGACCCTTCAGCAGGAAGCCTCGCGCAAGCTGCGCTTGCGCGTCCGGCGCACGATGCAGATCGCGCAGGCGCTCTACGAAGGCGTCGATCTCGGTCCCGAGGGTACGGTCGGTCTCATCACCTACATGCGCACGGACTCGACCCGCATCTCCGATCAGGCGCGGGATGCAGCGCGCGAATTTATCGTGAGCACGTTCGGCGCCCCGTTTTACGGCGGCCGGGAGCACCGCGTGCGCGAAGGCGCCCAAGATGCGCACGAAGCGATCCGTCCCACGCTGGTGCACAACACGCCCGAAAAAATGGCGCCGTTCCTCAAACGCGACGATCTGCGGCTCTACACGCTTATTTGGGAGCGCTTTGTCGCCTCGCAGATGTCCGCCGCCGTCTTCGATCAGACAACCGTCGATATTGCGGCCGCGTCCTACATTTTCAGAGCTTCCGGCAGCGTCATGAAATTTGCCGGCTATACGAAGCTCTATGAAGAAAGCCACGACGATACGGCAGCCGCCGCGGATGCCAAGCGCTTGCCGAAGCTGACCGAAAACGAAGTGCTCGACTTCCGGGGGCTCGATCCCAAACAGCATTTCACCGAACCGCCGCCGCGCTTTACGGAAGCTTCGCTGGTCAAAGCTCTCGAGGACAACGGCATCGGACGCCCCTCCACGTACAGCACGATCGTGGAAACGATTCAAGCCCGGGGCTACGTCACACAGGCGGATCGCCGGTTCGGTCCGACGGAGATCGGCTTTGCCGTCAACGATTTGCTGGCCGAGCATTTTCCCGATATCGTTGACTTGAATTTCACCGCGGAGATGGAAGGCGATCTCGACAAAGTTGCCGATCACAAAGCCGACTGGGTCGAGCTGCTCGAAAACTTTTATGGTCCGTTTTCCAAAGAGCTCGCGGCGGCCGAAGAAAAACTGCCGAAGCTCGAGTTCAAAGACGAGCCGACCGACGAGATCTGTCCAAAATGCGGCCGGCCGATGGTGATCAAGACGGGCCGGTTCGGGCGGTTTATTTCATGCACCGGCTATCCCGAGTGCAAGTCGACGCGGCCGATCTTGCGAGATACCGGCGCGAAATGCCCAAAGGACGGCGGCATGATCGTGGAGCGGCGCTCCAAAAAAGGCCGCGTGTTTTACGGATGCGCGAACTATCCGCGATGCGATTTTGTTTCTTGGGATCGTGTCATACCCGAGCGCTGCCCGGTTTGCGGGGGCGTCGTCGTCGCGAAGGTCAAGCGCGGCGGCGTCGTGACGCTCGAGTGCAAAACCGATAAGACGCACGACGTCAGCACGCTTTCGGCCGAACTGCTTCCCACCCAAGAAGTCACCTCCGCGCCGCGAGCGTCGTGAAACTGACGGTCATCGGCGGCGGCTTAGCGGGCTGCGAAGCGGCATGGCAAGCTGCGCGCTGCGGCGTCGATGTCGAGCTCTATGAAATGCGGCCGCAGAAAACCGGTCCCGCCCACAAAACATCCAACCTTGCCGAGTTGGTGTGCAGCAACTCGCTGCGCGGTGCGGCCCTCGAGAATGCGGTCGGGCTGCTGAAAGAAGAACTTGCGACGCTCGACTCGCTCATCGTCGGATGCGCCCGCGAAGCGGCCGTACCCGCCGGCGGTGCGCTGGCAGTCGATCGCGCGGTGTTCGCGCAGCTGGTCGAACAACGCGTCGAATCGCACGCGCGCATAACCGTGCATCGCGAAGAGATCCAAACGATCCCATTCGATCGCCCGGTCATCGTGGCTTGCGGACCCTTGCCAAGCGATGACTTGTTACGCAGTCTCGATGCGGTGGCCGGCAAGCGCCTGCATTATTATGACGCCGCCTCTCCCATCGTCGCGGCGGATTCGATCGATGAATCTGCGATGTACCGCAAGTCGCGCTACGACAAAGGCGAAGGCGCAGATTACCTCAACATTCCGCTGGAGAGAGAACAGTATCTTCAGCTGCTGAACGACTTGCGCACGCTGCCGCGGCACGAAACCGAGCCCTTCGAAGAAACGCGATACTTCGAAGGCTGCCTGCCGATCGAAGAGATGGCTGACCGCGGCGAAGACACGCTGCGTTTCGGTCCGCTCAAACCCGTTGGGCTGCGCGATCCGCGAACCGATCGCACGCCGTACGCGGTGGTGCAACTGCGCAAAGAGAATATCGAAGGGACCGCCTACAATCTCGTCGGTTTTCAAACGCGTTTGAAATGGCCGGCGCAGAAAGAAGCCTTCGGCAAACTCCCGGGACTGCGGCAGGCTGAGTGGCTGCGGTTGGGCGTGATGCACCGCAACACGTTCATCGATTCGCCGCGCGTCCTCGATTCGCAGCTGCGTTTGTGCGGAAGCGCCGCGCTGTATTTCGCGGGACAGATCACGGGCGCCGAAGGATATGTGGAAGCTGCCGCGTGCGGCGCGATGACCGGCATCCACGCCGCGCGCCAGATCTTGGGTCTCGCGCCGATCGAGTTTCCGCCGGGCACGGCTTTCAGCGCGGTCGTCGCGCACTTGCAAAATACGCAGACTGCAGATTTTCAACCGGCGAACGTCACGTGGGCGTTTATGTCCCATGCCCAGGCCGTCGAAGGGCGGCACCGGGAGGGCAAGAAAGAAAAGCGTCACCGCATGGCGCTTGCCGCGTTAGCAGCAATGCAAGCCTTCGTGCAACAGCTCGGGCGCGCGCCCGCAGCAGAGCTTGCAACCATTTCATAGACCGGCGGGTAGGAATCTGACGCAATGAAAATTCGGTCCACCACGATTCTGGCCGTTCGCAAGGACGGCAAACTCGCAGTAGCGGGCGACGGCCAGGTGACCGTCGACAAAACGATCATGAAGCACGGCGCGCACAAAGTACGGCGCGTTGCCGGCGGAAAAGTGATCGCGGGCTTCGCCGGTTCTGCCGCCGACGGTATGACGCTGCTTGAAAAGTTCGAGGGAAAACTCAACGAATTTAAAGACATTACGCGCGCATCGGTCGAGCTCGCGAAAGAGTGGCGCCAAGACCGCGCGTTGCGCCGCCTCGAGGCGTTGCTTATCGTAGGCAACGCAGAGCATTTGCTGGTTCTCAGCGGAACCGGCGACGTTATCGAACCCGACGAAGGCATCGCGGCGATCGGAAGCGGCGGCCCTTATGCGCAAGCCGCGGCAGCGGCGTTGTTGCGCAATACAAACCTTTCCGCCGAAGAGATCGCCCGCAAAGCACTTGAGATCGCGGGCGAGATCTGCATCTACACGAACGACAAGGTCGACGTAGTCACGCTATGAACGGCTCGCCGCAAGCTTTGGAGCTCACGCCGCGCACGATCGTGGCGGAGCTCGACAAGTATATCGTCGGGCAGGCGAAAGCCAAGCGCGCTGTCGCGATCGCGATGCGAAACCGCTACCGGCGCGAACACGTGCGCGAGGACTTGCGCCCGGAGATCATTCCGAAGAACATCTTGATGATCGGACCGACCGGCGTGGGCAAAACCGAAATCGCGCGCCGCTTGGCGTCGCTGACCGGTGCGCCTTTCGTCAAGGTCGAGGCGACAAAATATACGGAAGTCGGCTACGTGGGCCGCGACGTCGAGTCCATGGTTCGCGACTTGGTCGAACAGGCCGTGCGCATGGTCAGCGAAGAGCGCCGCGGCGAAGTGGAAGACGTCGCTAAAAAGATGGCGGTCGAGCGCGTCATCGACGTGCTCCATCCCGAAACGCGTCCGCCCTCGGCGCAGGGGCAGCCCAACGCGTTCGCTGCGACGCTGGGCTCGATCTTCGGCAGTTATTTTCAAACGCAACAACAACCGCAACCGCCGCCGGCGCCCACCGCAACCGCCGATGCGCAGGCGACGCGCGAGCAAGCCCGGTCCGACGTCGAACGCGGTTTTTACGACGTGCGGCTCGTCGAGATCGAAGTGGAAGAAGCGTCGAGCTTTCCGATCGGCGTGATCGGCCCGGGCATGGACCAGGGCGGCGGCGACTTAGGTGAAATGCTCGGCGGTATGCTGCCGAAAAAACGCGTGCGCAAACGCGTGACCGTCTCCGAAGCCCGCCGCATCTTCGAGCAAGAAGAAGCTGCGAAGCTGATCGACATGGACGCCGTGAAGCGCGAAGCGATACGCCGCGCGGGCGAAAACGGGATCATCTTCATCGACGAAATCGACAAGGTCGCCGGGCGCGAAGGCGCGCGGGGTCCGGACGTGTCGCGCGAGGGCGTCCAGCGCGATATTCTCCCCATCGTGGAAGGCAGCACCGTGAACACCAAGCACGGCCCGGTAAAGACGGATCACGTCTTGTTCATCGCCGCCGGCGCATTCCACATGAGCAAGCCTTCCGATCTCATCCCGGAACTGCAAGGACGTTTTCCGATTCGCGTGGAGTTGGATTCGCTCACGGCCGAAGACTTCAAAACTATTTTGACGCAGCCCAAGAACGCGCTCACGGAACAGTACAAAGCCTTGCTGGCGAGCGAAGGCGTCAGCGTCGACTTTCAACCCGACGGCATCGAGCAGCTCGCGCAGTTCGCGATGCAGGTCAACGACCAAACCGAGAATATCGGCGCGCGCCGCTTGCACACCGTGCTCGAGCGCTTGCTCGAGGATGTCAGCTACGACGCGCCCGAAAAGAAAGATCCGGTCGTCGTCGACGCCGCCTACGTCCGCACAAAACTGCAAGACATCGTCAAGGACGCCGACCTTTCGAGCTACATTCTGTAAGGCGCCATCGTGAGTGTGACGCTGGAAACGCCGCGGCTGATCTTGCGCCAATGGCGCGACGCCGACGTCGAAGCTTGGGCCGAAATGAGTGCGGACCCGCGGGTGATGGAGTTTTTTCCGGGGCTGTACGACCGCGTCCGTTCGGAGAAAACGCTCGCGCGCATGCAAACGGAACTCGAACGCGATGGATATGGCATGTGGGCCGTAGAGATTAAGCAGACCGGGCGCTTTGCCGGTGTGATCGGCATCGAAGACATTCCCTATGAGATGCCGTTTACGCCGACGCGCGAAGTCGGCTGGCGTTTGGCATTCGACGCGTGGGGCCACGGGTATGCCACCGAAGGTGCGAAGGCGTCGCTCGATTTTGCATTCGAAAAGCTCGGCTGGGATGAAGTTGTCGCGATTACTGCGGTAATCAACGTCCGTTCTCAGCAGGTCATGCAGCGCTTGGGAATGATCCGGGATATGATCGGCGACTTCGACCATCCCCGCATCGAAGAAGGCAGTCAGTTGCGCCGCCACGTGTTATATCGAGTTCGCAGGAAGCGCGCCTAGCCTGATGGCGTACGTGCGCACGATCGTGAGGGAAGGTCACCCGGTGCTGCGCCGCGTGGCAAAAAAAGTCGACCCCAAGGAGATCCTGGATCCGCTGTTCCAGCAGCTCATCGACGACATGTTCGAAACGATGTATGCCGCCCCGGGCGTAGGATTAGCGGCGCCGCAGACCAACGTTTCTAAGCGGCTCTTCGTCATCGACACCGGTGAAGACGAAGAACACCCGCAGGGCACTAAACACGCCGTGATCAACCCAAGGATCGAATCCGCCAAGGAAGAGGCCGAACTCAATGAGGGCTGCCTTTCGGTGCCCGGATTGATCGGAGATATCGTTCGCTACGAACGCGTGGTCGTAACGGGACTCGATCGCACGGGAAAAAAACTGCGTCTGGAGGGCGGCGATCTTTTCGCGCAGGCGCTGCAGCACGAGATCGATCACCTCAACGGCGTGCTCTATATCGACAAAGCCAAAAACATCCGCAAGCCCAAACCCAAGGAGGAACAGGAAGAGGAAGAGATGTGAAAACGCTCTTCTTCGGAACCAGTGCCTTCGCGCTGCCGAGCCTCGAGATTACCGCGCAGCGTACGCAGCTGCAGGGTGTCGTCACGCAGCCCGATCGTCCGTCCGGGCGCGGCCACAAACTCAGTCCCTCGCCGGTGAAAGCCGCCGCGCAAGCGCTCGGCGTTCCGGTTCACCAGCCGGCGTCGCTCCGCGATTTCGCGCGCGAACTGGCCGGATCGGATTTCGATTTCTTCGTCGTGGCTTCATACGGCAAGATCGTGCCGCAAGCGCTGCTCGACATTCCGAAACTTGGATCGCTCAACGTGCATCCCAGCCTCTTGCCGTTGTACCGGGGTGCAACGCCGATCCAAAGCGCGCTGCGCGACGGCGCTACGGAAACGGGAGTGACGGTCATGCTCATGGACGCGGGATTGGATACCGGTGATGTCGTCCTGCAAGAACGGACGCCGGTTCTTCCAACGGAGAACTACGGCGAGCTGCACGAGCGGCTCGCGCGTTTCGGCGCGCAAGCGCTCGCGCACGCCATCGACGCCGCGCGCGGCGGCGCTTTCCCGCGAATCCCGCAAAACGGCAAAGCCACGCTGACGCGGCCGCTGCGTAAGGAAGATCTTGCGATCGATTGGGCGTGGGACGCGCAGCGCATCGTAAACCACGTGCGATCGTTCTCGCCGAATCCGGCGGCGCGCGCGACGCTTGCGAATACGCCGCTGAAGATCTTGCGGGCCGAGTTGGGCGGCTTGTTCGCAGGCGAAGGCGCGGAGCGCCGAAGTCCTGAGCCGAGTCGAAGAGCGGGGCAGATCGCAGGGATGATTGGAGACGCGCTCATCGTGCAGTGCGGCGACGGAGCCGTGAATGTTTTCGAAGTGATCGCTCCGAGCCGCTCGCCGCAAACCGGCGCGTCGTTCGGCGCGCCGTTCTTGCTGAAGGACACATGACCGCGCGCGAAGTTGCGCTGCAAGTCGTCCGCGACGCCTTTCCCGCCGGCGGCCCCACCGAGCGCGGTGCGCAGGAAGCGCTCGGGTACCGATCGGTAAAAGAAAAGCTCGACCCGCGCGATCGCGCCTTTTGCACCAACCTCGTGTTCGGCGCGATCAAGATGCGGCGAGCGCTGGATTGGTATTTGCAGCCATACGTGGGACAGCGCGGCAAGCCGCTGCCGCCGGCGATCTTGGAGATTTTGCGGCTCGCGGTGTACGAGTTACAGTTTAGCGCCGCAGCCGATCACGCGGTCGTGAGCCAGTGGGTCAATACCGCGAAAAAATATGGACACCGCGGAACGGCCGGGCTGGTGAACGCAGTGCTGCGTTCGTTTCTGCGCGACCGTCCGCCGCCGCCCGTTCTTGCAGATTTTGAAGACGAAGACGAGTTTTTCGGAACGTTGTACTCCTATCCGACGTGGATCGTTCGCCAGTGGCGCGCCGTCTTTGGCTCTGCAAGGGTCGAAGCGTTGCTGAAAGCGTGCAACGATCCCGCACAAGCGGCGGTCACCGTCAACCGCACGAGACGCACGCGGGAAGAATTGCAAACGTGGTTCGCAGAGCGCGGCGTCAGCGCGCGCCTCTCCGATCTCGCCGAAGATTCGCTGATTCTCGATGGCGCCGCGGTGGCCGCGGCGAGCGAGAGCGAGGCGGGCGGAGACTGGTGGCTACAGAGCGAGTCTTCCGCGATGGTCGTCGACGTCTTGAATCCGCAAGGTGATGAGATCGCGGTCGACGCGTGCAGCGGGCGCGGCAATAAGGCTTTGCAGATCGCGGCGCGGCTGAACGGCGAGGCGGCGATCGCCATCGATCGCGACCGCCGGAAGATCGAGACGCTCGAGCGGCGCGCGCAGAGCGCGGGTTTGAAGATAACTGCGATCGCCGGCGATGCAACCGCGCCGATCCTGCCGCAGCACGCGGATCGCGTGCTGATCGACGCGCCCTGCTCCGGTTTGGGCGTTCTCGGGCGTCATCCCGAGGCGCGCTGGCGGAAGCGTCCCGATGACGGCGAACGCTTGGCGCTCACACAGCGCGCGCTGCTTGAAGCGCTGGCGCCGCAACTCTCGCAGGGAGGCGCGATCGTTTATGCCGTCTGCTCGACCGATCCGCGCGAAACGACTGAGGTGATCGAGTGGTGCTTGCGCGCGCACAGCGTGCAGCGCGGAATTCCTGACATCCTCGTGCCGCCCGGATTGCTCGGACGCGACGGATTTTACGTCGCGCGTTTGGAGCGCCGGTGAGTTTTTTTGGGCGCGTCGAGGAGCTGTGCGCGGCATTCGTCGAGCGCGCTTTCGCCAATATGTTTCCAAGCGATCTCGAACCGGCCCAGATCGCGCGCAAACTGGTCGCGACGATGGAAGCGCGGACGCGCCAGACGCCAGATGGCGCGGTTGCGCCGGCGCACTACGCCGTCTACGTCCATGCCGACGATTTCGATCGGCTCTCGCCGCATCGCGCGTATCTCGAAGGCGAGTGGGTCGCGCTGCTGACGGACGTGGGAGAGCGCGTCGGCATTGGTTTCGAGGGGCCGCTGCGCATCGAGCTGCGCGAAGGCACGGACATGGTGGCCGGCGCGGTTGAAATTGGGACGGAAGAAGATGAAACCGCACGCGTGCGTGGCGCCTATCTGCTGCGCGTGCTCGGCGGGATTGCGGCGGAACCCGAGTTTCGAATCAATGGAGCCGCCCGCGTCGGCCGCAGTCCCGATAGCGACGTGCACTTGCCCGATCCGAGCGTTTCACGAATTCACGCGCTGTTCGACGTGCAAAACGGTGCGCTCGTCGTGCACGACGCGGGGTCGACCAACGGTACCTACGTCAACCGGGAACGCATCGACACGGCCGTGTTAAAGCCCGGCGATGTCGTCGCTTTCGGCAAGGCCGAGCTGCGCGTGGAGACATCGTGACGTTCCCCGCGGAGATGCGCATCGGATCGCTCGAGATTCTCGGCGCGCTCGCAGTCTTCGGCGCGATCGTCGGGCGCCGGCGTTTTACGCCCGCGCCGCGTCTGCCGCAAGATATCGGGCTGGTGCTCGCCGTCAACGATCGAGTAGTGGAGCTCACGGTCTCCGAGGGCCAACCGCCGCGCATAGTTGGACGTTCTTCCGATGCGGACGTGCCGCTGGCCGACCCGGAATCCAGCCGCGGGCACGCGGCGCTGCAGGCCGCTGGGGGCGCGCTCTTCATTACGGACTTGGGAAGCCGGAACGGCACATTTCTTAACGGAAAACGCCTTTCCGCAGAGGGCATCGAGGTAAAAAGTGGGGACCATATCGACGTGGGAAACACCCGCATCGAGGTCATTGAAGCTCAGGCGTTGCCGTGGCCGTAGCGGTCAGCGGCGATCGCGGTTGCTGTCTCGCGCAGCGATTGGCGGCCGACAGTCACCTTTTCGCCGTTGCAACCGGCTTCGGCCGGATCGACGGCGAGGCGGCGGCGGCGCTCGCGCTCGGAAGGTTGCGTCGCGAATTCGAACGGCGCGCCCGAAGCGGACGCGCGCTGAAGAATGCGCTAGCGCGCGTGAACGACGAGCTGCATGCGCGCAGCGCATCGCACGAGGATTACGTTACCGCAGGCGCGTCGATGACCGCCGTCCTCTTGATTGGGGAGCGCGCATATCTCGCGCACATCGGATCGACCGCAGGCTATTTGGTGCGCGGCGGGTCGGTCGTCGCGCTGACGAAGAACGAGGCTTTTGACGGCGAGCCGGGCTTGCCGGTGCTGATGCGCGCGCTCGGTCTCACGCGCACCCTCGATCTCGCTATCTCCACTTTTGCGCTCGTGCCGGGCGATGCGCTCGTGCTGGCCGAACGGCCGCTGCCGGCCTCCGCCGAGCGGCTGATCGTCAAGTTCAGCGGCGTCGAGGCATCGCAGGTTCCGGCGCCCGCCGGGGCGCACACCGGACCATCGATATTGACCACAGCGCTGGCGACCGTTCTTTTTTACGCGATGCTCAGCGTAAGGTAACAATTATTATTGAGAGCCTGTCCTGAGCTTGGCGAAGGGCAAGCTTTTGCCGGTTGCGATGGCGCTGGCAATTGCCGCGCTCGCGCTCTCGTTCGCTCCGCCCAAGACGATCGGCCCGCCGTGGCTGCTGGCAGTGCTCGCGCTCCTGAGCATCATTTGGGTCGCCGCTCAGCCGCGCGCAACGATGCGCGACGACGCGCTGCCTGCATTTGCGATCGTGCTTTCCGCGTTTGGATTGCTTGTGGTGGCGCGCATTTCGCCGGAGCTTGCGCACCGCCAGCAATATTGGCTGCTGATCTCGCTGCTGCTCGCCGTCGGGTTAGGGCCGGCGTTCACCAATTTCCGGCGCCTGGCTGCCATCAAGTATCTGTGGGTGCTGCTCTCGCTCGTGCTGTTCGCGCTGTTGCTTAAATTCGGACAGGAAGTCAACGGCGCGCGCTTGTGGATCCGGATCGGCGCGATTCAATACGAACCGGTCGAACTGATCAAGCTCTTCATCGTATTTTTTCTAGCCGCGTACCTTGCCGAGACCGCGGACGTCATCGCGCACGCGCGCCCTTGGTCGATACGCGCCAATCTCAAATACTTGGGGCCATTGATTTTGGGGTGGGGACTCTCGATGGCGATCTTGGTATTGCAGCGCGATATCGGCATGGCAGCGCTGCTGCTGGCAACGTTTGCCGTCTTGCTTTACGCCGGAACGCGGCGTATCGATTTACTCGCAGGCAGCTTCGTCCTTTTCGTCGGGGTCGCATTTTGGGCGATGCACCATTACAGTTACGTCGGCACGCGCATTGCGGTGTGGCGCAATCCGTTTGCCGATCCGCTGGGCGCGGGCTATCAGGCATCCCAGGGATACTATTCGTTGGCCGCGGGCGGACTGTTCGGCACCGGCTACCGCCTCGGGCATCCCGGCTTTATTCCGGCGGCGGCGACCGATTACGCGTATGCTGCGATTAGCGAAGAGTTCGGCCTTATCGGCGCGCTTATCGTGCTCGGGCTTTTTCTGCTGCTCGTCCTGCGCATCTTGGCTATCGCGGAATCACAGCCCGATCTCTACACCAAGTTGCTGGCGATCGGCTTGGCGGCGACCATGGCCTTTCAAGTATTCATCATCGTGGGCGGCGTGATCGGCCTCTTCCCGCTGACCGGGATCACGCTTCCTTTCATCTCGTACGGCGGCAGCTCACTCGTAGCCAACTTCTTGTTGGTAGGTTTGGCCTGGTCGATGAGTTCGCGCCGCACGTAGATCCTGTCCCGAGCCGGGTCCCTTCGACTTCGCTCAGGACAGGCTTCGGATTTGTTATGCTTGTGTTTGCATGGCAGGCCTGATCCTTAAGCGAGCCTGAACAAACCCCGGACTATGCCGTCGTTGCGGCGCAATCGCCGCGCGGTAATCGCCCTTTGCGCCTCCGCCTGGCTGCTGTGCGCTCCGGCTGCCCAAGCTGCGGCTTCACTTTTGGCCGGCTCTCTGAACGATCGCTCGCAAACCGTGGAGTTCACACCGCAAGCCGCGTTCGCGCCGGGATCGGTTCCGTCGTCCACCGTTCTGTCCGGCGGCGCGTCGTTTTCGCCGAATAATCCGGTGAGCGCACCCGCGCTTTCGAACGTTTGGATTCGCGTACCGCTGCGCATGCAAAAAGGTGCGGCCGGTCCGTGGGTCATCTCGATGCCGCGCACGGTCACGGACGGCGAGGCGTACGTCCCCGAGCCCAACGGTTACCGCAAGTTGCTCGTCGGTTCGGGCGTCCCGTTCAACCGTCACGCCGAATCCTATGTGCTCGTCGGCATTACGATAGACCGCACCGCGGCAAGCACCGGCAGACCGGTGTACCTGCATCTTACCTATCATGCCGACGCGCCGCTTTGGGTGCGCGCCGACACGCTTGGGAACAGGATGTCGGCGAGTTTTCTTTACCGCTTGATCGACGGGCTGTTCTTCGGCATTTTGCTCGCGGTCGGACTTTGCAATCTGTACGTTGCGCTCGCCGTTCGCGACCGCAGTGCGGCTTGGTTCGTCGGGTATGTGGGTGCGCTCGTCGCAAACGAGCTCGTGTCGACGGGGCTTGGCAGCGCATACCTTTGGCCCGGAATCGGATTCGACTTCCGGTGGCCGAGCGTCGTTACGGAACTCCTTGCATTCGGGACGTTCCTCGGTTTTACGCGCACGTTCTTGCAAACGCGCACGGCCGCGCCGTCGTGGGATCGCCTGCTGATTGCGGCATTCCTTGTCGTCGCATTTTCGGAGATCGCGCGGCACGCGCTTTACGGCGGCGAACGTTTTGCCGCCGGCGTGGTGCTCGTGCAATTCGCTTCGATGATCGTGACGATCGGCGCGGGTATCGCGCGCATGCGCGCCGGCTATCACCCCGCGCGATTCTTCGTGGCAGCCTTCGTCCCAGCGCTGGCCGGCATCACGGCAAACCTCGCGTACAATGTTTTCTCGCCGGCGGGCAACTGGCTTTTCGCAGAAAACGGGGTCGAGTTCGGGGCGATGGCCCAGTGCGTCATCCTGTCGTTCAGCTTGCTCGATCGCATTCGCATCCTCGACGTCGAACGCTCAAAAACCGAAGCGGAGCTCTTGCGCACCGAACAGCGCAACGTCGAGCTGAAGACGCTCGCGACGCGCGATCCGCTTACGGGAATCGACAACCGGCTGGCGTTTTTCGAAAAATTCGAGGACGAAATCGAGTATGCGCGCCGTTCGGGCTTACTGCTGGGCGTGCTGTACATCGATCTCGATGAATTCAAAGCGGTCAACGATCGGTACGGTCATCGCGTCGGCGACGTGCTGCTGCAGATCTTTTCGCGCCGGCTCAAGAATGCGGTGCGGCCGTCGGATACGGTCGCGCGCCTGGGCGGCGACGAATTTGCGGTGCTCGTGACCGGCGTGAGCGACGCGTCGATATTAGATGCGGTGCAAGCCAACGTCGTGCGCATCCTCGACACGCACATTATGGTGGAAGGTGCCCTCGTCACGGTCGGCATGAGCGTCGGCGCCGCGATCTTCCCGCGCGACGGCGAGGAAGCCGACGCGCTGATGGAGGCCGCCGATCATCGCATGTACCACGCCAAGCAGGGCGGCGCGCAGGCCCCCGAACCGGAAAGTAGTACTAGCAGACTTCGAGTTGACTCCGGCTGAAAGGAAGATGCATGCACCCACGCTTCGGCATTCTCGTTAGTGCGGCGCTCCTGATAACTTCGACGGCGGCGTGTTCCAGCGGAAACAGCAGCAACACCGCGACGAAGACCACGAAGGTCATGGCCAGTTCGAACGGCACCGCCGTTTTCAGCACGAACTGCTCGACCTGCCACTCAAGCGACGGCAAGGGCGGCATCGCTCCGCCGCTGGCAGGCAATGCGCTCGTCACAGGCGATCCGAATAAAGTCATTCACATTGTGAAAGACGGGTTGACGGGCGCGGTACGAGTCAACGGTAAGATCTACAACGGCACGATGCCGGCCTGGAAAGGCATACTGAGCAACGCCGACCTCGCCGGCGTCATCACGTACATTCGATCCTCGTGGGGCAATAAAGCAAGCGCCGTGACCTCGACCCAGGTCAGCTCCACGCCTTAGGCAGCACACAAGAAGTCGCTCGTAAATAAGCGCGCGACGTATGCATGCATCTGCGGATCGATGCGTGCCAAACGCGTGCGCGTCGCGCGCGGCCAAAATGAGTGCGCATCGTTGGCCCCCACATACGCGCGCATGCACTCGGCGAAATATTCGTCGGCGCCCGTTGCGGCATACGGCGTGATGAATGCGCGCGCTTCACTAAAGAGCCGCCGCAGAACCGGATCGACGCCCGACCGGTAGACGCCGCCGCCCAGTGCGCAGTCCAAAGCGTGCCCGAATTCGTGCGCGACCGTCATCGCGCTACGCGAACGCAGATAGACCGTGCGTTCCTCGACCACGAAAAGGCCCGCCGGCGGAGCGGGCCATGCGTCGACATCGATCGCCAGGCGGCGCAGCGCCGGTGATCGCGCACTGTACGAATCGTGCCTTCGCAGCGGCACGACACGAATTGCATGCCGCCGCGCGAACCGCAGCGGGTCGGAACCGAATTTCAGGAGGGTGCGCACCACGCAGGCGTGTTCGTGCGGGCCGCCGTCGAGAAGCGCGAGCGCGGCCTCGTGGGTTGATTGAATCATCCGCACGACGATGCCCGAGCGGTGTGAACTCAGGATTGCGACGGTGTTACAATAAAGTTGCCAATGATTTCGATACGGCGCGGAACTGCTGAAGATATCGATGCTTCCGCGCAGCTTTGGATTGAAGCAAAAGGCGCTCGACTTGGAGGCGCTGAGCCTGACGAGGCTTTGCCAAGTCTGCTTTTACACCGGCTGCGGGATGAGGGAGCATTGCTCTTCATAGCTGAGGCCGAGAGCACAAGCATCGTTGGAACCGCGATAGTTTTTCCGGCTCGTAAACCCTCCAATACCGGCGACATCATAAAAGGGCGCGCGCACATAAGCCTGGTCGCGGTGAAGCCGGCATACTGGGGACGAGGAATCGGCAGGCGGCTCATGCAGCACATTCTGGATGAGTTATCGCGCAGTGACTATCAAACGGCTCAGCTTTGGGTGGAAACTGTAAACGAGCGAGCAGTGATGCTTTACCTGAGCCTCGGGTTCACGCCTACGGGCGAGACGAAGGTCAATGATTATGGCGAATTGCAGCAGCAGTACATTCACGCGCTGTCGAAGCCTCGCACATGACACCAGTCAAAACGTCCTGGCCCGATCTGCCGCTGCACGTGTGGAAAGAAACGTGCGACGCGATTCACATGTACTCGCAGATTCCGGGGAAGCTCCGGCTGGAGCTATGTCCGCGGGAACCGGAATGGCAACACACGGCGCTCTACGTGAACTCGCGCGGTCTCACGACGGGCCCCATACCGTATCGCGAGCACACCTTCGAATTCCAGTTCAACTTCTTGGAGCATTACGTCGAAATTTCGACGAGCTGGGGACCGACGGCGTCAATACCGCTAGAGCCGCGGACCGTCGCAGACTTTTATACGGAAGTCATGGCCTCGCTTCGGCAGCTCGAGATCGACGTAACGATCAATCCGAAGCCACAGGAAGTCGCCAACCCTATTCCGCTGAACGAAGATACGACGCACGACGGTTACGACGAGGCGCACGTTGGGCGCTTCTGGACGATTCTCTCTCAAGTAGACACGGTGTTGCGCGAGTACCGCGCGCCTTTTCGCGGCCGCCATTCGCTCGTGCAATTTTTCTGGGGAGCGTTCGACCTTGCGTACTTCCGGTTCACAGGGCGTCCGGCCGGCCCGCCGCCCGGCGCGAACCTCATCATGCGCGAAGGTGCGGATGCGGAAGTGATATGCGCGGGTTTCTGGTTTGGTGACGAGCGGTTAGCCGAACCGGCCTTTTATAGTTACGTATTTCCCAAGCCCGATGGGCTCGAAAGCGCCGCGATCCGTCCGGCAGCGGGCGGCTGGAATAAAGATATCGGCGAATTCATCCTGCGTTACGCCGACGTTCGCGCGACGCCGTCGCCGCGCGCGGCGATCTTGGAGTTTTTGAACAGGAGCTACGATGCAGCGGTGGCGGCGGCTAAGGCGAGCACTGGTACAACGCATCGTTGACGAGCACGGCAGCGCCGCTTTCGGCCGTTTTCGCCGTTGCGCGCTGTTGATCGATCTGCGCGACGAACGGAGCGAACGGATCGTAGGTGGGACCGACGTTCTTCGTGTCGTAACGCGGTTCGCGCGGACCGGGATTACGATTTTGCACGCCCGCCTTAAACAGGTTACCGGCAGCCGGAGACAGATTGGCGGTGGGCGCCGGCCTCGACGATTGCGCGCTGCCCAATAAAAAAGAGTTTTCCCAGTTCGCAGGCGTGCTTGCGCCCTGTATCTCGCCCAGCTGTTCGGTCGCGATAAAACCGCTGATGACGTTGAGCGATTCTTTCTGCTGTCCCGCGACAGCCAGCAGTTTTTCGCGCATCGCAATCAGTTTCGGATCGTTCGGCTTACTCGCCAGTAGCGAGTCGATCCGTTTGACGTTGGCAACGATCGGCGTTATCAGACTTTCTAAGCGGTTCATATCCAAATGCGCGCGCGCTTCGGAACCCGCCAGGATATCGTCGCGGTAAAGGGTCACGAAGGCGGGTTTGCTGGACGCGATCAGGTCGTCGTTCGAAAGTACACTTGCGATAGCGGGGCCGATCGTTTCACGCAGCGCCGTGCAAAAGGGCGTGGATCGCACGTTGCCGATCACCTTGAGCGGGGGCGGCGGCGCCGGGCTCGCCGCGGGCGTCGCGGCGACGGTAACTCCGAGCAATAGCGCGAGCAAGTGCATGAGGGTTTTCTTCGACACCGAACACGAACCGGCATGCAGGCCGCAGCCGAACGCTTCGCTAGCGCGGACCCCCACGCGCGCATCGCCGCGGCCCTCCTGCGAGCGATTTTCGGTGATGCATACGCGCGCGATTTCAACATAGCGCTGTGGGAAGGCACGTATGTTGCCGCCACGCGTGAACCGCGTTTTACGCTGCGCGTCAATTCGCCGGCCGCGTTGCGAAGCGCGTTTACTCCGCCGGTCGATTTGAATGCGGGTAGAACGTTTGCTGCCGGACTGCTCGATGTGGACGGCGACATGGAGGCGGCCGTCGACGAGCTCTATGATTTGGTGCAGCGTCCCTCGGCGGCCAAGCTCGTGCAGTTGATGCTGCTGTTGCGCCGCCTGCCGCGCCCGCAGTTGCCGCCGTTACGCGAGGCACATTTACATGGAAAACGCCATTCCCTCGCGCGCGATCGCGCCGCCATCGGCTTTCACTACGACCAGCCGGTCGAGTTTTATGCCGCTTTCCTCGATCGCGATCTCGTCTACTCGTGCGCGTATTTCGACGAGGGTGTGACGGACTTGGATGCGGCGCAGCGCGCGAAGATCGATCACACCCTGCGCAAGCTGCGTCTGCGGTCCGGAGAGCGCTTGCTGGACATCGGGTGTGGCTGGGGCGCGTTGGCCGTTCGCGCCGCGCAGGAGTACGGCGCGCAGGTTTTGGGCGTCACGCTCAGCGAGCGCCAGACGCAAGAAGCCGCGCGGCGGATCGCGCAAGCGGGCCTCAACCATCGCGCGCGCGTCGAGCTACGGGATTACCGGCAGCTGTCACCCGATACGGGGCCCTTCGATAAGATCGTCAGCATCGGCATGTTCGAACATGTGGGTCGCGACAAACTACCCGAGTATTTCGAAACCGCGTACCGCCTGCTGAAACCGGGCGGGCTCTTTCTCAATCACGGCATCGCGATCCATGAAAAAAACACGCGCGGCGGTAAAGTGACGGGCTTCATGGGGCGTTTCATCTTTCCCGACGGCGAGCTGGAGTTGGTTTCGGATAGCTTGCAGTTCGCCGAACGCGCCGGGTTTGAAGTGCGCGACGTGGAGAATCTGCGCGAACACTACGCGCTTACACTGCGTCACTGGGTAAAAAATCTCGAGGTCAATCGCGCGCAAGCGGTTGCGGCCGCGAGCGAACAATCCTATCGCGCGTGGCGGCTCTACATGGCCGCAAGCGCGCAAGGCTTTAGGACAAGCAGAGTCGGCGTTTATCAGGCTTTGCTCGCAAAGCCCACGGAAAACGGTGCGGTTACCCTGCCGGCGACGCGGCGCGATCTGTACAGCGCCGGCACGTCCCGTGCAAACTGAGCGAAACGTCGTGCACCGCGATCGCATGCCGCTGGGCAAGTTCGCAAACCACATCGGAATCTAACGCGTAGTCGATATCTTCGATCGCGCCGCACGTATCGCAGCGAAAGTGCGCGTGCGCCGCGCCGGCCGGCTCGTAGTAGGCGCTTTCGGCGCCGGGTAGTGAGATTTCGGAAACCAATCCCAATTCACGCAAGCGCGCAAGCGCGCGATACACGGTGGTGAAGCCGATGCGCTTGTGCTTTGTTTTCGCCAGCGCGAAAACGTCCGCGGGCGCCAAGTGGGTGCCGCGAGCCTGTTCGCGCACGATCTCGTGCACCAAGCGATAGTTTTTCGTGAGCCCGGATTCGGAAGGCGAAGGCATGCGCCCGAAATTGTACCATATGTGGCGGCTAGGCTGCCGCTTAGCGCCACGAATGCGCCAGCCGGAGGTATTCGATGTACGAAGTCACGGTCGACGAACTTGCCGGGCTCTTGCGAAAAGCCGAGAGCGCGCACGCCGAGTACGAAAAACAGCTGGGACACGCCGACGCCGATTGGCCGGCGTGGTACGCGCGCTTCGTCCTGGACAAATTGGAGAAGGACGAGGTCGATTTATAGGGGCGAAGGGACACCGGGAGCGGGCGGTATATATTAAAATTATCACATGGCACCCTACCAGGCCCCGCTGCGGGACATGCAATTCGTCCTGCGGGAACTTGCCGCGCTCGACGAGCTCTCGAAACTTCCCGGATTCGAAGAAGCCGCCGGCGTAGCCGATCCGATCCTGGAAGAAGCCGCCTCGTTTGCGGCCGGCGTGCTTGACCCGATCAATCAAAGCGGCGACCGCGAGGGCTGTACGTGGCGCGACGGCGTGGTGACGACGCCCAAAGGATTTAAGGAAGCCTACGCGCAGTTCGCGCGCGGCGGCTGGATCGGACTTGCGGTTCCGCCCGAACACGGCGGCCAGGGTTTACCCGCAGTGCTTTCCGGCGCGACGCTCGAGATGTGGAATGCGGCCAATGTCGGCTTCGCAAACGGCCCGCTGCTCAATCAGGGCGCGATCGAAGCCATCGAACTGATCGGCTCGGAAGACCAGAAGAAGCAGTACATTCCGAAACTGGTTTCAGGTGAGTGGACCGGGACGATGTGCCTTACCGAGCCGCAGGCCGGTTCGGATTTGGCGCAAGTGCGCACCAAAGCGCTGCCCGACGGCGATCGCTACCGCATCAGCGGTCAAAAGATTTTTATTACGTTCGGCGAGCACGACATGGCGGCCAACATCATTCACTTGGTGCTGGCCCGGTTGCCTGACGCACCCGAAGGCACGAAGGGCATTTCGATGTTCATCGTGCCGAAATTTTTGATCGGCCCGGACGAGTCGCTCGGCGAGCGCAACGACGTGCAGTGCGCGGGAATCGAGCATAAACTCGGGCTCAACGCCAATCCGACCTGCACGCTGAATTATGGCGAACACGGCGGCGCGATCGGATACCTGATCGGCAAGCCCAACGAGGGGCTGAAGAATATGTTCATCATGATGAATGCCGCGCGTTTCAGCGTCGGCGTGCAGGGCCTCGCGATCGCCGACCGCGCCTATCAAAGCGCGCTTCAGTATGCGAAGGAACGGCTTCAATCGCGCGATATCGCTTCGCGCAGCCCCGAGCCGCGGCGCATCATCGAACACCCCGACGTGCGCAGGATGCTGATGTGGATGAAAGCGCAGATCGAGGCGATGCGCGCGCTCGCCTATGTAACCGCTGCCTCGCTCGATCTTTCGGCGAAGCATCCCGATCCAAAAATCAGACAAGCGCAGCGCGCCTTCTTGGAACTGATGATTCCGGTCGTCAAGGGCTGGTGTACGGAGACCGCCGTCGAGGTCTGTTCGACCGCGCTGCAAGTTTTCGGCGGTATCGGATACGTCGAAGAAACGGGAGTCGCGCAACAGTACCGGGACGTGCGTATTACGACGATTTATGAAGGCACGACGGGAATTCAGGCGCTGGACCTCGTCGGAAGGAAGATCGCGCAAGACATGGGCGCGACTGCGAAGACCGTCATTTCTCGGATGCGCAAGGATGCCGAGGGTCCGATCGGCGCGTCGCTGGCCAAAGCATTGGACTCGCTATCCGAAGCATCGGATTGGATCGGCATGACCGCGATGGGAGATCTGCGCGTTGCCGTAGCGTGCAGCGTTCCCTATCTCAAACTTTGGGGAATCACTGCCGGCGGCTGGCAGATGGCGCGCGCTGCAAACATCGCCGAGGGAAAGATCGCCGCGGGCGGCCCGGAGGTCGAGTTTTACAAAGCCAAGCTCGCGACTGCAAAATTTTACGCAACCCATATCCTAGCGCAGGCACCGGCGCTCGCGCGCGAAGTCATCGACGGCTCGGCCGACGTCATGTCGCTTTCCGAATCGCAATTCGAGTTGGACCGCAAAGCTGCGACCGCATGAACAAGGTCATCACGCTCGACAATCCGCCGGTCAACGCGCTGTCGTTTGCTTATTCGGAAGCAATTCTCAAGGAGATCGAGGCTGCCGAGAACGATCCGTCGGTTACGAGCGTCACGATAACCGGCGCGAATGGATACTTCAGCGCCGGCGTCGACGTCAACGACTTTGCTAAAGAATGGGATCCGAGCGGCACCACGGTGCGCGACATCATCGAAGCGATCGAACGCAGCGAGAAGGTGTATATTGCGGCGATCGACGGAGTCGCGCTCGGCGGCGCGCTCGAGCTCGCGTTGGCGTGCGACCGGCGGGTCGCAACGCCGCGTTCCAAACTCGGGCTGCCGGAAATCAAACTCGGCCTCATTCCGGGCGCGGGCGGGACGCAGCGCTTGCCGAGGCTGATCGCGCCGCAAGAGGCTCTGCAGATGATGCTCAAGGGCGAGACGATCACTGCCGAGCGCGCGCTCGAACTTGGGCTGGTCGACGAAATTATTGAGCCGGGTGCTAATGGTGTCATCCTGAGCGGCGCGCAGAATGCGCGCCCAGTCGAAGAGCCTGCCCTGAGCCCGACGAAGGGGCGCCCGAGCGAAGTCGAGGGCAAAAAACGCCGCCTTTCTGCATTGAAGGTTATGCTGCCGGCCAGCGCGCAAGCGTTCGCACTTCCTTATATTATCGCGCAAGCGCACAAGACCGTGCCGCCCGAAGAGAGCGGCGGGCTTGCGGCGCACAAGCTGATCGATGCGGTGCAAGCCGCATTTGAGCTGCCTTTTCCGCGTGGCCTTGCGCGCGAGTACCGGCTGTTCGACGAACTCGTCGGCTCTGCGCCGTCGCTCGCGTTACGCCATTTGTTTTTCGCGGAGCGCGAGCTATCGAAAATCCCTAACTTGCCGCCCGCGCATCCGCTCGACATAAAGTCCGCGGGCGTGGTGGGCGGCGGAACGATGGGCACTGGCATCGCGATCACGTTTGCCAACGCCGGTATTCCGGTTACGGTCGTCGAGCCGAGCGCCGAGCAAGTCGCCAAAGCGCGCCAGACAATTTTTGGAATGTTCATGCATCAGGTGAAACGCGGGCGCCTCACGCAAGAAGAAGCGTGGAAACGCGGCCAGTCGATCGAGTTCAGCGACGATTACGCTGCGCTGGCCGGTTGCGATCTGGTCATCGAGGCAGTCTTCGAGAACATGGGCGTGAAAAAGGAAGTCTTTGCGAAGCTCGATGGCGTGGTGAGGCCCGGCGCCATTCTCGCGTCGAACACCTCGACGCTCGATATTGATGAAATGGCATCGGTCACCGAACGCCCGGAGCAGTTCCTTGGCCTACATTTTTTTGCGCCCGCCAACATCATGAAGCTGCTCGAAATCGTGCGCGGCAAGACAACGTCGGCGCAAACGCTGGCCACGGCGTTTAAACTTGCCAAGCAGCTGCGCAAAGTTGCCGTCCTTTCCGCCAACGCATTCGGCTTTATCGGCAACCGCATGTTTTTCGAGTACACGCGTGAAGCGGTCGCACTGGCCGAAGAGGGCGTGCCGCCCGCGCGCGTCGACGCCGCGATGAAGAAATTCGGCATGGCGATGGGACCGTTCGCGACCTTCGATCTCTCCGGCATCGACGTCTTTTGGCACGTCGCGCAAGGCCGCCCCGATCTCGAGCTCGCGCGCACGCCGATTCTCGACCGGCTCTACGAACAAAAGCGGCTCGGACAAAAGACGGGCAAAGGCTTTTACACATATGCCGAGGGCAGCCGCGAAGCGGTTCGCGACGAAGAGATCGAGAAACTCTTCGTGCAGCTGGCGAAAGAAGCTGGCGTCGCGCAAAACCCCGATGTGAGCGACGCGGAGATCGCGCAACGGATCGTCGGCGCCCTCATAAAATCCGGCGAAGAAATATTGCGCGACGGCGTCGCGCTCCGCCCCGGCGATATCGACATCGTGTGGATTTACGGATACGGTTTTCCGCCGCACAAAGGCGGCCCGATGTGGTCCCTTCGACAGGCTCAGGACTCCGGCGCTTCGGCGCCTACGGCCGATGGGTTGACCTATGCGTGAAGCTGCGATCGTCGCTGCCGCGCGCACGCCGATCGGCAAGGCTTTTCGCGGCGCATTCAATCAAACCCATGGCGCGACGCTCGCCGGCCACGCCGTTCGAACGGCTATCGACCGGGCGCAAGTCGATCCGCAAGAAATTGAAGACGTTATTCTGGGTGTCGGCCTGCCCGAAGGCGCGACCGGAAACAATCTGGGGCGAGTCGCGGCACTGCGCGCCGGATTGTCCGTAACAGTCCCCGGCACGACGATTAATCGCTACTGTTCTTCGGGACTACAAGCGATATCGCTGGCCGCGCAGCGCATCATCGTCGACGGCGCCGATACGATCGTCGCGGGCGGCGCGGAATCGATCAGCATGGTGCAAACCAACATGAATGTCGAGTTCTTTACCGAGGACTGGATGCTGCGCCACGATCCCGATGTGTATATGCCGATGCTCCAAACGGCGGATTACGTCGCTAAAAAGTACGGCGTTTCGCGCGAACGGCAGGACGAATACGCGCTGCAAAGTCAGCAGCGGACCGCCGCCGCGCAAGAGGCCGGCGCGTTCGATGCCGAGCTCGCGCCTTTACCGTCGTGGAAATACGTCGAGGACAAAGAGACGGGCGAAGTCCGCGAAGAGCGCGTCACGTTGAAGGCGGATGAAGGCAATCGCCCCGACACGACGCTCCAAGGTTTAGCCAAGCTCCCGGGAGTGCTCGATCCGAGTTCGAGTGTGACCGCCGGGAACTCATCGCAACTCTCCGACGGCGCTGCCGCCGTGGTCGTGATGCGGGCCAAACTCGCCGATAAGCGCGGAATGAACGTGCTCGGCTTCTACCGCGGCATGGTCGTCGTCGGAAACGAGCCGAGTGAAATGGGGATCGCGCCCGTCTATGCGATTCCTAAGCTCTTGAAGCAACACGGACTGAAGATCGACGACATCGGATTATGGGAACTAAACGAAGCGTTCGCCGTTCAAACCGTGTATATCCGCGATACGCTTGGCATTCCCAACGATCGCTTCAACGTCAGCGGCGGTGCGATTTCGATCGGGCATCCGTACGGCATGTCCGGTGCGCGCATGACGATGCACGCGCTGATCGAGGGCAAGAAGCGCAAAGCTAAATATGTCGTTGTGACGATGTGCATTGGGGGCGGCATGGGCGCCGCGGGACTCTTCGAGGTCGCCTAGTTTCCTCGCGTCCTGTCAAACCGGGCAAGGTGACACTTTCGGGAAAAGACAACGTAGAGCTGCCGCAGCCTACTTGGCGCAGCATTCAGAGACAGGCTGGCTGGAAGAAATGAGCAAGTACGCGGTCGTTATTGAAAAATCGAGCAACGGATTTGGGGCATATGCGCCCGACGTCCCCGGTTGCGTGGCTGTCGGCGAGACGCTCGCGGAGACCGAGCGGCTGATCCGCGAGGCGCTAGACCTGCACATCGCCGCGTTGCGTGAAGATGGGGATCCGATTCCGCGACCTACAACCGTTGTGAGAGAAGTAGACGTCGGTTAGGCCGGCTGTAGCGAACGTAGTGCGCGGATCTCTTCGCGCAGAGCTTGTGCTTCGATGTGGTCGTACGTCACCGCCGCGTTGTTGACGAGCGGCACGAGCGCCCGCTCGTCGTCGGCGTCCAAATCGGCACCGTCTTCATGAGCTCCATAGAGCGCGAAGCCCGCAAGTTCTCGACGAAAGACCAGCGGAATCGCCAATACAGCGGCGTCGTGGCGATCGGGCGGCGCTTCGCGCATCGGCACGTCGCCCACGCGCACGCAACCTAGTTCGGCGCTAATGAAGGCAACTAGCGGATCCGATGTAGGGAGCATTGCCGTGGGCTCGTGTTTCCAGCCTGCGCAACGCTCCAGCGCGAACCCGGCGCCGCGGCGCATGTAGAGCGCAGCTCCCGTGAGATCCAAAACTTCGGCCGGTAAACGCGTGAGGTAATCGGCAATCGCGCTCGCGTCGTCAACGTGCACGACCGCTTTGGCAGCTTTTGCGAGGCGCGTCTCGGCAACGTGCCGCTTTCGAAAGATCACGCGATCGACGCCTGCATCGATCTGCTTGCGCATTCCGTGAAAGAAGAAACCAAGAAGCAGCGCGACCACGATATCCACGGGAAGGCTGAAACGAGCTTCCATGGTGCGCGACAAGAACAGGTCGATGAGCGCGAAGACGCCGACGATGACGGTCGTCAGCAATCCATACGCCACGGTGCGGCTAACCACAAAGTTTATGTCCACGACGCGTTCGCGGAAGATCGCATAGGAGACGGCAAGCGGAAAGACTATTTTCGCCGCATCGAGCACGGTATGGAGCCAGTATGGCTCGTACGCCGGCCACAGCAGCGCATCGATTACGCCGATAACGACCCAGAAGACGAAGCCGGCGGCAATCCAATGCAGCCGCTGGCGCAAACGGATTGCAACGTGGAGATATGCATAGAGAAGACCGGCAAGCGCAACGGCGGCAGCGACTAAATCACAGAACGCGTTCAGTGTTGGCCAACCGAAGGCGCTGAGGTCCGGGCTCATCGCAAACGGAATTACCTGGATCGCTCCCAGCGCGGCCGTTACGGCGATCGCCGTTCGCGGCCAAAACTTCAGAGGCTGTCGCGCCAAACTAAACGCAAACAAGACGAGTCCGGTTTTGGGCAGAATCGCGATGAGCGGGATAAAGATGTATTGTAAAGCAACTTGTGCATTCCATCCGGCGAAAACGCGTGATGCAGAGACGGAGTTCGGAGCCGCACCGCCGGCCGCCAAAGAGAAGAGAAAAAATCCCCACGTGATCGGACTTGGACGCAAAAGCACCAAGAATATGCCGATCAACAATGGGATGAGGAAGGCTACCTCGCGCGTGACGATAAATCCGGCCGCTGTCCGCTCACGAACGGCTCGCAGCATAACCGGCGTAAACGTCCCTGCCCGCCAGACTAGAATCGTGACGGAATCGCCGGGCGCTTGCAGATATCCCCCGATAAGTTGCGATCGCCTAGCGGGGGGGAGCCGCGAAAGATCGAGTCGGTCACCCGCATGCAATCCCGCTCGCGACGCAGGCGAATCGGGCGCGACTCTCGTCGCGAAGCTGCCGTCGGTCCTAAAGCCGACGTCTCCATTGGGATAGCCGGCGACTCTCGCGAGATCGGGCAGATAGATAAAGCAGAAGAACAGCGAGAGCGCCGCTATCGTAACAATGCGAAGCGCCGGATGCGAAGTTTTCATACGATCCTCCGGTTATTGTCGAAGGTTTTTGGCGGGCAAGCGACTGCCTCCCGTTCGGCCGGCCTGTATGGCGGGTAAGAAGCTTCCTCAAAGCCTTAGCTTCGGGAGGAGTTGCTCATGACAGTATCCATCGGGAAAGTTGCTGCCGGCGCCGTGCTCGCTGTAACTCTAGCGATGACGCCAGGCGTCGCATTTGCACAGTACGCGCAAGCAACGACCGCGGCCAGCCCGGCGGCCAGCCCGGCCACCACGACTACGACAACGGGCGCGACGACCAGCACTTCAGCGGTGACGAGTAATCCGGGCAACGGACTATGGGGACTCATCGGTCTCGCCGGCCTGATCGGACTCATGGGGTTGCGTCGCGACACGTCGGTGTCGTCAACGACTTACGATACGCGTCCTTAACTAATCGACGACGAGGATCACGGGCTCGGGCGTAAGCGTTCCAATCTCGCTTGCGCCGCTGAGCCCGGCGTTTTTTAGCGCATGCACGAGTTCGGTCGAGCGATCCGGCGGCACGGCGAGCAGCAATCCGCCCGACGTTTGAGCGTCGCATAAGATCATGCGGCGCGCGAGGCCGACGCTTTCGGAGAACTGCACGCCGCGCTCCAGGGCAAAACGGTAATTCGCGCGCGTTCCACCGGGGATGACGCCGGCCTCTGCGAGCCGCTCGACTTCGTTAAATTGCGCGACCGCGTGCGCGGAGATTTCCGCTCCTGTTCCTCCCGAGGTCATCTCGGCTATGTGCCCGATCAATCCGAAGCCGGTCACATCGGTCGCGGCATGTACGTCAAAGCGTGCCGCGATTTTCGCGGCATCGCGGTTCAACGTCAGCATCGAATCGATGGCGGGCCGCAAAGCCGCGTCGTCAATTTCGTCGTCGCGGCGCGCGGTCGTGAGAATGCCGGTGCCGATCGGTTTGGTCAGCACGAGCGCGTCGCCGGGTTTCCCGGTGTTGTTGCGCCAGATGCGATCGGGATGCACGACGCCGGTTATCGCCAGGCCGTACTTTGGCTCGTCGTCTTTGATCGTGTGGCCGCCGATGACCTCGATCCCGGCCTCGCGCGCCATCTCGGCGCCGCCCCCAAGAATACTTGCGATAACGTGCGCATCCATCGTTTCCGGAAACGCGCCGATCGCGAGCGCGGCAATCGGCCGAGCTCCCATAGCGTAAACATCGGAGAGCGCGTTGGCCGCCGCGATTCGTCCGTAATCGCGCGCATCGTCGACGATGGGCGTAAAGAAATCGACGGTTTGCACGAGCGCGATCTCGTCGCTGAGCCGGTAGACTCCGGCGTCATCGGCGGTTGCGGTGCCGACCAGCACGTTCGGATCGGCGATCTGAGGCAGCTCGCGCAGGACCTGCGCGAGGACGGCAGCGTCCATTTTAGACGCTCAACCGGCGCAGCTGGAAAGATGCGTTAGCCTGAAGATGTCGGCCTTCGTCATGCATGGCTCTTCGCGCCGCCGGGCGAAGCGCCTCGCATGCAGGTCATGTGCGTCGGCGGCGCATGCGTCGATCGCAGTTATCGCGTGCAGGGCAACATCGTTTACGGCTCTTCGAATCCGGCAGCGCGCGCGCAACCGCTTTTTGGCGGCGTCGCGCGAAACGTTTCCGAAAACTTGGCGCGGCTGCGGATCGAAACGGCGCTCGTCACGGTAACGGGCAACGACGCTGCGGGCGCGGCGATGCTGGACGAACTTCGGGAGTCCGGCGTAAATGTCGACCTGGTGAAAACCATTGAAGGCGTTTCCGACGAATACGTCGCCATCCTCGGACGCGGGGAGTTGGTGCTGGGCGCTGCCGACATGCGCGCGATCGAAAGTCTTGCCGTCGGCGACCTGGATCGACGGTGGGAATCGATCGCCGGATCCGCGTGGCTATTCGTCGATTGCAACGTCTCCGGCGCGATTTTGGAAGCCTGCACCGAGCGCCGATCGATCGCGCGCTACAAATTGGCGATCGATACCGTGAGCGACCCGAAGGCGCAAAAACTGCCTGCCCGCCTCGAGGCCGTAGACGTGCTCTTCATGAATGAGGGCGAAGCGCAGTCTTACCTCGGCGTCTCATCAGAGATGCGCGGTGAGGATCTGGTCGCCGCCTTGCTGATGCGCGGCGCGCAAGCGGTGGTGCTGACAAACGGCGAGCGCGGCCTGATGTGCGGTGACCGCGCATCGGTCACGGCCATTGCAGCTTCCCCCGTAAAACGGGTTTCGGCAACCGGCGCGGGTGACGCGCTGATCGCGGGCACATTGTGGAGGCTCATCGCAGGCGACGATTTGCGGGATGCCGCGACGACCGGCGGAGAACTCGCAGCGCTTACTTTGGAATCGGAACGGAGCGTGCGGGCGGATCTTTCTCCGGCCCTTTTGGATGCACGTGTCGCGGCGCGCTCGCGATGAGCGCGTGGTCGGACCTCTTTGACGTTGCGGACGCCGTCGCCGGCGCGCTCGCGAATGGGGCGCCCGTCGTGGCGCTCGAGAGCACGATCGTATCGCATGGCATGCCCTATCCGGAAAATTTCGAAACCGCGCTCGCAGTCCAACGCACCGTTCGTGACGCCGGAGCAACTCCCGCGACGATTGCCGTCATCGGCGGCCGCGTCAAGATCGGTTTGGACGATTCGGCTCTCGAGCGAATGAGCCGTGCCGCCGATGTACTGAAACTCAGCCGCGCGGATCTTCCGTACGCCATTGCCGCAGGCCGCGACGGCGCGACGACGGTGGCGGCCACGATGCTGCTCGCGCATCTCGCGGGAATAAAAGTCTTCGCAACCGGGGGCATCGGCGGCGTCCATCGCGGCGCCGAAAGAACGCTCGATATTTCCGCGGACCTCTACGAACTTGCGCGTACGCCGGTGACCGTCGTCTGTTCCGGCGCGAAGGCGCTGCTCGATCTGGCGAAGACGCTCGAAGCTTTGGAGACGCTCGGTGTTCCGGTCATTGCTTATCGAAGCGACGAGTTTCCGGCGTTTTGGAGCCGCGAAAGCGGGCTGAAATCTCCGTTGCGTTATGATTCCGCGAAAAACATCGCGCAATTCGTACGAACGCAGCGCGCGCTGCAGCTGAACGGCGGCGCACTGGTTGCAAATCCAATCGCTCACGCCGACGAAATTCCGCGCGCGGAAATGAAGGGCTTCATCGAGACTGCGGTTCGTGAAGCAGAAGCGGCGGCAATCATCGGCAAGGCCGTGACGCCGTGGCTGCTCGAGCGTATCGGCCACCTCACGGCCGGCCGTAGCCTTGCCGCTAATATAGCGCTGGTGAAGAACAACGCCGGGCTCGGTGCGGAGATCGCCCGCTTTCTCTGCTAACGCGCTAAGGCGAAAAGGCCGCCCGCGGCGAAGCATTCGTCCTTGCGGCTCGTACGCTCGAAAATCCAATCGCAGGCGATTCTTTTAAGCATCGTCCCGCTGGCGTTTTTGCTCGTCTTTCTCGCCGTGGTTGCGTTGCTCGTCGATCGTACCGCGGAAATGACGATTTGGACGCAGCAGGCCTCGCGCGCGCTCGATCAGTCCGACGTGATTCTCAAGACGCTCGGAGACGCGAATCGAGCCGTCGCGGATTATACCGCCCGCCCCAGCCAGGCTCTATTGAAAACGTATCATATGAGAGCTGCTGCCGCGCGCGCGCAGGCTCAGGAGCTCGTTCGCCTAGTCCAGGTTCCGGAGCAAAACGTCCGGGCCGCCGTCTACGCGCGGCTTGTCGACCGTGTTCTCGGCGTGCTGGACGCATATCTGTCCGATCTGCAATCGGGACATGCGGCCCGTGCCCGGGCGCTGGTTGCGTCGCCGGCCGCGCGCGCGGTCGGCGCAAACTTTCAACTTGCGAAAGCCAATTTCGATCGAGCCGAACGGCAGCTGACCAGTTCGCGTTTTAGCGCGCTGCGCGACCAAATTCGGACGTACGGTTTCATATTGCTCATCCTGACCTTCGCCGGAATCATTCTGACACTATTTACAACCGGCCGTTTCGGCATCAGTATTGCAAGGCGTTTGCGTTTGCTGGCCGAGAACGCGGACCTTTTGGGCTCGGGCCAAACCACGGCGCCCGTGCATGGCGACGACGAGATCGCCGATCTCGATCGCATCTATCACGAAATGGCGCAGCGCATCCACGATACGCTTTCAGCTTACCGGCGCGAGCACTACATCGCGTCGACGCTGCAGCGCGCGTTGCTGCCGCAAGAAATGCCGCGTGTGCCGGGATTGCGCATCGACACGGCGTATGCGGCCGCGGCCCACGCCGCCGAGATCGGCGGCGATTGGTACGACGTCTTCAAGCTGGACGAAGAGCTGGTTGGAATCAGCGTCGGCGACGTCGCCGGCCATGGATTGCGGGCCGCGGCGATCATGGGATCCGTGCGCCAAGCAATACGCACCGCGGCTCGGGTCCATAGCGAACCTGCGACCGTTCTGAATCGCGCGAACCGCGCACTTTGCGCGGACGAAGCCGACGTTATCGTCACGGCGTTCTTCGCGACGATCGACATGCGTAACGGCAAGACTCGCTACGCGGTTGCAGGCCATCCCTTGCCGTTGATCGTCCATTCCGGCACGCAAGTCGAACAGCTGACGGGGGAGGGGCTCATTCTGGGCGTCGACGCGCACGCGAGTTTTCGGACGTTTGAAAGAGACTTGCGGATCGGCGAAGGCATCGTCGGTTTCACCGACGGCTTGATCGAAATCGAACGCGATTATTTCAAAGGCATGGAGAATTTGATCGAGACCGTCAGGAGTGAATACGGCAGCATGCCTTCAGAAAATATTGCGGAGCACATAAAGGACCGTATCCTGGCTAACGCGGAGCCGGCCGATGATTCGGCGGTTCTTTTCGTGGGCATTACGAATCTTGGTATGAACGGCTCGCCCGAAGAAAAGACGTGGAAGGTGAACGTGCACGAACGCGGCGCAGCTTATCGCGTACGCCGCGCTGTGTTATGGGATCTGGGTGCCCGCGCAATGCCGGGGTCGGATTTGGCCGCCGTCGAGCTGATCTTGGGCGAATTGCTTTCCAATGTCGCGCAGCACACGCCCGGCGATGCCGAAATTACGATGGAATTCCGCGACGGTCGAGCCGTTTTGCGCGTCCGCGACAAAGGCAAGCCGTTTGCAACCAACGGTCAGCCGAGCCCCGACCCGATGTCGCCAAGCGGGCGTGGGCTGCACCTTATCCGGAGCCTGGCGCGCTCCATCGAATTAGAACATAACGGAAGCGGAAATACCGTCGCGGTGGTGCTCCCGGTGCATATTTCTTAGCTCGGTCCCAACACAGGACGAGAGGAAACTTGCCTGCCGGGACAAATCGCCGGCACCAGCGTGGCATCGCCGATCATCGGATCGGTCTACGCGCTGGCCGGCAACGGCAGCACCGTGAACTACGGCTCGTATCCGTACGGCCACTTAAGTTCGCTGTTCGACGTGACCAGCGGAAGCAACGGCACCTGCGGAGGCTCGTATCTGTGCACCGGAACGATCGGTTACGACGGTCCGACCGGTAACGGAACGCCCAACGGATCCGGCGTTTTCTAGCGCACCGAAAAGAATGAAAGGGGCCGGAAGGCCCCTTTCGACGAAGAATCTCGCCCGTGAGAAACTCGCGGGTTTTTTTTCTGCTGGCGCTTCTGGTTGCGGCGGCCGCGATCGCGTGGTACTTTGCGTCGCATCGTACTTCGGCCGGCGACGTGACCGTCTATTACACGAAGGTCGATGGGCAATCCGAGGTACCGTGGACCATCTCCGTGCGCCCGCAACAGGGCGAGAGCGGCGCAGATCGGCTCCAGTATCTCGTCCTTTACGCGGCGTCTCAGGCCGTTGCAGGCCCGCCCGCCAATCTCTCGGCCATCCGGTTTCCGGCGGGAACCCGTGTGCTCTCCGCGGCCGTTGACGGGACGACGGCAGCCGTCGATCTTTCCGCTGAAATCAACGATGGGCGCGCCGGTCCGTTAAACGAGAGCGGCGAGTTCAAGTCGCTGGTGTGGACGCTCACCGCGCTGCCCGGAATCGATCGCGTAGCCGTGCGAGTTGCGGGCAAAAAAGTGGCTACGCTGCCCGGAGGAAGTTTCGAAATCGATGAACCGTTACGCCGTTCGGATTGGTAGCGTTCTCGCACTGGCGCTGAGCTTTCAGCTCTGCGGCCCGGCGCGTTCGAACGCTGCTGAAAACACAACCTACATCTATAACGGCAAGCGGATCGTCTTTACGACGTTGGTGCAGCACACCGGCGGCCCCGCGGTGTCGGCCGACGATCCCGGTTTCCACGAACTCGTCAAGGCGGCCGGCGCGTCGCTCTCGTGGGATCCGGATAACCAATACGTCCTCATAACGTTTCCGGGACCGAGCATCATCAGTTTCGCAATCGGCGACGCGCATTACTTAGTGGGGGCGGTCTCGCGGCCGGCTTCGTTCGCGCCGTTCATGCGCGACGCGCATGCATACGTTCCAATAGAAGATGTCCTGCGGGCGCTGAAACTTCCGCCGCTCTCGCCTGTGCCGTTGCCCGAATCTACTGCCGATATCTCCCCTCCGCCGACACCGGCGCCGTTTGCGACGCCGCAGCCGTCGCCGCAACCGGCACAAGTTACGGGTGTCGACGTACAATCGCAGCCGGGCAGCGTCACCGTTCGCATCGGCATCGTTGGAAATGGATCGTACGAGTGGCACCGTTTGCGCGCGCCGGATAACCGCTGGTGGATCGACGTTCACGATGCGCGTTTGACGACGGCGCCGATCGATCAAAATGCCGGGGATGTCGTTTCATCCGTGCGCGTGCGTCAGCAAGACGGCGACACCGTTCGTGTGGCGCTCTCGCTTTCGGCGGCCAACGAAGTCGACGTAACGCCGGGCGCCGACGGTATAACGGTTGTCGCTTCGGCCCGAACTCTGGCGGATGCTCCGCGCAGCGGGCTCGGCACGTTCGGTTCCAACGCAACCGCGCTTGCGACGCCCGCGGCCTCGCCCTCCGTGCAATACGTCCCTACCAATCCGAGATTGATCGTTATCGATCCGGGTCACGGCGGCAGCGATCCCGGCACGGTCCGTGGCGATACGCAAGAGAAAAGTTTGACCCTCGACATGGCTAGGCACGTTCGCGATATCCTGGTCGCGCGCGGCTGGCAAGTGATCATGACGCGCAATGACGACCGCGACGTTTTCGCTCCCAACGATTCCGCCCACGACGAGTTGCAGGCGCGCGACGACGTCGCCAATGCAAGGGGCGCGCGGCTGTTGATTAGCATCCATGTCAATAGCTATGTGAATTCGGGCCCGCATGGAGTCACGACGTTTTACTATAAGGCGAGCGATCTCGCGCTGGCCCAAGCCGTTAACCGGCGCATAACGTCGGAACTCGGGCTAAAGAACAACGGCGTCATCAAAGACAAACTCTACGTCCTCAACCATGCCAATATGCCGGCAGCGCTGGTAGAAACAGCCTTCATTTCCAACCCCGACGATCTCGCGCTCTTGCAATCGGCGGGCTGGCGGCAGAAGATGGCGCAAGCGATCGCCGACGGCATAGTAGACTACACGGAGAACAACTAAGTATTCTTGGCTTATTCGATTCGGGGCTCGGTGGGCTGACGGTGCTGCGGCGGCTGCACGAGAAGTTACCGCGGCACGACATCGTGTTTTTTGCAGACCAATTGCACGTGCCTTACGGCGACCGCAGCACGGACGAGTTGGTCGAGCTGCTGCGCGTGAACGTGGCGTTCTTGGACGAGCGGGGTGCTGACGCAATCGTCATGGCATGCAATACGTCGTGCGCGACCGCTTCGCAGCGAGGCTGGCCGCGATCGCGCGCTGCGATCGTCGACCTGATAGAGTCGGCAGCGATCGCCGTTGAAAGTGCAGGTTACGAGCGCGTAGGCGTCATCGCGACGGCGGCAACGGCGGCGACCGGAGCTTATACGAAGAAGATCGCCGCGCGCGTTCCGGGCGTCCGCGTTACGGAAGTCGCGGCTCCGGCGCTCGTGCCGCTTGTCGAGGCCGGAAAGCTGGAGGGCGACGAGCCCCGCGCGGCGGTTGCCGCCGTGTGCGCGCAGTTGCCGCGCGAACTCGACGCGGTCATTTTGGCATGCACCCACTATCCGCTGCTGGATGCGCACTTTGCGGCCGTGCTCGGCGACGGTATAGCGCGCATCGATCCCGCAATCGTGCAAGCGGAGCGCGCGGCAGCCATCTCCGCCACCGAAGGCTTCGCACCCGGAACCGGATCGATCGCTTGCATCACGAGCGGCGATCCCGAACGTTTCCGCAGCGCGGTTACGGCGACGCTGGGCGACTTGCCGGAGATCTCTTTTGAACGTTAAAGTTGCGATCGCCGGCGGCGGGCCCGCCGGAATGATGCTCGGTTTCTTGCTCGCACGCGCCGGCATCGAAGCGGCGGTACTCGAGAAGCACGCAGATTTCTTGCGCGACTTTCGCGGCGACACGGTTCATCCGTCAACGCTCGACATCATGTGGGAATTGGGACTGCTCGACGCATTTTTGGCGCTTCCGCACAGCGAGATCACTCAGTTTTCCGGCGTCGTGGACGATCGAGTCTTCCCGTTCGTCGATCTGAGGAACGTTCCGACGCACTGCAAATTCCTGGCATTTATGCCGCAGTGGGATTTTTTGAATTTCCTGGCCGCACAAGGGCGGCGCTATCCTGCATTTCATTTGCTGATGCAAACCGAAGCGACCGACACGTTGAAAGATGGCGGCAAAGTAGCCGGCATTCGCGCCTCAACGCCACAGGGTGAAGTGGAAATTCGAGCCGGCTTAACGGTCGGCGCCGACGGCCGCCATTCTACGCTGCGCGAGGCCGCGCAGCTGCCGGCAAAGGATTTCGGAGCTCCCATCGACGTGCTCTGGCTCCGGCTGCCTCGCGAACCGGGAGATCCCGGGCAAGTCTTCGGGTATATCAAGAACGGCAAGATCTTCGTCATGCTGATGCGCGACACGTATTGGCAGTGCGCGTATGTCATACCCAAAGGAAGTTTTGAGGCAATACAAGCGCGGGGGCTGGAAGCGTTTCGCGCCGGCGTGGCGCAGCAAGCGCCGTTCGTCGCGGACCGTGTCGGCGCGCTGCAGAGCTGGGACGACGTGAAGCTGCTGACCGTGCAAGTCGACCGGCTCGAAAAATGGTACAGCGACGGCCTGCTTTTTATCGGTGACGCGGCGCACGCGATGTCGCCGATCGGCGGCGTCGGGATCAATCTCGCAATCCAGGACGCGGTCGCGGCCGCAAATATTTTGTATCCAGCCCTCGCAGCCGGCCGCACGCCGGACTTGGCGGCTGTGCAGCGGCGCCGGACATTTCCGACCGTGATGACGCAACGCTTGCAACTGCTGATCCAAAGTACGTTCATGGCGCGAATTCTTCGCGCCGGTTCGTTGCCGGAGAATCAGCCGCGCAAGCCTCCGGTGTTCTTACAGGCGTTCAAGTACTTTCCGCTGTTGCGGCGCATCCCGGCGCGTTTAATAGGAGTTGGCTTTCGCCCGGAGCATGTCCACACTCCGGAAGTGTGAGGTGTCACCATGAAAATTCCGCCGTGGCTGCGTGATCTTTGGCAGCACGTTTGGCCGAAGCCCAAGCCCGAGCCTGAGTTCGGCCTCGAAATCGGCATAAACCTCAGTTACAGCTTAGCGAACGATCCGGCGAAGGCGGATCAGATCGCGGCGCTCGGCGTTACCTGGGTGCGGTTGGCGCTTGCATGGGATTGGATAGAACCTTCAAAAGGCGCATACGATTGGACGGGGATGTTGGGTACCGTCGATGCGTTTAACGCGCGAGGAATATCGGTGCTGCTGATCACCGATCCATCAAATTTAGTGAACCCGCCGTACGCCGATCCGTCGCAGCCGCCCGGACCGCATGCGCCGGTTACTCCGAGCGAGATTGCAGCGTACGCCAATTTCTTTGGCCTGGCGGCGCAGATGCTCGGGAATCGCTCGGTCATGTATGAAATCGGTAACGAACCGCTTTGGAATATGACGCCCGCTCAATACACCACGCTGGCGAAAGCCGCGGCCGCGCAAATCCGCAGCAATTACGCGGGAAAAGGAAGGCCTTGCACGATCGTCGGGCCGGGCGTAACGCCCGATCACGCGGATTTCATACAGAAATGCGTGCCCGAGGGTCTGTTTGACCACCTCGATGGATGTTCGCTGCATCCCTATGGTTACGGCCAGCCGAATTGGCGGCCGCTGAACCAGCTCACAGCCGACTACGATTCGGTGCGTGCAATGCTGACGGCGTACCCCGACATGCCGATTTACGCGACCGAGTGCGGGTACTCGACCGTGGGGGACCCCAACGTCGATGGATTCACGCCCGACGGTCAAGCGACGGCCATCATCAATCTTTTCAAAGTCAACCGTAAGTACGGAATACCGCTGACGATTCTCTACGAGTACTCCGATGACGGTTCGAAGGCGCAGCTGCAGCCGCCCTATAACCACGAAGCCGGCTTCGGCGTGGTCGATCAAAGCTTTGTTTCCAAACCTTCGTATCCGGCGGTGCAAACGTTCCTTCGCGGACGCGTGCCGTTCTGGCCGAAGAAGCGGCCCAGCGAAGGACTACAAGTCTAAAGAGGGCTGGACTTCGCGGGCTGTCCATGCTACGGTAACTTTGCATGACAAAGTTACTTGCCGTTGTGGGAGCCGCGATTGCGGCCCTGGCCGTGCTTGTGGTGTGCGCGTATTTGGCCTCGATATACGGCCGCCCGCCGATGCCGGTGCCATTCGGCACCGTGCTATGGGATTACGAGACCGGATTTACTGTAACGAGCGTCGCGCGGCATCGCGCTTCAGCGGGATTGACTGCATATGAAGTGACCGCGCGCGTATTCTGTCCCTATGGCGAGCGCTACCATTGGACGCTGCGCAGCGCCCACGTTTTCGATAACAACGGACGGACATATTACGCGAGCGCAGGGACCGCAGCTCACAAGATCCTCGGCGCGTCGGACACGGAACACTTGACGTTTCTGCTTCCAAACGCCGTCGAGCAGCCGGCGCTCGTCTTCGACGATACGCTTGGATTTTGGCCGATCATCGACGCGCTGCGGGCCGGCCCTCCCGAACTCTATGAGCCGCACCGCTTTAACTTACGTTACGATTGAACTAGAGCGCGACAATGTGGAACGCCCAGAAGAACAAGCCGACGCTGAACGTCGCGAGCATCGCGCCGGCCACGACTTGGCCGACCGTATGCGCGCGCAAGTACACGCGCGCCCAGCAAACCATCGGGATGAGCACCAAGAACGGCAGCGGCTGGCGCCCGTACAGCAAGCTCAACGCGACGAGCGGCGCTGTGATCCCAACGGCGTGCGTGCTGATCTTCCAGTAGCGCGTGATGTATTGCACGACCGCTGTAGCCAACGTGTAGCCCGCCATTGAGGCGACCAGCAGCTTGGGCGCGTGGGTCAGCCATAACGTGGCTGTACCCACCAGATAGAAGATGACGAAGACGAAAAAGACTTTCTCGCGCTCTTCCCGGATCGACATGTCGAGATCCGATATGCGATCGGTCGCGTAGAGCCAGAAGATGAAGAGCATCGGACCGAGCGATGTGAAGAACGTGCTCAAGAAGAGCAGCCACCAAAACTCGTCTGTGCTGCGCGCGCGCACGTGCGACAAGATGACGAAAAGGGCGAGCGCGGTGAGGAACGGATTGAAGATCGTGGAGAGAATTCGCGCCAAATCGCGCCAAACGCGCCGGTTCCGTACGGGAAGCGGCGTCACAGCCGGATGCTCTAGCACTACAGGCTACTAACCCCGTGCCCGCCGCGGTTCCTGCGAGCCCTCTCTCCCTCGTGCGGGGGACGTTGGTTCCGGGTCTGTCGAAGGGTGGGGTCCGCCCATGGTAATCGAACGCATCGACTCTCCCGCCGACGTCAAAGCCCTGTCCCGCCCGGAGATCGATCTGCTGGCTTGTGAAATTCGCGAGCGGCTGGTTGAAGTCTGCGTGCAAAACGGGGGGCATTTGGCTCCCAACCTCGGCGTGGTCGAGCTGACGCTCGCGCTGCACCGCACGCTCGATCTGCCCAACGATCGGATCGTCTGGGACGTCAGCCATCAAACGTACGTGCACAAACTCTTGACCGGCCGGCGCGATCGTTTTGCGACGCTTCGAAAAGGCGGCGGAATCTCGGGCTTTGCGATGCGCACCGAATCCGAATACGATTGCTTTGGGGCCGGTCACGCAAGCACCGGTGTTTCGGCCGCGCTCGGGATGGCGCGGGCGCGCGACCTGACCGGCGGCAACGAAACGATCGTCGCGGTGATCGGCGACGGCGCGCTGACGGGCGGCCTGGCTTACGAAGCGCTCAACAATGCAGGGCAGATGCGCAGCAATTTCATCGTGATTCTCAACGACAACGAAATGTCGATCGCGCCCAACGTCGGATCGATCGCGTCGTACCTCTCGGTTCTTCGCAGCAAGCCGTTTGCCAATCAAGTGCGCGCGACCGGAAAGCACGTGCTCGATCATTTGCCGCTGGGGGGCATGGCGAAGAAAGCGTTCGAGTCGGCCGAGCTGGGAGCGATGCGGTTCATAGCGCCTTCGGAAAAAGCGGCCGTCATTTTCGAAGAGCTCGGTTTCCGTTACATCGGGGCCATCGACGGCCACAACTACGATACGCTGGTCGACGCGCTCGAAACGGCCAAGGCGATTCCGCGCGCGGTGCTTTTACATATCCGTACCGTGAAAGGCAAAGGCTACGAGCCCGCCGAGCGCGATTCGCGCACGTTTCACGGCATCGGCGCCAACGCGTTCGAGCCGCGCGACGGCAGCAAAAAAGCTGCTGCGCCCGCGGCGCCAAAGTTTCAGGACGTGTTCGCCGATGCGATGATCGCGCTGGCCGAAAAGGATCCGCGCGTGATCGGCATTACCGCCGCAATGCCCGACGGCACCGGCCTTTCGAAGTTTGCCAAACGCTTTCCCGAGCGCTATTTCGACGTCGGCATCGCCGAAGCGCACGCCGTGTGTTTTGCCGCGGGTGCGGCGACCAACGGGCTCAAGCCGGTCTGCGCGATTTACTCGACGTTCCTGCAGCGCGCGTACGATCAGGTGGTACACGACGTCTGCGTACAAAATTTACCGGTCGTCTTTTGCATGGATCGCGCGGGCATGGTGGGCGATGACGGCCCCACGCACATGGGCCTTTACGATATCGCATATATGCGCACGCTGCCGAACATGACGTGCATGGCGCCGCGCAACGAGGAAGAGCTGTATCCGATGCTCGAGCACGCGCTTTCGCTTGATGGCCCGGCGGCGATCCGCTATCCGCGCGGGTCGACCAGCGGAAAGTATCGCGATCCCGTTGCGCCGATCGTGCACGGACGCGGCGAGGTGCTGCGCCCCTTCGACGGGGCTCAGGGCAGGCTGGATTGGAATGGCACACGAGTAGCTATCCTGGCTTACGGCAATACGGTGGACGTGGCGCTCGACGCGCACGCGCTGGTGAGCGGTGATGTGACCGTCGTCAACATGCGCTTCGCGAAGCCGATCGACGAAGCGCTCTTGGTGGAGCTCGCGGCAAACCACTCGCATTTCATTACGCTCGAAGAGCACTCGCTGGCGGGCGGGTTCGGGTCGGCTGTCGCCGAGTTTGTATCGGATCGCGGCTTGAACGTTACGGTTGAACGCGTCGGTGTTCCAAGCGTGCTGGTACAACATGATTCGCAGCCCAAGCAGCGCGCGCTGTTCGGCCTCACCGGCGAAGATGTCGCCGCGCGCGTTGAACATGCTCTTCGACCGTCCACCGCCGCCGGCACTTTGGAACTGGTGGAGGAACCGGTATGACTTGGCTGCTTGCGGCCGTCGCGACGGCAAAACCGATTTTAGCAAGTCCGCCGCCGGTACAAATTCCACAACCTGTTCCTCAGCAGGCCGTCAATTTCAACGCGCCGGCTCCGCAGACGTGGTTTCAGCTGCACGCGAGTTGGCTGACGCACGGCCTGGCCGGACTGTTCATCATCGTTGCGCTCGGCCTGATCATCATGCTGGCGATTCAAACCACCAAACAGGAGGGGCTGTCGGGAACGCTCGGCGGCCGCGTCGAGTCCGCGTACAGCCGTTTGGGCGCAGAAGAACAGCTGAAGCGCATAACGGGAGTATTTGCCGTGATGTTCGTCGTCATCGGCACGATCTTGTCACTGACCGGGATATAATTCGTGCCTCTGCTGGAAGTCAAGAACCTCCGAACGACGTTCAATACCGAGGACGGCTTGGTCACGGCCGTCAACGGCTTGTCCTACTCGCTCGAAGCCGGCTCGACGCTGGGCATCGTCGGCGAATCGGGTTCGGGAAAATCCGTCAACGCGCTTTCGATCATGCGCCTGATTCAGCGGCCCGGCCGAATCGATCCCCATAGCTCGGTCCATTTCGAAGACGAGAATCTGCTCGAAAAATCCGAAGCGGACATGCGCAAGATCCGCGGGCGCAAGATTGCGATGATCTTTCAAGATCCGATGACGTCGCTGAATCCGGTGCTTACGATCGGCGAACAGATTTCCGAAGCGGTGCAATTACATCTGGGCTACAACAAGCGGGAAGCATTCGACAAAACGGTAGAGATGCTCAAGAAAGTCCGCATCCCGCTCCCCGAAAAGCGTTTCAAGGACTATCCGCATCAATTCTCCGGCGGCATGCGTCAGCGCGTGATGATCGCCATGGCGCTTTCCTGCGATCCGCGCCTGCTGATCGCGGACGAACCGACGACGGCGCTGGATGTAACCATTCAGGCGCAAATTTTGGAACTGATGAACGAAATGCAGCGCGAAACCGGCGCCGCCATCATTCTCATTACGCACGACTTGGGAATCGTCGCGGAGGTCTGCGAAAACGTGCTGGTGATGTACGGCGGAAACATGGTCGAGTACGGCAACGCCGAGCAAATATTCGATACGCCGAAAATGCCGTACACTCAAGGTTTGCTTGCGTCTCTCCCGCGCCTGGACGTGCGCGAGCGTCACCGGCTCGAACCTATTCCGGGACAGCCTCCCAATTTATTGCGGCTGCCGCCGGGCTGCGCGTTTGCGCCGCGGTGCCGTTACCGCATGCCGATCTGCGACGAACCCGTTCCAGTGTATGATTTCGGAGGGGGTCACGTCGCGCGGTGCTTCCTGTACGACGAGCGCGCGAAAGACCAACGCACGATTGAAGTGGAGACGGCCCCGATTGCCAGTCCGCCGCCGGAGGCGGCACGCGTATGAGCGCTGCGCAGCAGATCGTCACCGAGCCGGCGACCGATAATCTCCTCGAAGTAACGGGACTCTATAAGTATTTTCCGATCCACGCGGGGTTGATGTCGCGCCACATCGGTGACGTCAAAGCGGTCGACGGAGTTGATTTTACAATCGCCCGTGGCGAAACGCTGGGGCTCGTAGGCGAGTCGGGCTCGGGAAAGACGACGGTCGGGCGCGTCATCTTACGGCTGTTGCCTGCCAGCCAAGGTGAGATCTGCTTCGACGGCAAGCCGATCCTCGATCTCTCGCGCGGCGAGATCCGCCGGCTGCGCCGCGAGATGCAGATCATCTTCCAAGACCCGTTTGCTTCGCTCAATCCGCGTATGACCGTGGGCGACATCGTCGCCGAACCTTTGAAGATTCACCATTTGGCACAGGGCAAAGGGGTCGATGAGCGCGTTCAGGAGCTGCTGCGCCTCGTGGGATTGCAGCCCTATCATTCAAATCGTTATCCGCACGAATTCTCCGGCGGTCAACGCCAGCGCATCGGCATCGCGCGCGCGCTGGCCGTCGATCCGAAATTCATCGTCTGCGACGAACCGGTCTCGGCACTCGACGTCTCGATCCAAGCGCAAGTCATTAACTTGCTCGAAGATTTGCAGGCGCAGTTGGGATTGACGTATCTATTCATCGCGCACGATCTCTCGGTCGTGCGTCACATATCGACTCGCGTCGCGGTCATGTACGTCGGCAAGCTCATGGAAATGGCGCGGCGCGACGATCTGTATGAAGAGCCGCTGCATCCGTATACGATCTCGCTGCTCTCCGCAATTCCGATCCCCGATCCGCACGTCGAACAGCGCCGCAAGCGCATCGTCCTAACCGGCGACATTCCCTCGCCCGTTAATCCGCCGTCGGGCTGCCGCTTTCACACGCGCTGCCCGATCGCTTTCGAGCGGTGCAAAGTCGAGGTGCCGCCGTTCACCGAATACCGGCCCGGCCACTTCGCGGCATGTCACTGGGTCGAAGAGCACGGCGGAGCACAGCCGAACATTACCGCCGCACTCGCCGCGAAAGAATCCGCGAGCGGCTCCGTTGTCGTTGCGCCGGGCTGGCTAACGGACGCGATTCCACCGAGCTAGCGGCGCCCCCAAGGGATTTCTCAGGCAGGGCCTGTAGCGTGAGGGGCATGCGTACTTTTCTTTTCGCCATCACACTAGCGCTTTTCGCAGCCCCGGTTGCGGCGGCGGCTCAAGGCTTCCCCGGCATGACGCCCGAGTTGCAAGCCCACATGCAAACGCTTCGGGACACCGCTAAGACCAACAGTTTTAATGCACTGAGCGCGGATCACCGCAGGAAAGTGCAAGCCATCGTTACGCAGTTCGACACCGGCTCGCTCGCTATGGCCGACGCGGTCACGCAAATCGACGCAGTCCTTACTCCGACCGAGTCCGCGGCCGTCATCGCGCAGGGACAAGCGTTTCGCGATGCCAGACGGAAAGCTTTTACCGATGCCAACGGCGGCTCGCCGCCGCCTTCTCGCGAGGGCCGTCGGCCGGCCACCGGCGGGCAAGGTCAGCGCCGGACGCCCGACGCGGGCCGCATTCTGCTGCAACTTGGAGCCTCACCGGACGCGTTGCGTGCGGCCATGCAACCCTAAACAGGAATCTCCGGCGCCGCTTCTTCGTGCGGCGCAATCGCACCATAGCTGGGTGACGCAAAGCGCATCACCTGGCCGATCCCAAGCGTTCTGAAAAGCGCCGCTACGCGCGGGCTCAACGCCGCAATGGCGTGCGCCTTCACCGCGCCGTACATCCACGCGCGTTCGAACGCATACCAAAACAGCAGCCCAGCGATCACCGCCGTTCCGTAGGCGCCGAGCAATCTCCAGGGTCCGGCCCACAAAACATGTTCTTGAAAGAATGCCACAACGGGCTCGTGCACGAGATAAATGCTGTACGAGGCCGTGCCGATTGCCACGAGCGGGCGAACCGATAAAACGCCGCGTAGCCATTTCATGTTGCCTGCCGTAACCACCAGCGCGAACATCGCGATCTGCCAGCCGGGATTGGTCTGCACGAACGCCGAGTTCTGGATTCCGTAGGGGCTCGGCATCCAGACGAACGGTTCGATGAAGACGCCGATGATGATGAATGCGGGAATAAGCAGCCAGAACCCGCGCTCGAGCCGCCGCTCGCGCGCATAAAAATCTGCTGCAACTATTCCAAGAAGAAATGGAAGAAGCGTGCCGAGATCGGGCGTCTGCAATCTGGTTGCCGCGTATGCAATCGCGGATCCGGCAGCAATGGCAAGGAAGGCGCGCGGCGCGCGAATCCACAGCGCGAGCGCCAGCGGAAAGATGAAATACCAACGAAACTCGACGGCCAGCGTCCAAAAGGAACCGTTCAAAAAATTCGTATGCCAGTCCAGGAAAAGCGCTTGTTTCAAAACGTCCCATCCGGTGAACGCAAACGCCGGCATTCCGCCCGGCAGGGGAACGTGCGCGGCGCTCAGTCCGATCGCCGCAACGAGAAAGACCGCTAGCGCCGCATAGTAGGGCGGCACGATTCGTACGATTCGCTTGGCGAAATAGCGCTGCACTTCGAAGGCGGAAATGCCGTCGCGGCGCAGCCGCCGCAACACAGGATACGCCAAACAAAAACCCGAGAGGACGAAGAAGAGATCGACGCCGTGCGATCCCTCGAGCAGCGCGCGCGCCCGTTGCCCACCCCGCGGTCGCGAGCGTTGTATGGCGCACGAGATGATGCGCCAGCACCATCAACACCGCCACGGCGCGTAAGCCGTCCAAATAGGCGACGCGGCCAAGCAGGCCCGACGGTTGCCGCTCCATCCTTTTAACGTCGGCAAAGCCGGCGGAAATAGTAACCGGGGCTTGCCAGCTCTATAATAGAAGCAGACGAACCTCGCGAAGGAGGGCCTACGCCCACTCGAAACGGAGGCTCGATGTTGCGCGCCCCGTTCGTATTCTCGTCGGCCTGGCGCTTCTGGCATCGGGCGCCGCATCCGTCTCCGCAGCTGCCCGCTTCATGATGGCGCAAGTGCTCTCGGCGCCGTTCTTCGACACGTCCGCACACTGGCTGCTGCAACAATTGGGTCAGCCGTAGGCCGCGTATGATCGTCCCGCTGCTGCTCGCGGCGATTCCTTCGATCGTCCCGTGGCCGCGCTCGGTACAATTGGGCGTAGGCTCTTTTCAATGGCCGGCTCATCCGAAAATTGCAGCATCGCCTATCGCCCAGAGGGCGGCGCGCTCGCTCGTGAGCTATTTGCGGACTGACGGCGTCACCGCGAGAATCGTTGACGTCACCGAACGCAGCGATATTAGCCTTTACGCGCCGCGCGACACCATGCGACGTTTTGGCACTGAAGGATACCGGCTTTTTGTCACGCGGCACGGTATTGAAATCGCAGCCAACGGCGCCCCAGGCTTTTTCTATGGCGTGCAAACGTTGGAGCAATTGAGCAGAAATTCGACCCGCGGGTTAGATACCCAAGCGGCAACAGTTGGCGATTGGCCTGCGTACCGCTGGCGAGGCGTGCATCTGGACGCAGCGCGGCATTTTTTCGACGTGCGCACCGTGGAGCGGTACGTGGACGTGGCGGCACGTTACAAGCTGAACGTCTTTCACTGGCATCTGACCGACGATCAAGCCTGGCGGCTGCCGGTGCCGGCGTATCCGGCGTTGACGGCGCGCGGATATTCCTACAGCGAGTCGCAAATTCGAGAAGTCGTAGCTTATGCCGCAAAACGCTACGTCATGGTTCTGCCGGAGGTCGAGATGCCCGCGCATTCATCCGCGGCCATGGCTGCTTACCCGCAATTCGGATGTGGGCGCAACGACGTATTTTGCGCGACTGCCCGTACCTTTGGATTCCTGCAGGCCGCACTGAACCAGGTCTTCAGACTGTTTCCGGCGCCGGACGTTCATGCCGGCGGCGATGAAGTGCCGGCCGGCTACGACGAGGCGGAATTTGTGTCGCACATCGAAGGCTATGTGCGCGCGCACCATCGCCGGATGGTAGGATGGAACGAAATTTTGAGTTCGCGCCTTTCCACGAACGCGATCGTGATCGCGTGGAACTCGATGCGGCGCGCGGCCGAAGCGGCACGGCGCGGAAACGATGCCGTTGTGACCGGATGGCCATTGTATTTTGACGCCGCGCAAGGAGATGCCGCGCAAGAGCCGCGCGCCTCGCAACACATGAGCACGCTCGCGGAAGTATATTCGTGGGACGTTATGCCGCCCGGATTGTCCGCATTGCAGCAATCACACGTTCTCGGCGGCGAGGCGGCGTTGTGGACCGAGCGCATCCGAACGCCGCAGCACCTCTTTTACATGCTGCTTCCGCGCGAACTCGCGCTGGCTGAGATCCTGTGGACGCCGCGCGCGAGCAAAAGCTGGACGAGGTTTCTGCAGCGGTTGCCGGCGCAATTCGCGTGGCTCGATTCGCGAGGCTACGCCTTTCGGATTCCCAATGCGGCGATCGACCTGGCGGGCGGACCGGTTGTCTTTACGGCGATTCCCGGCCAAGTACAGAGCGTGGACGCTTGGACGAGCGCCGCCCGCGTGCGAATCGTCCTAACAACGCCGATCGGCGGCAGTATACGCTATACGCTCGACGGAAAAACTCCGGCGCAAAATTCGGCTGCGTTTGTCAAGCCGCTGAGCTTGAGTCTTTCGCGCAGCGTGGTTGTAGTCGTGCGGGCAGCGGCGTTTTTTCGCGGACGTTCAGGCGCAACGACAGAATGCCGCATCCACCGTGTAGGTGAAGCGGCACTCCCTCGGTTTGGTACGGCGCGCTCGTTTAGCGCGCTCGTTTCGCCTTAGCGCTTGCGCCGTTTGCGGCCGGAGGAACGCCGTCCGGCGCGGCCTTCGACCACCGCATCCGTCATGTTGGCGCCCTCTTCGAGCAGCGCGCCCGCGACTTTCAGGGTCGTCGCGACGGCATGGGCGGTCTTGGCGGCTCTTTTGGCAGCTTTCTTGGCTTTAGGTTTGGCGCGTTTAACTGCCTTCTTCGCGCGCCGCACGCCACCGGCTTTGCGCCGGGTCTTGCGGGCGGCTTCACGCACTGTTGTTTTCTTCGATTTGCGTTTACGAGCTGGCATTCAATAATGCTCCTTTTCGAAGCTAGCTTCCCCATTTCGCACGAAGGCTAACCTTGCAACGAAGCGAACGCCGGGGCCATGTCCGATCAAAACGGCGACATCCGCCAGCGAATTCTGGAAGGCCGCAACACGGTTGCGGATCTCGGCTCGGCGATCATCGACTATTTGGCCACCGTCGAACGGGTAACCGAGGCCGCTTCAGCGGCTAGCAGCCGGTATCAGGAGCTCGTAAGTTTGGCCGACGCGCCGCTCTCCGAGGAACTCGGCGGAAAGCTCCGCGAATCGGTGGCGCAGTTCGCGCGCGGGTCGATCGCGATGGCTACGACTTTTTCGCAGATCATGCGGACGATGCAGGAAGCCTACGAAAAGCTGGACGCACAGACGAAATAGAGTTGCATGACGCTCGTTCTCGCGCAACTCGCCTTGTGCTGCCTTGTAAGCGGGCAGGTCAAGACGCCATCCGGTGCTCCGGTGTCCAACGCCGTCGTCACGGCCATTTCATCGAAGGGCTCGGGCGTGCGCGCTCTCACAGGAGGCGATGGAGCGTTTTCGATCCGCGTCGCGGTGACCGTCCGCCGCTAGCGCGATTTGCGGCGAATCGTCTGGATTTCCTCACACTTAGCGGCAAAAATGAAATCGCTCTCAGTCAGCCCTTTGATTTTATGCGTCCAAATGTCGACGGTGACGCGTCCCCAAGCCAGCGCAATGTCCGGATGGTGACCCTGTTCTTCGGCTAGTGCGCCTAATCGGTTGACGAAATCGAGCGCTTCGGAGAAATCTTTGAACCGGTAGGTTTTTCGCAGTCCGGCGATCCCTTGCGAAACCTCCGCCAATTCCCACCCGCCGTCGAGTTGTGCCAGCAGCTTTTCCGCATCGGCGCGCGGCATCGGCGGAACGCCGCCGCGGCACGGTACGCAGGTGCGCTGTGCGAGGTCGCTCATCATGTTTTCTTGCTCGGCAGCAGCTCCATGCGCTCGCGCGCGTAGTCCAGCAGGACGGCAAAATTCGAAAGAAAGCCGGCGCCCAGGTGGCCGTCGGCGGTGCCCTTGAGCGTTTTTGTGGTGCCGATGTTCTGGGGCCCGGTCACCACGGGCCCGATCTGCATCGACGGGATAGTCCCCATCAGCTCAACGCTGTCGCCGCCGATGCCGCCCACACTTTGCACGTGCGTCGGCTTGAACAGCGTCGAGTGGCGCGAGTAAAAATCGTCGGCGAGATTCACGTTCGATTGATCGCCGGTGTCGACCGCCAGCTGTGCGGGCTGGCCGGCCAAAAAGACGTCGACCACCGGCACGAAATTATCGAATGTGAGCGCGATCGTTTGCGCCGGATCTGCCGGACGGTCGACGCCGAACGCGATCGAATGATGCGCGTAGTCGATGGTCATCGGGGCGGCCGCAAAGACGTCGGCGCCGAGCACCAAGTCGTACCCATAGCGATGAATATCGCTGAGCACGACGTACTCCGCGTCGCCGAAACGAACGCCGCCGATCTGCAGCGGCCCGGCGCGCACCACTTCGGTTGCATACGATCCCAATCCGCGGACGTTGAAAACGCCTACCGGATTGAGATTCAATTGCTCGGCTAATTCCAAGCTCATCGCCACTCCCGAATTGCCCGTATCGAACAAGCAGCGCACGCTGATGCCGCCGAGCGTACACATCGCGTCGGGCGTCGAGCTGGCGGGATCCAGCGCCACCGTCGACGGCTTGGATAAGAATTGCGCGATCAGCCCTTGCGGAGGCTGCAGCGGGGTCGCCACAACGTTGCGCGTGGTGTATTGCTCGATCGTTTCCCCGTTGCGGTCTATGCGGAAAGGCAGCACGTATGCACCGACGCGCCGGTAATCGCGCATGGCGAACGCCGTGCCGCCGCCGATGCTACGCGCTCCGGAGACCAGCCACGTCCGCGGATCGACGTAGACTTCCATCGGCGTCGCATCCGTGCCGGATACGAAAAGCCGCCGGCACGTGCAGCCGCCCAGCGCGACCGTGCCGCCGTCGAGAACGTGGCCGCCGCGTTGCGCAAAATCGGGCGCGATAAAATCGAGCGCTCCGACGATGCGCAGCGCGCGCATATATGCGTCCGACGGTTCCGGCCGCGGCAGCGCCGTACCATTGATCGTGACGCCATACAGCCGTTGTCCGTCGAAGTAGGTTCCCGGGCAAACCGCGCCGCTGCACTGCCGCAGCAAAAAACGGAGCCCTTGGGTGTCAGTTTGTTGCGTCGCGGCCTGGCCGTCAACGGTTACCGCGGCCGTGCTCGCAAGGTGCATCGCATACACGTTGCCGTTGACCTGACGCATGTGCGCCAGCACGGAGAAGAGCGCGAGCGCCGCGGCGAACTTCATGGATGTGGACTTCCCCTTGCTCGACCGCTACCTTCTCGAAGGCAAACCTCCGAAGGAAGAAGTCGTCGCGACGCTCTTGCGCGAGCGTCCGAACGTTCCCGGAGCCGCTCCGTTTTACGAGGGTCTGAAGATCCTCGGCGCCCGGACGCCGGATCTCTCGCTGATGGCGCTCCGTCTGGTGCTGGCGGGAAAGAAGGCCGACGACGGCGCGGTCAAGCGGCTGCGAGCGATTATAGCACGCGCGCGAAAAAACGGCGCCGCGGCGTCGGAAGCGCTCGCTTCCTATAAGGAAGAGCTCGGCCGGGGCGTCGAAGAGGAACGCCGACTTGGGCTCATCCGTTGAGATAACGACATGGCTTGGCTGCGTATTTTTGCATCGGCGACCCTGGCCGCGGTTCTCGGAGCCGCGGGCACCGGTTTTGCCGTTGCCGACCCGCCGCCGTGGGCGCATACCGTACCGCTTGCGGACGGATTCGCGCGGTCGCACGCGGTCGTTTCCGGCCGTATCGTCGGCATCGATTTTGCCACCGCCAGCATCCTGGTCGAAACCACGCACGGCCGCGTGCCGATCGCGGTCACGCCGAGCACGAGCATTTTCCGCGGTGACGAATTCGCCTCGTTTGCCGAACTCGGACGCGGATCGCGCGTCGACGTCGACGTCAGCGAAATCGCGGGCCGGCTCGTCGCCCAAATCATTCGCATTCGCTAGGAACCGTTAACGCGCCGTGGCCGTTGCCGGGCGCGATCTCAAGAAGTTCTTCCATCTCCACGGAACGCGGCGCGCGGCGCTCGACGGCGTTTCTTTTTCCGTGCGCGACCGCGACCGACTGGTCATCCTCGGGCCAAGCGGCGCCGGGAAGACGACGCTCCTGCGAATCATTGCGGGTTTAGAACGCGCCGACGCCGGTTCGATCTTCATCGACGATCGCGACGCGACCAATCTGTTGGCCGAGCAGCGGCGCGTGGCAATCGTCTTCGATCGGGACGGCCTCTTTCCGCATTTAACGGTCCTGCAAAATCTAGGGTTTGCGCACGCGAGCCGCGACCGGATCGAAGACGCCGCGCAAATCTTTGAGATCGGCGCGCACCTGGCGAAGCGGCCCGGCGCTCTTTCGGCGGGCGAGCGGCAGCGCGTCGCGCTGGCACGCGCGGTGCTTAGCGATCCGCGCGTGCTCTTGCTCGACGAACCGCTCGCGCACCTCGAACCCTTACTGCGTGCCCAAGTGCGGCGAAGTTTCTTGGATGTCTCCGGCCCCTTCGTCGGAGCGGTTATCTATGTTACGCACGACCATGCCGAGGGGTTGACTGCAGGCGATCGTTTGGCGATCATGATCGGCGGCAAAATCTTGCAATGCGATTCGCCGCAAACCGTCTACGATTATCCGGCCACGACCAGCGTGGCGAGGTTTTTCGGAACGCCGCCGATGAATCTGCTCGATGACGGCATGGAGACGCTCGGCATTCGACCCGAACACGTGCATTTGGAAAACGGCGGCGCACTGCGCGGGCGCGTCGTTTCGGTTGAATCGACGGGAGCGGACGCCTTCGTGCATATGCAAACCGCCAAGGGCGAGCTGATCGCCCGCGTTGCCGTCGCGACGGCTCCGGAAGTCGGCGCCGAAGTTGCCGCGACGCTTCCCGAAGCGCATGTCCGCCGCTTCGACCGCGCGATGGGAACGTTGCAGCGATGAGCGACCTCCGGCGCATGGCCGCGGGCGTCGTCTGCGCCGGCTTTGACGGCACGCACGTAGGCAGCGATCTCGAGAAATTTCTGCGCGACCTGCCGTTGGCGGGTTTGACGCTGTTCGGGCGCAACGTCGAATCGCTCGCGCAACTGCGCACACTTACGGATAGCTTGCGGGCCGCGCTCGCCTCGCCGATTATCGCAATCGATCAAGAAGGCGGCCGGGTCGCGCGCATTCGCGACGGCGTCGAAGAGATTCCATCCGCGCTTGCGGTCGCCGCCGCTTGCGCTTCGGAGCAAAGCGACGAGCCGGCGCAGCGGGCCGGCGCACAAGTCGCGTTCGACCTTCGGCGCGCGGGCGTCAACATCGATTTCGCTCCCGTCCTCGACTTGGCGCTGGCGCGGATGAACACCGTCATCGGAACGCGCTCGTTCGGCGACGATCCGCGGCGCGTCGCGAAGCTCGCCGGCGCATTCGCGGCGGCGCTGGAACGCGGCGGTGTCGTTGCGACCTACAAACATTTTCCGGGACATGGTTCGACGGCGGTCGACTCGCATGTCGATCTGCCGGTCATCGACGTGGACGAGGCAACGCTGCGTTCGCGCGATCTGATTCCGTTTGCGGAGCTATTGCCCGGCGCTCAGGCCGTTATGACCGCGCACATCGTCGCGCGCGCATTTGACGGCGACCACCCCGCAACGATGTCGCGCCGCATACTTACCAAGGTGTTGCGCGAAGAACTGCGTTTCACCGGTGTCTGTTTTACGGACTGCCTGCAAATGGATGCGATTGCGAAACGGGTGGGCAGCGAGCGGGGCGCGGTCGAAGCGCTGGCCGCCGGCGCCGACTGCGTGCTGTTGAGCCACGATCTCGAGCTGACGGCTCGCACGGTCGAAACGATCGCGCGCGCGGTGGACGAAGACAAGCTCTCGCGGGCGAGACTCGAAGAAGCACACGCGCGCGTTTTGAAACTGCGCGGCACTTTACAAGCGGCGCTTCCCCTGGATGCGCGGCCGCCGTTCCCGGGAATCGGCGAGTACATCGGATTGCACGCGGTTACGTTACTCCGCGGGGAGGCGCACGCCGGCAGTTCGGCGGCCGTCGTGAGTTTCGAGAGCCCGACGCGCGAGGGCGCGCAAGGCGTGCACGAACGGCATGCGGCGCTCTCCGAATTCGCAAGGGTGAAAGAGATCCGCCTTTCGCTCGAACCGCGCGCCGACGACATTGATGCGGCGTTAGCGCGCCTTGGCGACGACCGGCCCGTCGTGTTGATGCGCCGCGCGCACATCTATCCGCAACAGAAGAGCGCGATCGAGCGAATTCTTGCCGCGCATCCCGACGCGCTGCTCGTTTCGACGCGCGAGCCGTTCGATGCATTCGATTTTCCGCAAGCGCGCAACGTTCTGTGCACCTACGGCGATGATGCGCCGAGCATCGCCGGACTGGCGGCGGTACTGTTCGGCGGAAAACCGGCACAAGGGACGTTTCCACTGACGGGTGCGCCGGTTGCTCGCGGTTGATCGCGCCTTCGCACGCGTCGACGCAATTTTGCGCGATGCCTGCGGCAAGCAGTTTACGGGCGCCGTCGCACGCATCGAGCAAGGCGGGAAGGTTCGCTTCGAACGCACCTATGGGCTGACGCGCGACGACGCGCGTGCGCGCGCCGTTGCGGTCGACACGCTGTTCGATCTCGCGTCGATCACCAAGCCGTTCGTTTCCACGTTGGCGTTGCGGGCCGTGGCTCGGGGGAGCGTCGAGCTGGATCGCTCGCTGGCCGGCATTTTTCCGGAGTGGCGTGGGAAGCCGCAGGAAGCGATTACGCTGCGCATGCTGCTCGCGCATAACTCCGGAATGAATTCGGGCGCCGACTATCGCGAACTGCTCGATCACAACGTCGTACGCTTTTCATTAGAACGCGAGCTCGCGGCGCCGCCGGGCGAACGCGTGATTTACAGCGATCTCGGGTTCATCGCCGTCGGCGAACTTTTAGAGCGCATCGAGGGCCGCAGCCTGCGGGCGCAGGCGCTTCGGGCTATGTACACGCCGCCCGCGCGCATGCGCGATACGATCCCGGCAACCGAAGACGACGGCTGGCGGGGCCGCGTGCAAGGATTCGTACACGATGAGAAAGCCTACCTGATGGGCGGCGTCGCAGGTCATGCCGGACTCTTTGGAACCGCGTCCGAGGTGGCATGGCTGGCCGAGCAATACCTGGGCGTACAACACGGACGCGGCAGCGGAACGCTTCCGCCCGAGCTCGCCGAAGAGGCGATCTCCGAACAAGCTTTCGATCCCGTTTTGCGTAGGGGATTGGGTTGGGCGCTCAAGACGAGCGACGAAAATTCATGCGGGCGGCTGCTTTCGCAAGAAACGTTCGGGCATACCGGTTTCGTCGGAACGTGCGCGTGGGCCGATCCGGTGCGCGACTGCAGCGGCGTGCTGCTCACGAATGCCGTGTATTTCGGCAGAAACGATACGCGCGATCTGCGCGCTTCATTTTACGAAGCTCTGGTGGAAGATTTGGGGATGCGATGATTGCGGTCGGATTGATGAGCGGCACGTCGCTCGATGGCGTTGACGCCGCGCTCGTACGGCTCGTGCCGCGAGGACGATCGTACGAAGTGGACTTGCTGGACTTTCAAACGTCGCCCTTTGAGAAGGCGGAGCGAATTGCGCTCCAGGCGGTTTTGCCGCCGAAGGCAGGCTCGACTCGCGCCGTGGCGGAGTTGCATCGGTCACTCGGTAGTGCTTTTGCGCAGGCGGCTAAGCGGGTCGCCGGCAAAGCGGAGGTGGATTTCGTAGCGTCGCACGGGCAAACGATCTACCATGACGGTGATGCGCATACGACGCTGCAGATTGGCGATCCGTTCGTGATTCGCGAGGCCGTGCAGCGGACGGTGTGCTACGATTTTCGCAGCGCCGATTGTGCTGCCGGCGGGCAAGGAGCGCCGCTCGTACCCTACGTCGATGCGCTCTTATTTGCCAGCGACTCGGAAGATCGCATTGCGGTCAACATCGGTGGGATTGCAAACCTGACGATTATTCCGCGCCGCTGCGCGCCACAAGACGTTGCCGCATTCGATAGCGGCCCGGGAAATATGCTGATCGATGCATTCGTGCAGCGCCGCACCGAGGGCCGCCAGGCTTTCGACCGCGACGGCAAACTCGCACTCGCGGGATCGGTCGCTACATCGCTCCTGCAGACGATGATGGCCGATCCCTATTTTGCGGTTCCACCGCCGAAGTCGACGGGCCGCGAACGTTTCGGCGCGCAATTCTTGGACGAACACACGGAGCTCGAGGCGCTTTCGCTCGAAGACGGCGCCGCAACGCTGACCGCATTGACCGCCGCTTCACTGGCGGCGGCCGTGAATTCATCGTCCGCTCCGCGCGCGCGTATTTTCGTGAGCGGCGGCGGCGCCGGCAACCCGGCGATCTTGCGCGAGCTGCGGCGGCGGCTGCCTGAGCACCGCATCGAACTCTCGGACGCAATGAACGTTCCGGCCGATTCAAAGGAGGCCGTCGCATTCGCGGTGCTGGGCTATGAAACGCTGCGCGGGCGCGCCGCAAACGTCCCGCGCACCACGGGAGCAGGCGCGCCCGTCGTGCTCGGCGCGATCGCGCCGCATGACTTGGCCGGCTTACTTGAAAAAGTGCGGGTGGAATGTCGCGCATAGCAGTCGGCGTCGACGCCGGCGGCTCGAAAACCGCCGTCACCTATTCACTGGACGGCCGGTGCAAAGGCGTGTGGTACGGGGATTCCGCGAATGCGACGGTGCGGGGCGCCGAAAGCGCGAGCGACACCATTGCCGCGACGATCGAGCTCGCGTTGGGCGGAGTTTTGCCCGATGCGATTTTCGTCGGTGCAGCCGGCGCCGGCCGCGATAGCGTGGCCGGAATGTTGCACGATGCGCTCGCATCGCGCTTTGGCGGAGTTCGGGTCGAGATTCGCGACGACGCGTACATCGCGCTGCGCGCGGCCGTTCCCGAGGGGGACGGCGCGGTGCTCATCGCGGGCACGGGCGCGATTGCATACGCCGAAAAAAATGGCGCGGGATTTCGCAGCGGCGGCTACGGCTACTTGTTCGGCGATGGCGGATCCGGATTTGGAATCGGCGCCGCCGCGATCGATCGGTTGCTGCGCACCTATGACGGCCGTGCTCCGCGGGACGTATTCGCGGAAGAAGTCGAAACTGCGTTCGCCGTGAACTCGCTTACCGGCACGTTGCAGAGAGTGTACGGCGATCCATACCCGTCTCGCGCCGTTGCCGGGGTCGCGCCCGTGGTGCTAGATCTCGCGGGGCGCGGGGATCGGACTGCCGCTAAAATCGTTCAGCAAGCCGCCGCCGAATTGAGCGGTCTGTTAAAAGCCGCGATCACGTCCGCGGGCTTGGCCGGTTCCGATGCGCCGATCGTATTCTCGGGAGGACTGCTCCGCGCCGGCAGTTTGCTCTCATACTTGTTGGAAACGCGCCTGCTCAACGAATTTCCCACCATGCCGATTCTCAAAGACAACCCCGAACCATGCGCGGGCGCGCTGCGCGCGGCGGAGCGTTTACTGTGAACGATGTGCCGCACACCGAGTCACGCAATCCGAGAACGAATGCGCTCGATCGCCTTGCGACGCCGGAGCTTGTCGAGCTGCTCGCGCGCGAGCAGAATGAAGCCGTCTCGGCGGTCGTTGCGGTCAGCCGCGAACTGGCCGCCGCCGTCGACGAAATTTCGTTGCGTCTGCGTTCCGGCGGCGTGCTGCATTACGTCGGTGCGGGAAGCAGCGGGCGGCTCGGATTTCTGGATGCCTCGGAGATGCCGCCGACGTTTGGAACGGAGCCTGCGCTCGTGTGCGCTCACATCGCGGGCGGGCGCGATGCGTTAACGCGCGCGATCGAAGGCGCGGAGGACGACGGCGATGCCGGCGGGCGCGAGATGCGGGATCACGTCAGGCCCGGCGACGCCGTCGTTGGATTGAGCGCGAGCGGCGGCGCTGCGTTCGTCGTGCGAGCGATTGAAACCGCGCGCGAAATCGGCGCCTGGACGCTGGGCGTTGCCAATAATCCGGGATCACCCCTCGCGGGCGCCGCTGGCCTGGCGATCGTGCTGCAGACGGGGCCGGAGCCGCTGACCGGATCGACGCGTTTGAAGGCCGGGACCGCGCAAAAAATCCTATTGAACACGCTTTCGACCGCCACGATGGTGCGATTGGGGAAAGTGTACGACAATCTGATGGTCGACGTGGTCGCCACGAACAACAAGCTTCGCAAACGTGCGCTTCGGCTGGTGATGCAATTGGTTCCGGCGGACGCAGAGAAGGCTGCAAAGCTGTTGCAGTCGGCGAGCGGACGAGTAAAAACCGCCGTCGTTATGGGGCGTCGCGATGTCACGTGTCAAGAAGCGCGCGCGCTCTTGGAAGCGCACGGCGGTTCGTTGAGACGTGCGCTAGAATGATCGCGGCGCTGCTGTTTTCTACCATCGCATTCGTGCCGCTGGACGATCGCCCGGTAACGCGGCAGCTGCCGCAGCTGCTGGGACGAATCGCCGGCACACCTGTGGTCGAGCCGCCTATCGCACTGCTCGGCAATTACTTGGATTTCGGAAAACCCGACGCGATCATCGCGTGGCTGAACGGCGAACCGGCGAAGCGCGCGGGCCATTTCGTGATCAGCTCCGATATGCTCGCGTACGGCGGTTTGATTGCATCGCGCGTTCCGCAAACGCCGTACGCCGATGCGTATTTTCGTTTGCACTCGCTGCAAAATCTGCGCCGGCAGCACCCCGCCGCCTGGATTGGCACGTTCGGGACGATCATGCGGCTCGCTCCGACGGGAATTCCGGCGGTCGGCCGCGCTCAAACATTTTTCGCGCCTTATCCGATTTGGTCATACCTCCAAGAGTATGCGAACTTGCACGAACCGCTGCTGCCCAGTGAACAAGCCCGCGCCGCGCAACTGCGCGCGTTGATCGGCGAGCCAACGCTTCAAGGATATCTCGAAGCGCGCTACCGCGATTATGCGGTCGACGATTTGCTCATCCGCCTGACGGCAAGCGGCGCGATCGATCGGTTGGCGATCGGCCAAGACGACGCCGGCACCGTGGGTCTCCATGTCAAAGACGTGCGTGCGCTGCAAGCTTCGGTCGCGCAAGCTCATCTCGAGGATCGCGTCGCGATCGAACCGGGCGCCGACGAGTTGGGCATGGCGATGGTTTCGAGCGCGATCGCGCGCAGTATCGGCTGGACTCCGCGCGTCGCGGTCCGCTACTCGATGCCAGGCGGAGCTGCCGCCAACGATCCGCTCGAATATGCGCCGATCGAAACCGCCATCAACGGACTGATCCGGCTGTGCGGAGCCGTAAGGGAGGATGCGTCGCCCGACATCGTCCTCTACGTGCGCGTTCCCAAGACCGACGCGCAGCACGACGATGCCTTGCTCGCAGATCTAAAGGAAGAAGAACGGGCGGGCCGCTCGGTAGCTTTTGCCGATCTGTCGTTCTTAGAGAACGGCTTCGCCGATCAGGCCCGTTTTGCCGAGCTTCTGCTCGAGAGCGGAGTTGCGAGCAAACTTGATTCGTATGCATCTTGGAATACGAACGCAAACACGGTTGGAACCGCCGTGGCCGAAGCGGTTGCTGCGGGAGCCGGACGCCGCGCCGGCACGTATAGTGCGCTCGCGCACGCGGAGTTTACGTTTAACCGGATCGTCGACGACTACGCGTTTCACGATTACGTCCGGCCGCAAATAAACGCGGCACTCACAGCTACGGGCATCGCCGACCACACGTTCTTGCTATCGGAACAGGCCGCGCCGATCGCCGATCTCAACCGCGCGGCGCTGTGGAACCGGGCTGCCGCAATTCTCAAACAGCTCTACCCGGCGTATCACATCGCCGCGATCCAGATCACGCTGCCGTGGAATCGCACGTTCGAAACGGGAATCGAAGTAGCGCTGGCGCCCAACTTGCCAAATCATTAACTCGTCGTGAAAGGTCTTGGATGCTCGGACTGATCCTAGCGAGCGCCGTCGCGCTTGCCTCACCGGTGCCCTCACCCGAGCCGGCTTCAGATGCCCTTGCGGGCCAGGCATACGTCGGCGTGCACGTCAGCCTGCCGCGGGCAGTGGTCGCGCCTCCGATCGACGGCGATCTTTCCAATCCGGCGTGGGCCCAAGCCGCAAAGATACCTCTCGACTTTAATCTTCGCAACCGGCAGCCCGCCGATCAGCCGACGACGGTCTACGCGATAACCGACGATACCTACTTATATATCGCCGCAGATGCGCGGCAGCGGGAGCCGCTCGCGGCCACGCAGCACACCAACGATGTCGCGCTTGAAAACGACGACTACTTCGAGATCGATTTATGGCCGAGCGGTGCGAACGGCTTCACTTATGAGTTCTCGGTAAATCCCATCGGCACGCACAATCAGCGTTCGTCTGAAAACACGGCTTACGCGCCCGCTTGGAAGTCCGCCGGGCGATCGGTCGCCGGAGGTTACCAAGTCACGATGCGCATTCCGCTCGCCGCGATCAGAAGCGGCGGAAGAGAATCGTGGAACGCGCAGTTTATCCGGTTCGTCGCCACCAGCCAAGACCTCTATGAATGGCAGCACTCGCCCGCGCAGCAAACAGAGGATGAAACCGACGTACTCTATTCCGGCTACCTCAGCGGCTTCTCCACACAATCGGCCAATCGTCCGCGCGCGCGGTTCGGCGTATACGGCCTGGGCGAGATAGCTTCTAAGTCTGTGGGCGGTTCGACCTCGCGCCTGGGTGTTGACCTGTCGATTCCGCTGACTCTCACGTCTTCATTCGTAGCAACGCTTCATCCGGATTATTCGAACGTCGAGCTCGATCAGCAAACGATCACTCCGACGGCTTTTGCGCGCCAGTTTCAAGAGGTTCGCCCGTTTTTTACGCAAGGCGCAAACTTTTACGGAAATGGCTATTGTGTCAATTGCAATGCCCAAGAGCTCTACACGCCGGCCATTCCAACGCCGCGCGACGGGTTTGCGATCGAGGGAAAACAAGGGATGTTCAGTTTCGCAGGCTTCGATGCGCTCGGTTTTTCGCGCAATGATGCTGCGCAGGCCGTGAACTTTAACACTCCCGATCAGCGTTACTCGGTTGCGCTTAATCACGTTTCGGTCAACCTACCGAATTTCCGCGATGCGGTTACTTCATTCAACGTCGCGCATAACAGCCAGCGCGGTTTTTGGCAATACCTCGATTTCGGAGAAGAAGCCGGCACGGATGTGACTGATCCCGGCTTAGGGAGGCGCAGGGAAGCGGGAATCGGCGTTTACGATCAGACCAGCGGCATCTTTGCCGTGCTGCGAGACATCGGGCCGCAATATTCACCGGCGGACGGCTATGTGCAGTTACCCGGCATAGCCGGCTACGACGTGAACGGCGAAAAAACGTGGTATTACAAACCGACCAGCTTCATTCCGCGCATCATCGTGGCGGCCAACATCGATCGCTATCACGGTGCTGACGGGCGACTCAATCAGAGTGACTCCGGCTTTGCAGTCGGTGCCGACATCCGGCCGCAGATGCACGTGCGCATCGGGACCGGTTCATCCTACGTGCGACTCGGCAGTGGTGTATTCACGCCGATCTCGTCGAATGGCGTCGACCTGACCTTCCACTACCACACGACGACGCCCACGGCATTTTCGTATTACCAAGGGCGATTCGGGCCCGGGCGTCTGGCGTCACTCTTCACGAGTACGACGCTAAAAGCCGGGGCAAGAAGTTTTATCAGCATTCAAGCCGACGAAAACGCGCAGTGGCTCGACCGGGGCGTCCGCTATGTTTCCTGGCTCGAGAAAGCGAGCTACACCTACCAAAATGGACAGAACTCCTCATTTGGTCTGGGCATCCGACGCATTATCGGGCAGTTTCCCGTGGTCGAGGATTCTCCGAATGCATCCTTCAACGCATGGAATCTGTCCGCGGCATTTTATCAACGCTTAGCACACGCCGAGCTGTACCTGGTGTACGGCGATGCAAACGCGCTTTCTACCGCACCACAGTTCATCGTCAAATTTATTCAGTACTTGGGGGCCGAGAAGGGAACGTAACGCCTCCCCGGCCAACTCCGTCGCTACCTGATTCATCTCACTTAGGAGACGGTCTCATGATGGTATTCTTGCGCCGCATGGTTGTCGCTTCGGCCGCGCTGGCGATCTTTGCCACGGCGCCGGCACTAGCCGTCGACTACGGCCGCTGGTTCTGGTCGACTTCCAATGAGGCAAGGCCCTTGCCGTTTACCGAATGCGTCAGGCGTGCGCCCGCGGCGATGACGGCGCAGGGTTTTACTCCGCACATCGCCGGGACGAACCCGGCTTATATCGATGCGACGAGCGGGCTGGTCTCGGTTACGGCGTTTTGCGTCGGCCAGCCGAAGGGTTTTTACATGGTGCTCGTCGTCATGAGTGACGACGGCACTAAGAGTGCGCTCAGCGTCGGAAACGCGATCAACGCGGGGTTCTGGGGAGCGGATTCCAATGGCTCCGGCGGCGGCTCCGATGCCACCGGCGCCGGCGGCAGCTGGCAACTGACTTCCAATTGCAAGTTCGTCGGCAGCGGCTGGCAAAGCACGCTCGATCTGACGCAAGCCGCCAGCGGCGCGCTGACCGGCATGGTTCGAAACGATCCGCTAACGCCCGTGGTGGTCGGCGGACAATTCACCGGCACGACGATGACGCTGACGCTTCGCCCGGCTGACTGGGCCGATAACCTTCAGCTCACCGGCGAGCTGAGCGGTTCGAAAATTGCCGGCAAAGCGCACCACCTCGGCGGCGACGATTGCACGTTCACGATGGTGCGCACGTCCGGTTCGAGCGCTTAAACTAACGCGTTAGCTCCGAGGCGAGCACGAACTGCACGCCTTCGGCCTGCATTTTTGGATAAAGCGCTTGCAATGCCGCCAGCGTCGTGGGTTTTGGATGGCCGATCGCGATCGCGGATCCGTTACGCTTGGCGATCTCGACGGTTCGTTCCAACATCTGCTCCGTATACCGTTCGTCCGCGCGATCGTCGAGAAAAACGTTGCGCGATGCTTCCGGCAGGCCGGCTTGCCGCGCGGTTTCCGCCGCCACTGTCTTTGGATTCGTCCGCGAGTCGATGAAGAAGAGATCGTGCGCTTTAGCAACGGCGATCACGTCGCCCATGATACGTACATCCGCGCTCGCCTTGCTGCCTTCGTGATTGTTCAAGCCCTTGGCGAGGGGAACTTGCGCGATGTCGTCTTCGGTTTGCGCGGCGACTTGCGCATCGGTCATCGCGGTCGTGATCTCGCCGCGGCCGGCGGTGTCCCGCGATAACGGCTCCATCGGCAGATGGAGCATGACGCCTTTGCCCGCGTCTGTGGCATCTTGGGCGATTTGCGCAGTATAATGGACGTGCGGCAATACCGACAGCGTCAAAGGAATAGGCAGCGCCAAGAATGCGCGCTCGGTTGAAAGCCACTGTCCGCAATCATCGATGATGATCGCAACCGTCGCTTCGCCGGTTACCGCCGGACTTGCGTGCGGCGTAGCCGAGGCAATCACTTGGGGCGCAGCCGTCGCGATGGGCGACGTTTCGGTGTGCGGCGCTTGCGCGACGATCGGCGGGCGCGACCGCGTTCGATAAGGTTGAGCGAAAAGTGCCCACGCCACAAAGAGCGACAGTAGAAAAGCGGCCGCGAGTAAGAGCAGTCTGCGCCCCATTCCGGCGGGCATTCTTCAAGCGAACGTCGGATACCTGAGCCCATGGCGTTGCAAGTGCCCGTGCTGTTCGGATCCGTGCGGACGGAACGTCAAGGCATCAAGGCTGCGCGCTTCGTGGTTAACGAACTAAAGAAATACGGCTGCGAGCCGGTTCTGGTGGATGCGAAGCAATACGATTTGCCGCTGCTGGACAAAATGTACAAGGAATATGAAACCGGCACAGCTCCCGCGCGGCTCGAGGAACTCGCAAAGCTCTACCGCGCAGCCGATGGATTCGCGATCGTAACGGGCGAATATAATCACGGCGTTCAGCCCGGGTTGAAAAACTTGCTGGATTATTTCTTGGAAGAGTATTATTGGCGGCCGTCGGCAGTTATTTCATACTCCGGCGGGTATTTCGGCGGAGCCCGCGCCGCCGTTCAGGTTCGCGAAATCCTCGGGGAGCTTGGAATGCCGGCGATCTCGTCGGTTCTACCTGTTCCGAACGTCGGATCGGCATTCGACGACGCCGGCGAACCTTCCGATCCGAAATTCCGCTCGCGCAGCGAAGATTTCTTCAAAGAGTTCGTTTGGCACATGGAAGCGCTGCGCGCGCAACGAGCTAAGGGTGCTGTTCCCTACTAGATTCGCATAGCTCGATAAGCACGCCCGCCGTGCTCTCCGGATGGAGAAAGGCTATCAGGTTGCCGTGCGCGCCACGGCGCGGCTCTTCATTTATAAGGCGCACGCCCGCGGCCTTCAGGCGAGCCAGTTCTGCGCGTAGATCCGCGACGCGATAGGCCGTATGGTGCAGCTTCGTTTCCACATCACCACGATAGCGCGCGACCGGTGAATCTTCGCTCAGCGGCCGCAAGAGCTCGATGATCGAATGGCCGGCTTGCAAGCCGATGGCTTCGACGCCTTGATCGGCCAGCGTCTCGCGATAGATTTCTCTGAAGCCTAACGTTTTTGTGTAGAGCTCGAGCGCTTTGGGCAGGTCGCGCACGGCGATAGCGATATGGTCGATTTCCATTAAGCGACCACTTCGCGCGCGCGGTACACGCCGAACACGTCGCGCAGGACGTTGCAGATCTCGCCGAGCGTCGCGCCCGCATCTACCGCCTCGATGAACGCCGGCATGAGATTGCCGGTGCCTTGCGCCGTCTCACGCACGGCGTCCAAATGTTTTTCAACTGCTGCGGCGTCGCGCTTTTCACGTAAGTCTTTCAGGCGCTGCGCTTGCGCGCGCTCGATCTGCGGGTCGAGGCGTTGCAGCGGCATGGCGGTTTGGGCAGCGCCTTCGCCGAATTTGTTGACGCCGACGACGATCTGTTCGCCTTTTTCAATTGCCTGCTGCGCGCGATAGGCCGAGTCCAAGATCCGCGCCTGCATCCAGCCGCTCTCGATAGCCTCAATGCTTCCACCCAGCGCGTCAACTTCGGCGATGAGCGTGGCAGTACGTTCGATCAGTTCGTTGGTAAGCGATTCGACGTAATACGAACCGGCCAGCGGATCGACGACGTTGCGAATGCCGCTTTCATAGGCGATGATCTGCTGCGTGCGCAACGCAACTTTGGCGGACTCTTCGGTCGGCAGCGCCAGCGCTTCGTCCTTGCCGTTGGTGTGCAGGGACTGCGTTCCGCCAAGAACTGCAGCCAGCGCCTGGAGTGTCACGCGCACGACGTTGTTGTCCGGTTCTTGTGCGGTCAGCGTCGAGCCGCCGGTTTGCGTATGAAAGCGTAGCATCTGCGAACGCGGGTCCTTGCAGCCGAACTCGTCGCGGGTGATGTGCGCCCACAGGTAGCGAGCCGCGCGAAACTTCGCGACTTCTTCGAACAGGTCGTTGTGCGCATTCCAGAAAAACGAGATGCGCGGCGCGATCTTGTCGAGGTCCAGTCCTGACGCGCGTGCCGCTTGCAAGTATGCCTTGCCGTTTGCGAGCGTGAACGCGATCTCTTCCAGCGCGGTCGATCCGGCTTCGCGAATGTGGTAGCCGGAGACCGAGATCGTGTTCCATTCGGGGACGTGCTGCACGCAATACGCCATCACGTCGGTCACCAGGCGCATCGAGTTTTTGGGCGGATAAATATACGTACCGCGCGCGACGTATTCTTTGAGCACGTCGTTTTGCACGGTGCCGCCGAGTTTGTCGAACGGAATGCCGCGCCGCCGCGCGACTGCGAGCAGCATCGCCAAGATGATCGAGGCGGGGGCGTTGATCGTCATGGAGATCGTGACGCGATCGAGCGGAATAGCGGCGAGCAGCGTTTCCATATCGGCAACGCTGTCGATCGCGACACCCACTTTGCCGACTTCGCCGCGTGCTTGCGGGGCGTCCGAATCGTAACCGAGTTGCGTCGGCAGATCGAACGCGACGGAAAGTCCGGTCGTGCCGTGTGCGAGCAAATAACGATAGCGCGCATTCGATTCCGCCGCGCTGCCGAACCCCGCGTACTGGCGCATGGTCCACAAGCGCCCGCGATACATATCTTTGCGCACGCCGCGAGCGAACGGGAATTCACCGGGAGCGCCCAGGTCGTGCGGAGGCCCCTCAACGCCGTCGTAGACGGGCTTCAATGGGATTCCGCTGCCGTTTTCCGCGCGAGACATGCTGGCGGTATTCTATCTCGGCTGCGCGAACCCGCCGAGCGTCCGGAAGCGCTTCCGGGCTTATCCGAGCGTGACGAGCGGAGAGTTTGATTCGACCGTCTCGCCTGCTTTCGTATGTACTTTTTTGACGGCGCCTGTTTTGTGGGCGCGGATTTCGTTCATCATCTTCATCGCCTCGACGACCGCGACGACCTGACCTTCGGCAACTGGATCTCCTTCGCTTACCGGTATTTCCACGATCACTCCGTGCATCGGCGAGACGACGTCGTTCCCGCCTGCCGTTGCGGTTCGATCCTGGCGCGCCGCTCGGCGGGGTTTGCGCGCGGCCGCCGCTTTGTTCGGGCGATCGAATACGCGCACGTGGTAGAGCTTGTCATTGACTTCCACGGAGACGGATTCGGAGGGACGCCCTTCGACTGCCCCTTCGACATTGCTCAGGACTCCGGCGCTCCGCGCCTCCGGCTGCGTGTATTGGCTCGCGGCGAATGTCTCCAGCGTGGACGTCGTGTAGGTGCCGTCCATGACCGGCGGATGATCGCACAGTTGGCGAAGAAGGGGAAGCGTCGTCGGGACGCCTTCGATGACGTACTCGTCGAGAGCGCGGCGGAAACGCGCGAGCGCGCGGTCGCGCGACGGCGCCCATACGACGAGCTTGGCGACCAGCGAATCGTAATCGGAACCGATCGTAAAACCGGGGAACGCGGCTGAGTCGATGCGCACGCCCAAGCCGCCCGGCTCGCGATAGGTCGTCACCGTGCCGGGAGCGGGACGAAAATCGTTCGCCGGGTCTTCGGCGTTGATGCGGCCTTCGATCGAGTGTCCGCCAAAAACAATCGCGTCTTGGCAATAACCTAAGGGTTCGCCGGCAGCCACGCGAATTTGCTCGCGGACCAAATCGAGGCCGCTGACCATTTCACTAACGGTGTGCTCGACCTGGATGCGCGTATTCATTTCGAGAAAATAAAAGTCTTCGCCGCTGACCAGCCACTCTATGGTGCCGGCACTGTCATACCGGATCGCCTTGGCGGCGCGAAGGCCGGCTTCGCGGATCCCTTCGCGCACCCGTTGCGAGACGCCGGGGGGCGTTTCTTCCCAAAGCTTTTGGTGGCGGCGCTGCAGCGAACAGTCGCGTTCGCCGACGTGCAAAACCGTTCCATGCTTGTCGGCTAAGACTTGCAGCTCGATGTGTTTCGGATTCTCGAGATAGCGTTCGGCGTAGATCGTGCCGTTTTTGAAATACGCTTCGGCTTCGCGTTTGGCGGTGGAGAGAGCCGCACCGATTTCATCGATCGTGTGGGCAACCTTCAATCCCTTGCCGCCGCCGCCGCCCGAAGCTTTGAGCGCCAGCGGCAGGCCATACTTTTCGGCAGCGGCGATCGCGGCTTTGACATCGGCGATCGCCTCGGTGCCGCCCGGAACCACCGGAACGCCGGCGTCGATCATGGCTTGGCGCGCACGCATCTTATCGCCCATCGCATCGATCGCGTCGGGGTGCGGACCAACCCAGGTAAGGCCCGCATTCGAAACGGCGCGTGCGAAGGACGCATTCTCCGCGAGGAAGCCGTAGCCCGGATGAATCGCTTGCGCGCCCGAGCGGCGCGCGATGTCCAAAATGCGTTCGGCGTTGAGATAGCTGTGCGTCGGGCTTGCGGGCCCGAGCAGGTACGCTTCGTCGGCCAACCGCACGTGCATCGCGTCGCGGTCGATTTCCGAATACACGGCGACGGTTTGCAAACCCATCTCGCGCGCCGTACGAATGACGCGCACGGCAATTTCACCGCGGTTGGCGACTAAGAGTTTTTCCAAGCAGTGCGTCCCCTCGTCTCGGACGCTTCACACGTTGCCGCCTGCGCGAAGCGCAGTCCTGAGCGAGCGGAGCGAGTCGAAGGGTCACCATGACACAATGACGATTCTCTCCAGCGGGATTTCACCGGTGCAGTTTCATCGCGTGAGGTTAGGAACTCCAGCGCGGCGACGATCGCGAGGGTGTCGTCGGCGTCGCTCATTGCGGGGGCGGGTACATTCCCATGGCGTGAAATCCGCCGTCGACGAAGTGCACGTCGGCGGTGACTGCGGCCGACAGATCGGAAGCGAGAAAGACGGCCATTTTTCCGATGTCGTCGGGCGTGACGTTGCGGCGCAGCGGCGCGGTCGCCGCGACGACGTCGAGCATCTTGGAGAGCCCGGCGACTTGGCGCGCGCTGGCGGTTTTGATCGGGCCGGCGGAGATCGCGTTGACGCGGATGCCACGGTCGCCTAGATCGAAGGCCAGATAACGGACCGACGCCTCCAGCGCCGCTTTGGCGATGCCCATAACGTTGTAGTTCGGTACGATCGCCGTCGCGCCCAAATAGGTGAGGGCCATGATCGAGGAGCCGTCCGCGAGCTGCTCGTGGAGCGCATGTACCAGCGCGATCAGCGAATACGCCGAAATATCCAGCGCCAAGCCGAAGCCGCCGCGCGAAGTGCCGTAGCATTTGCCGGCGAGATCGTCCTTATTGGCAAAAGCGATCGAATGTACGAGCGCGTCGAGCTTTCCGAATTGCGCAAGCGCCGGCGCCAGCCGCGCCAGCGAATCCTCGGAGGCGACATCACACTCGATGACCGGACCGCCGCCCAATTCGGCTGCGAGCTTTTCGACTTCGTCCTTGACCCGTTCGCCCTGATAAGTAAAAGCCAGCGCGGCGCCGTGCTCGTGCATCTGGCGCGCGATGCCGGTCGCGATCGACCAGCGGTTGGCCACGCCGGTGACCAGTGCGCGCTTTCCTTCTAATAGATTCAATCTCTCTCCTTAGTTCAAAGTGGGATATTGCCGTGCTTGCGTTTGGGACGCTCGACTCGCTTATTCGCCAGCATGTCGAGCGATTTGGCGATGACGCGGCGGGTCATGCGCGCCTCGACGACGTCGTCCACGTACCCGCGCTCGGCAGCGATAAACGGGTTGTCGAACCGCTCGCGATAACTTTCGACCAGCTCTTGCATTTTGGCGTCTTTGTCTTTAGCGGCCGCCAGGTCGCGCTTGAAGATCGTCTTGACGGCGCTCTCGGCGCCCATCACCGCAATCTCGGCGGTCGGCCAGGCCACATTGATGTCGGCGCGGATGTGTTTGCTCGCCATCACGTCGTAGGCTCCGCCGTATGCCTTGCGTGTAATGACGGTGATCTTTGGAACCGTCGCTTCGGCGAAGGCGTACAACAACTTGGCGCCATGGGTGATGATGCCGCCGTACTCTTGATCGGTTCCGGGCAAGAACCCGGGAACGTCGACGAACGTGACCAGCGGAATATTGAAGGCGTCGCAAAAGCGGACGAAGCGCGCCGCTTTGATCGAACTCTTGATGTCCAGGACGCCCGCCAGGACGTTGGGCTGATTGGCCACTAGGCCAACGGTCTGCCCGTTGACTCTGCCAAAACCGGTGATGATGTTTTGCGCGAAGAGCGGCTGTATTTCGAAGAAATCGCCGTCATCGAGCACCGGCCCGATGACTGCATGCATGTCGTATGGTTTGTTGGGAGAGTCCGGAATGATGCCGTCGAGCTCGGTGACGATACGTTCGGGGTCGTCATCACAGCTGTAGCGCGGCGGATCGTCGAGGTTGTTTTGCGGCAGATACGAGAGCAGCGTCTTGGCAAACTCGGTCATCTCGTCTTCGTCGGACGCCACCAGGTGCGCGACCCCGCTCCTGGTCGCGTGCGTAACGGCGCCGCCGAGTTCTTCGAAGGTGACGTCTTCGCCGGTGACCGTCTTGATGATTTCGGGGCCCGTGATAAACATCTGGCCGATGCCTTCGGTCATGATGATGAAATCGGTTATCGCCGGCGAGTAGACGGCGCCGCCGGCGCAGGGCCCGGCGACGAGGCTGATTTGCGGAATCACGCCGCTGGCTTGTACGTTGCGCCAGAAAATTTCCGCGTAACCGCCCAAACTGACGACGCCTTCCTGGATGCGCGCGCCGCCGGAATCATTGATTCCGATGATCGGCGAACCCGTGCGCAGCGCCAGATCCATGACTTTGCAAATCTTTTCGGCGAAAACCTCACCCAGGGAACCGCCGAGAACAGTAAAATCCTGTGAGAAGAGGAAGACTTGGCGGCCGTCTATCGTGGCGCGTCCCGTTACAACGCCGTCACCTAAGAATTCACGCTCTCCTAGCCCGAATGCAGTCGTGCGGTGTACTGCAAACTGATCGAGTTCGATGAACGATTTCGCATCGACCAAAGCTTCAATACGTTCGCGGGCAGTACGCTTGCCGCGACGGTGCTGCTTTTCGACTGCCTCGGCGCCGGCCGGCGCAGCGGCGAGCTCGCGTTTACGCTGCAGCTCCGCATACTTCGCTTGGTTGCTCTTCACCGTTTCTGGGCTTGAACGGATGGGCGTTTTCTCCTATAAGGCGGCGGGACGAAGATGATCGCGCTCGGCGCGCAGAGTCTCCTGCAGTTAATCCTCACCATCGAGAGCGTCGCGATGTCCATCATTGCGGGATTTTTCCTGCTGCTGATGAGCGCCACCAAGGACGAGCGCGGACGCTGGTGGTTTCGCGGCTGGACGCTGTTCGCATTTGCGCTCGCGGCCGAAGCTATCGGTCAGCACAACGCGGGCGTCGAAAGCTCGATGGCTTACGTCGGCACGCTGCTATGTATCGCGGCCGGGTACGGCGCCGTCGCCGGATCTTACGAGTTTGCAAAGGCCAAAGAGGTGCCGTTATGGGCTAATGTGCTCATCGTTGCCGGCGCCGCCATCAGTCTCTTTGTCACTTCACGCACGGATCTCAGCGCCGATCTCATCGGGCCCGAAATTACGCTCTTCGTTGCGATGGTGGTCGTCTGCGTTGCGGTCTTTCCGTTTATTCGCGAGCGGCGACTCAGCGGAGTGCGGCCGATTTTCATCTCCGCCGCACTGCTTGCGCTGATGATGGGACGTACGTTGCTGGCCTCGGCTTATTTGGGGGTTCAGCATGCGGAACTCAATGCGTTGTACTGGTCGGCGGAAGTCGTCGGAGGCGGAATCTTGGCCACCATGCTTGCGATGGGCCAGCTCATTACGCTGCTGGACGAGCTGCGTATCGAGGTCGAAGATGGAAACGCCGCGCTCACCCGCGCCTTGAGCAGCCTGGAAGTCGCCGCGAAGGTCGACGCGTTAACCGGCCTGCACAACCGCTACGCGTTTTACACCCTTACCGACGGGCTGCGCCATCGCCCGGATCAGGGGAACGTGGCCATTCTCGACCTGAATAATCTCAAGCGCATCAACGATACGTACGGCCACCACAACGGCGACCGCGCGCTCTTGAGCGTAGCGCAACGTTTGCGCGAAGTGGTGCACGCCCAAGACTACGTGTTCCGCTGGGGCGGCGATGAATTCGTCGTCCTGTTTTTCGGCCTCACTTCCGAACAAGCGCGCGATCGCATCACCCGCATGGAACCTCCGCGAGCGCTCGATGTCATGGAGGCGCACGAACCGGTGCGCTTGTCGGTCTCGTGGGGAATCGCGCCCTTCAATCCGCTCGACGTCGACGGTTCGCTGCGCCAGGCCGACGCGCAGCTGTATGCGCAGAAGCGCTTGCTCGGCAGCGCCGTGAAGTATCCGACATGATACACGCGATCGCGTGCCTGCTGTTTCCGCTTTTGGGCGGATGTTCGCCGTTTATCGACTATGCGGCGACGCCGAACTCACTCGCGCTCAATCCGGACTATTACTCGGGGCATCCCGTGATCACTACCGGCACTGTCGACCGGTTGCGGCAGCTGCGCGGCGCGTCGTTCGGCACTCCGGCCGAAACGTTCTATCTCTGCGAGGGGAAGTGTGTGCAGGTGTTCATGCGCGAGCACACGCCGATGTACGAGGGAGAGCGCGTGTCGGTGCGCGGCTTTTTCTCGGTCACCCAGCGCGTCGGCAAGTTGCTGTTGCACAACGATATCGTCGCAGCCGAAATCTTCCCCCGCGTCTAGCCGCTACCAAATACCGAGCAGCGCCTTGACGTCGTCGCTCGCCATTTCTTTGGGATCCCAAGGTGGCGTGAACGTGATGTCCACGACGACGTCTTTCACACCTTCGACGGCTTTGACGCGATCTTCAACCGATTGTTTAAACATCGGGCCGACCGGACACATCGGCGACGTGAGCGTCATCGTGACGACGACGTGCTCGCCAGCCTCGCCTTCGACTGCGACGTCGTAGACCAAACCGAGATCCATAATCCCGAGCTGAAGCTCGGGATCCTTGACTTCGGCTAGCGCTTCACGAACCTGATCGACGGTCGGCATCGTACCCTTCCTTGCGGCTCCTGCGAGGCCATCGCCTGCGCGTGGCAAAAACATTCGCCCATGCGTCCTACACTGTTAATCGTTGCAACCCTCGCGGAGCTTACAGCGTTGCCGATCCACGCCTTGGCTTCAGTCTCCATAGCTGCCGGCGGCTACACGCAAAATGCGCCCTCGTCCACGGGAGGGGCGATAATTCTCAGCAGCGGGGCTTCCATTCCGGCGGTGCCTTTGGAGGTGCAGGCTTCCCTGCTTACGGCGATCAGCGGCGGCGGCGGATATGCTTTGACGGGGGAGATTCGCGGCTTTACCGGCGGCGGGTTCGGGGGCGCCTACGTGGGCGCGGGGGCCGGGATAGCCAACATTTCGAGCGATCGTAGCACCGGCCCGGTCTTTACGGTATTTGCCGGGAAGTCGGTCGCCCCGTTCACGTCGATCGAGCTCCGGGTCTACCGGCAGACGAAGGACACGGGGGCCACGGCCGGCTTTGTGGGCCTGCGCTTCAGCTTCTAGGTAACGGCCTTTAGTCCTGAGCCTGACGAAGGGGCAGCTTGTAACGCTGGAGCCGTGTTAGTAGTTCAACCTCTAGGAACCCGGACGGGTATAGGGCAGTAGGAGAGACAGAATATGTCAATGTGGGAACCGTTTACCGAGCGCGCGCGGCGCAGCATTGTGCTGGCTCAGGAAGAGGCCCAGCGGCTCGGCAACAACTACATCGGCACCGAGCACATTCTGCTCGGCATCATCTCCGAGGGCGAGAGCCTGGCGGCCAAAGTGCTCGAGACGCTGGGCGTCAATCTTGCCAAGGTCCGCCAGGAAGTCGAAGCGATCGTCGGCCGCGGCGGCCAGACGGTCCAGCAAGAGATGGTCTTCACTCCGCGCGCCAAACGCGTCATCGAGCTCGCGTTTGAGGAGGCGCGGCAGCTCAATCACAACTACATTGGAACAGAGCATCTCCTCCTTGGTTTAATCCGCGAAGGCGAGGGTGTGGCCGCGCGCGTGCTGACGAATCTCGGCGTCGATCCGGCGAAGGTTCGCGTGCAGACGACGTCGCTGCTCGGCGCCGAAGGTCAGCCGTCTCCGCCCAAAGGCAAGAGCAAGACGCCCACGCTCGACGCCTACGGCCGCGATCTCACGCAACTAGCGCGCGACAACAAACTCGATCCGGTCATCGGACGAGCCAATGAGATCGAGCGCGTCATTCAAATTCTGTCGCGGCGCACCAAAAACAATCCGGCGCTCATCGGCGAACCCGGCGTCGGCAAGACGGCGATCGCCGAAGGCTTGGCGCAGCGCGTCATTAAGGGTGACATCCCCGAACCGCTCCGCGACAAGCGCGTGATCACGCTCGATCTCGCAGGCTTGGTTGCCGGAACGAAATATCGCGGCGAATTCGAAGAACGCATGAAGCGCGTCATGGACGAGATCCGCGGCGCAGCCGGCGAGATCATTCTGTTCATCGACGAGCTGCACACGCTGGTCGGCGCCGGCGCCGCGGAAGGCGCTATCGATGCGAGCAACATTATCAAGCCGGCCCTCGCGCGCGGCGAGCTGCAATGCATCGGCGCGACGACATTAAACGAATTCCGCAAGCACATCGAAAAAGATTCGGCGCTGGAGCGCCGATTCCAGCCCGTCATGGTCGGAGAGCCGAGCGTCGACGAGACGATCGAAATCCTCAAAGGCCTGCGCGACCGCTATGAAGCGCATCACAAAGTGCAGATCACCGATGAAGCGCTCGCAGCTGCGGCGCGCTTGGGCGATCGCTACATCACCGATCGCTTCTTGCCCGATAAAGCTGTCGACTTAATGGACGAAGCCGCTTCGCGCGTGCGCCTGCAGGCGGGGATGCCGCCGCAAGAGATCCGCGACGTCGACGCGCAGCTGCGCAAGATGGTGGCCGAAAAAGAAGCGGTCGTCAAAGCTCAAGAGTTCGACAAAGCCGCCGAACTGCGCGATCGCGAAGAGAAACTGCGCCTGGAGAAAGCGCGCCTCGAGCAAGAGTGGCAAGAGAAGCGCGCGCAGAGCGACAAGGTTGTCAAAGTTACCGAGGAAGACATCGCGCACATCGTCTCTTCCTGGACGAAGATTCCGGTCAGCCGTCTCGCGCAAGCTGAAACAGAGAAGCTCCTCAACATGAAGGAGTCGCTGCACAAACGCGTCGTCGGCCAAGAAGAATCGATCGAAGTGGTGACGCGAGCCATTCGCCGTTCGCGCGCCGGA
>Ga0102924_1000209_pt1 | contig 74979 bp, 66 predicted proteins | sample PaiPotPPM11metaG_FD_80116 | JGI IMG/M metagenome (GOLD analysis project Ga0102924, IMG submission 80116) | Iron sulfur acid spring bacterial and archeal communities from Banff, Canada, to study Microbial Dark Matter (Phase II) - Paint Pots PPM... ...
ACGGCGGCAAACATGCCGAAGGCGCGTTGCAGTTTCAAGAATGCATGATCGTTCCGCTCGGAGTAAAAAGCGAAGCGGATGCCGTCCGCTGCGGCGCCGAAGTGTTTCATGCATTGGGGCGGCTGTTGCACGATCGTCACTTTCCCACACTAGTCGGCGACGAGGGCGGTTACGCACCGCCCCTGCAGACACCGCAGCAAGCGTTGGATCTCGTTCTTGCGGCAATCGACGTAGCCGGCTATCGCGCCGGTGCCGACGTGGCGATTGCGTTGGATCCGGCCTCGAGCGAGTTCCATCGTGACGGCAAGTATTACGCGCTCTCGAGTGAGGCCGGATTGAGCGCTGACGAAATGGTGGAATTGTATAGCGAACTGTGCGCGCGTTATCCGATCGTTTCGATCGAGGACGGATTGGCTGAAGACGATTGGGACGGATGGCGGAAACTCACGCAAGCACTCGGCGATCGCGTGCAGTTGGTCGGCGACGATCTTTTCGTTACGAACGTTGCATTTCTCGCGCGCGGAATTACCGAAGGCGTTGCCAATTCGATTCTCATCAAAGTCAATCAAATCGGGACGTTGACCGAAACACTCGACGCGATTGCCATGGCTCACAAGGCCGGATATACGACGGTTATTTCGCACCGTTCCGGCGAAACCGAAGATACGACGATCGCCGACATCGCGGTTGCGACCGGCGCCGGGCAAATCAAAACGGGTTCACTCTCGCGTAGCGATCGTACCGCCAAGTACAATCGGCTGACGGCGATTGAAGAAGAACTTGGCACCGCGGCGCGCTATCCCGGTGTCGCCGCATTTAGCGGGGGCCTGTAGCTCAGCGGTAGAGCGGCCGGCTCATAACTGGTTGCGCGTAGGTTCGAATCCTACCAGGCCCACCACGACAGGAGCATCACATGATTCCTAGGCTCGCGGCATTCCTATTCGTCATCGCGTTCGCTCCCGCCATCGCCAACGCAGCGGCGATCGCGCCGATTCCGGCGCCGAACTATTCGCCAGCGCCAACGACGCGCGACGGGCGCAATGATTTCAACTTTGAGTTTGGAACGTGGCGTACGCACTATCGCATCCTTAAGCGGCGGCTCGTGGGCGATCACGAGTGGTACGACTGCTACGGAACGTCGGTCATCCGTCCGTTTTGGGGCGGGAGCGGAAATTTAGAAGACGGCGACTTAAAATGCCCGACGCGATCCGTCGGCGGACTGACGCTGCGCTTATACGACGCGCAAACGCATCAATGGACCCTCTGGTGGGGCACCCGCAAACTCGCCGTTGCGCCACCACAACAGGTCGGACATTTCGACGAAAACGGCGTTGGAAGGTTCTACGCCCACGACGTTTGGCAAGGCAAAGCCATCATCTGTCGCTTTCAGTGGACGGTGACGAACGGTAATCCCCATTTCGAACAAGCCTATTCAACCGACGGCGGCAAGTCGTGGGAAACGAACTGGACGACCGACTACGCGCGCGTTTCGGCGTCCAGCTCCGGCGTATGGAATGCACGCGCGAGCGGACCCGCCGCACCTGAGAGTTTTGACTTTCTGCTCGGAACATGGAAGACGTATTATATGCGTCGTCGCCAAGTACTCGTGGGGAAAAACGAGTGGTTCTCGTGCGACGGGACGTCGGTCGTTACTTCGTTTTGGAGCGGAAGCGGCAACCTCGAAGACGGCGATCTTCGCTGCCCAGCCCAGTACATCCATGGCGTAACGTTGCGCCTTTACGATGCCGGTACGCGCCAGTGGCTGCTCTATTGGGGGACGCAAAAACGTGGTCTCGCCGTCGGCTTGCCCCAGGTTGGAAGATTCGCCAACGGCGTCGGGAACTTTTACGCTCCGGATACCGTTGCCGGCCACCGCGTGATCGTTCGATATCGCTGGATGATCCGAAACGGGTATCCTCGTTACGAGGAAGCGTTTTCCACCGACCGAGGCAAGACGTGGGAAACCGAGTGGACGACCGACTATCGGCCGATGAAGGGCGCATAGGCGCCCACCGCCGATCTAGTCTGGCTCGTCTTCGGGCATGTCGTCGTCGCTCAGGCCGAAATAGTGTCCTAACTCATGAATCACCGTTTCGCGCACTTCCTCAACGGCCTCAGCGCGGTCGCGGGCGACACGGTTAATCGGTCCACGAAATACGGCGATCTCATCTGGTAGTAACGGATCGTCGTGCGTTCGTTGCGTGAGCGCAACGCCGCGATAGATTCCGAGCAATTCGGCTTCGTCGTCGGGATCGTCGTCTTCTACGCCCGCAAGATCCTCTTGGGTTGGTTCTTCCTCAACGGCGATCGCCACGTTTTTAACCAGACGCGCGAATCGCTCCGGGAGCGAGTCAAGCGCCTCTTCGACAACGCGTTCGAATTCATCCGTCGATAAATGAGCGCTCACTTATGACTGCTTTCTCCGCGGGCGTTTCTTTTTCGACACCGACTTAACGTAGAAGCGCCCGCTTCGCCCGAGATCGAAAGGAATGCGCGCCGATTCGAGTGCGAGTTCCAATAGCATTGCAAGGTCGGGATGTTCGAAGTCGTCGATTGACTGCAGTCGGACGTTGCGCGCGATCCTTCCCGCGCCTCGAAGAATGCCGTTCGGATCGGGCAAACCCGCGCCTTGAAGAAAAACCAAATACACTCCGTTGGCGTTCATTGCAAGCGACAGTACCGCATCGGAAGGACGTTCGTTCGGCGAGAAACCGGCGACGAGAAAGTTATAATTGTCGTAAACCATGACGTCGGCAGAAGGCAAGCGCCGGCGAAGCCGCGCGGCCGCCTCGCGGCCGAGGGCGGCAACGTCTGGAGCGAACTCAGCCAAGAACGACTCGAAGCGACGTTCGTCGAGTGCCGACACGCGCGACCCTTCAGTTCTCGCGTCCGGGCGTCCTGGAACCTTTGCGATGCGTTCTGGCAACGGTCGAGCGTTGACAAAGGCGCTCGCAGCCGATAGGGTTTTGAGGTCGCATTCGGCGCCATCGTCTATCGGTTAGGACATCGCCCTTTCAAGGCGGAAAGACGGGTTCGATTCCCGTTGGCGCTATAAAAAGAAGCTCGCGAGTCGTCAGAGTCCCTGAACTGCTGTGATGGCCGGCGGTCGTACGATCAACGCGATGACGAACGCTGCGCGCACGAATGCCCGCGTCTTCTTTCCTGAATCTTCGAGGTCAGGCCGTGACCCGCTTGCCAACCGCGAGTGTTGGTGGTCGTCACCGACTAGCACAGGGCTCGAAGACGTCGAAAATGGTTTCGCCTATCGCGCGGCCATAGTGCGGCTCGGTCTTCAGGCCTTGCATAACCGATCCCGTCGGCAAAGCGCGCTCGGCCGAAGGCGCGTGGTCCTTATCGAAACCGATGACGAGCGTCCCTTTGAGGATGGTGTAGATATCGTTCTCGTTATTCACATGCCACGGATAGACGAAGCCGTCGGGAAACCGGTAGCGAAATAGGACGTCGCACATGCCGCGTATCGCACCCCTTCCGGGGGGAGGTGACTGTGAGGGCACTTTCCCGGCCACGATGGCATAAGTCGCGCCGTTTGGAACGCCCTTACCGGTGACCGGCATCCAGTGCACGTCTTGCGGCAGAGTGTAAAGCGTGCTCGCGAGCACGAGCGTCGCCACGATGGTGCTCATGCAATAGTGTTCTAACGTGCTTAATGAACGTTCAGCAGAGTGAATTGTGGCTTTCTAGCTCGCCCTTCGACTACGGCGCTTCGCGCCCCCGCTCGGGATGGCACGGGTGGGGCAGCGCAGAATACCAAGCCTTTGAAAACCCTCGAAAATGAGCCCGTGGCGCCCGCTATCGCTACCCTCCTGCGGCGCTACCGATTATGTGCAGGTCTTTCGCAAGAAACGCTGGCGGAGCGGGCTAATCTGAGCGTTGAGGCGATCAGCGCACTGGAGCGTGGCACCCGGCGCGCCCCTTACCCCAGCACGATCGATCTTCTGTCCGCGGCACTGCAACTTGATGGGAAGCAGCAAGCTGAGCTGGCGGCTTCCGTCGTTAGGCGACGTGCTAAAAGGCAGCCTCGACGCTTAGCGCTTACATCGCTGCCTTCATCCCTTACCGGTTTAGTCGGTCGAGACGACGAGCTTTCGGCGCTGCAATCGCTGGTCGTAGGGCGAGCCGTGCGTCTTTTGACAATTACCGGTACCGGAGGTGTGGGGAAATCGCGATTTGCCCTTGAGCTCGCGCGAAGAATCTCAGCCGAGTTCGAGGATGGAGTCACATTCGCTACGCTTGCGGCCCTTCGCGATCCATCCCATGTTGCATTAGCCCTAGGTCGATGTCTCAAGCGCAGAGACGCTGACGACTCCGTGTCGTTCGACGCGTTGTGCGACCGGATCGGCGGCAGAGCGCTCCGTGTCGTCTTTCCCATTTAAGCCGGGCGGAACGACGCTCGCGGCAGGCGTTGATCCGGGCCTCGTTCGGTTCCCGCCACACGACTCGACGGTGCTGCGTTACGTTGACACGCGAGACGCCGACAAAGTAGTAACGTCCGGCAGCCTGATGATCAAAGTTAGTCCGGTGGTCACCTGGACTAATGAAACGTCCAACGAGCCGCGCACGATCACGTTGCCTGTAGCCGGCCAGCACAAGCTGCCGAACATTCCGCCGGATCCACCGGTCAACGTTGCCCCGCGTGGCCAAATCACCAAATACGACGGTTCGCAAATCGTCAATTCCGGCACGATCCTTGGTGGAACGCGTTTCCGGCTGATGTTTACCAAGCCGGGATCGTATTATTACGGCTGCCTCTACCACGATAATTCAGGCATGGACGGGGTGATCACCGTCAACCCGTAGATGCAGCCACGATCGGTATCGTCACACAAGATCGGAAGGTAAGCAATGGCTTTGGATATCGTCACCTGGTTCGATCGCGTGGCACCCGACCACGTGAACCAGTACAACAACGCGCGCGCCGCCGGATACAGCACGATCTCGCTCTGCGCCTATGGCGACGCTGTAACGACGCTCTACGCGGCGTCAATGGTGAAGCGTGCCACGCAGACGCCGGAGCAGCAGTTTCTTGCGCTCGACGCAGCCGGCTTGCAGTCGACGTTTGACGGCCTGGGCGCCCAGGGATGGGGGCCGGAGAACATGACGGGCAGTGGACCGGCGAGCGCTGCGGTGTTCGCGGCCACATTCACGCCCATGAGCGTCATTCCGCTCACCCGCTTCGGCCTCACCTTGGGCGATTTCACCGCGCTGAACACGTCGCAGATGAAATCCGGTTTCATTCTGCGATGGGCCGACGTGTACGGGGATCCGGGCGATTTGCGTTACATCGGAATCTGGGTGCCCAACGCGGACAATCGCGCTTGGAACTGCGACGGCGTTGACGACGACATTCCGACGATGCAATCGCGGTTCGACGCGCTGGTCAATGGCTACGCAAGGGCGGTAAACCTTGCCTCGACTCCCGACGGCGGCGATTTGATGATGTACGACGACAGCCAGATGCCGTTCTGGCAGGCGTGGGACGGGATGAGCGGCGCCGATTTCCAGGCGAAGTTCGATGCGCTTTATCCCCAGGGCTTGCGCCCCGTGCGGGTGAGCGGGAAAGGTGCGGGAATCAACACGCGGTTCAGCGTGATTTTTTCCCAACAAGAAGACGCTGACCCGCGAACCTTCAGGATTAGCGGACCCAGCGAATCGCCCGCAGTGCCGGCGATCGACGATGCGATGCAGGCGGTGATGACGCCCAACCTGTTGCGCGGGGCATCGCTAGCAGTTGTGAACGGGGATCGATTGGTATACGCACGCGGATACACGTGGGCCGAGCCAGGCTACCCCGACGTGCAACCGACCACGTACTTCCGGCAGGCGAGCGTATCGAAAATGTTTACGGCAGCGGCGATTTACCAGCTGATCGATGCGAAGGCAGCGCTGCCGGGAGCCGGTACGGCGCTGACGCTCGATACGCTGTTGGAAGATGCGCTGCCGGACATCGCCAACAGGCACCCGGTCCCCAATTGGGACTTGATCACGATTCGGCATTTGCTGGAAATGACCAGTGGAATTACCTCGAACATCATCGGGAACGACTCGGCAGTGACTAAAACTCTGTCTTTGACTCTGCCGATAAGCGCATTGCAGTTGGGCCAGTGGCTCTACCTGCAGCAGTTGTCGAATAGGCCGGGCGACACGACCAAGGCAACCTACAGTAACGCAGGATACATGCTGCTCGGGCTGATCGTCGCCAAAATGTACGGAGCTCCGGATTACGTATCGGGTCTAGCGAACCTCTTGAAAGGCCTGCAGATCACACGCGTGCGGTCGAGCGCATCGGCGGCGTCAGCGCAACCGGCAGACGAGGCCCGCTACCATTCGCGGCCACTGCAGACAGCGCAATCTGTCATGGCAGCCGGACAACCATTTTGCGCGCTGGGATACGGCGACGTTAATCTCGAGAACGTCGGCGGAGGTGGAGGTCTATCCGCAGCCGCAACCGATGTGGCCCGAGTCCTGGCCGCCCTGAGTGCGACGAACAATCAGATGATGAGCGCAAGCACCCTGCAAAGTTGGCTGACGAACGCGAAAAATGCCACCGCCAATTACCCCAATGTCGGCGGTTTTCACGGATTTGACGGCGTATTTCAGGACCCGACCACCGGCGCGTTCTCGGGCGACAAGGGCGGCCAACTATCGACGAGCCAAAATGGTGTGCACTTCGAGCAAGGCGGCATCTCCACGGTGATCTGCTGGGATGGATCGACGCCGAACCCTCCTGCGTGGTTCACGCCGTATGCGGCTCTCGTCAACGCGGCGGCAGCGCACGATTGGGGCAACACGGATCTGTTTCCGATCTATGGCATGCCTTCGTTTATCGCCCTTATTTCTATCCCGCCGGGTCCCAGAATTCCGCTGAAATTCTACACACCTCAACACATGCTTCCACAACAGGGTCCGCCGAAGTACGTGTAGCGAGGTGAGCGGTGCGCATTTCAAGACCGCCGCCCATGAGCCGGGCACGTAGGCAAGCAGAGGCGTACACTGTTCAGCGCTCAGCGTCACTCGTCGTCACGACCGGATTCAGATTCGATTCCCGTTGGCGCTAAAAAAGTCATATTTCGTAAGCGTTTTTCACGTAAATCCCTCTAACGGATCCTTGCCGAAGCATCTAAGGCCTCCGCCGCGACCACGGTTTCGCGTTGATCAGCGGCATGCGCCGCACGCGCCGACGACCGCGAGTCGGTAATAGACGCTTAGCATGCACTGGCAGAATGTGTATAAATCGCGCGTCTTAGAGACCGATCGTGCTCTTGGCGACGCCATCGTAGCTCCGGTCGGGCGCATCTACCGCTGACGATGAATTCGCCCTGCTATTTTTACGGCCGGCGGCACGCACTCGGCGTCGGCATGCCGGCGGCACGTCCTTGTCGTATGCTAGCAGCCCTCCTCCGCTGATACGAGCATCGCCATCATGATTCAACGCGGGCGCTTTTACTTTGCGGCATGGCCAGCACGGCGTTAGTAGTAGGCCTCCGGATTCTCCACCTATCGTTGGATCACTTTACAGGCTGCACGTCAGGCCCCGTCTAACGTGTCGTTCCACTATACCGAATACGAAGAGGAGCAGGCATACTTTTCTGGGACAGGCGCTTGGGCGTGCCAGACCGGTCACCACGAGAAGAATGTTCAATATTTTCAGGCTGGACACGAGGTTCCGGGTTTAGGCACTTATATCTCTATTGACACTGACTATTCAGGACCATTGCGGCGGTGACTCGCAACTTCAGAAGAGTTCGAATGAAGTAGATATTCCTACCCGATGGATGCTTATCTCTGGTAGCCCACCTGTTGAGATGGGTATAGTTTCGCAAATCGCGACTGAAAGAGCGGACGGTGGACTGAAGATCATAAAGAGCCTGGCCAGCGGCAGTTCCACGCTAAACAGCGCGACAAGTCACCCATTTCAACTTCCATAGTCCGTAAGGGTCTGGGTCATGATAACGATTGTAACTGCTTCGCGCCTGATCAAACGAGTCGTCACAGTGTCTTTGCTTTGTGCCTTCACAATCGCAGCTGGGAATGCACCTGGTTCAGGAGTAGGTGAAACAAGCGCGATGCGAGCTGGGGAGGCATTGCAACTGCTGCAACGCTTCAAAGCCTCGCACTCGTACAAGGACTTGGAAGCGGCGATCGTAACGATGCGATCCGCATTTGAAGGCTCGACATTTGCATCGGAAGATTTCTCTTCCCTCAGACGTGCCCTCGTACGGAATTGGATGCAGATACTCAAGGTTATCCAGGATTCCTACGACCCGACTTTTGACCCGGCGAACCCCAACGACATGCCTTTCATGTGCCTCATCCCGCCTGTGGAGGCGGACGGAACGTGGTTGGGTTCGTGCAACCGATCCGCGGGATATCAAGGACCCGAAAGCCCGCGCGCTGTACATCATTGACCTTCGCAAAAACGAGGCTAAGAGACAGCGACTCAACGCCTACTATAAGATTGAAAACATCGATAACGATGCGAAAGCTTCTTTAGAGGTCAATCTTAAGCTCCTTCGCACGATTGCCCCAAAAGGAGCAACCTCTGACGCGGCGGCGCTCGACGACATCTTGCGGAGAGGTGGGCTGGACGATGCGACCCGCAAGGAGATTTATCCCTACTTCTTGTTATCTCCGGCCCAATGAACACAACGCCTGATCTCCTTTCTCAAAATCACCGATTCAGCGGGCTGAGCTTCGGTTTAGCGCGGAACGAGTTAGTCGGCTCGACAGAGAACCGAAGCGGTTTTCGCCGAGATTTGTCGCCCCCACTTCGTTATAGCGAGTGGGGGATTGGGGTTTAACCAGGCGCGATGCGGATGACTAGTTTGCAGCCGACGCTTTGGTAGTTTTTGCGGTGTATCTAATGATGCAGGCGCTGGCGGTCGCGGCGCTGCTAGCAGTGGAAGCGTTGCCATCAGCGGCACCGCAGCCCACACCGCTAGAAACGATCGGTCACGTCCGTACGACACTACTCTGCGCGGCTCTAAAGAACAAACTCTTTCCAGCCGTTACCGGATTGCGCACGAATGACAACGTTATCGATCAGGGACGCATCCTGTTGTGGAAGATGGCAAATGACTCGGAGACCGGAAGCTCGCAGAAAGCACGAGCATCGAGCGGCGGCCGGTGGATCTCAACCTCTCAACCGAACCGTTCACTCCTGAACGACAACGCGCAGCTAGGGCAGCTCGTACACGCGATTGCGCAGAATCTCGACCTGATCGACAAACTGCTGGCTGATCCACAACGCTTCCCGCCTAAACCTTCTGCTGGCGACGTGCAGTTGTTCGCTCAGGCAAAGGTGCACCTAGACGCCGTCGTCGACGAGCAACGCGTTGCATTAAATATCCTTTCAGGTACCTACGAAACTGGAGCGCTGCAAACGATGCTGGCGAAAGGTGACAACACCCAGGGCAATGGGACCCACGAGTCGGACGGATATTGATATCAATCTTCAGACAGGTCCCTTGAGCGTTACGTCACAGCAAACGACTGGCGCAAGTGCAGGGGGAACATCGAATCCGCCTCCGTCCACAGCGGTTCCGGTTACAATACCGAACTCGCTTTTTGCCAACAACTCTTGGGGGCAGCTGGCGCATGAGACAGTCGTTCAGGAAAAGGTAACGGCTCAGGTCGAAGACGGCGTCCTGTCAGCTGTACTCCCAATCGTCAACGCTTGCCGGTAGGGACCGGCGCGTGTTATTTTGCCGTGCAGGGGTGTTCCCGCTGGTGCTCCTGCTGTTGGCGAGCTGTGGCGGCTTTGAGCATCGGAACGGTGCCGCGGTCACGACTTGGCCGATGTATCAGTTTAGGCCGGACCACAACGCCTACATAGCACGCGACGATTTTTCGGCCCAGTGGACCTACGATGCGGGCGCGCGCATCAACGGGGGCTTGGCCCTTGCCGGAAACACGTTGATTTTTGGTACATTTTCGAATCAGGTCGTTGCCCTAGATATCCGTAACGGCACGCTTGTTTGGAAAGCGAGCGCCGATAATATCGTGATGTCGACGCCGATCGTTTATAATAATCTGGTGTACGTCGGCACCGGAGCGAACGGCAGTCTGTTTGGGCAGAGGCGAGGCGCGCAGCGTCGTCGCTGCGGATGCCGTAGATCATGGAGTCGCGTGGTTGAGATTCCGACTTTGCGAGTGATGCGCTCAAATGCGTATGATGCTGCCATAGGGGTAATGCGGCAGCCAAGTTTATCGGCTAAATCGCACCGTCAGCGTTCGTATAGGAATGGGTCGTTTGCGAGGTGCTCGTCGAGGCCGCTGTCACCTGCGCTAAGTCGTAACGGAAGCTCCGTGTCGACCTGACGCTGGTCCTCGGCGGAGGGAAACGCTCCTAGCACGAAACGCGCGTCCATGGCGACGCAGACAGAGTCGGGACCGCCGGCTTCGGCTCGCCCGACCGGCACGGTCACATTTTTGTTCTCGGATATCGAAGGCAGCACGGTCCGCTGGGAACGCGACCGCAAGGCGATGGAGCCTGCGTTGGCACTCCATGATGCGCTGATGCGGACGGTGCTTGAAACGCGCGGCGCGTACGTCTTTAAGTCTGTCGGCGACGCGTTCTGCGCGGCCTTCGCGACGGCTGCGGATGCAATCGCAGCCGCGCACGATGCACAGCGCGCGCTTGCGGCTGCAGATTTTTCGGCAGTTGAGGGAATTCATGCACGCATGGCGTTGCATGCAGGGAGTGCCGCCGAGCGCGATGGCGACTACTTCGGCCCAACGGTTAACCGCGTCGCGCGTCTGCTTGCGATCGGCCACGGCGGTCAGGTGCTACTCTCGGGAGCTTGCACGGAGCTCGTCCGCGACGAGTTGCCGCCGCAGTGCAGCCTGCTCGATCTCGGCGCGCATCGGCTCAAGGATCTCGCGCAGCCCGAACGCGTCTATCAGCTGACCGCACCGGAGTTGCCGCAAGCATTTCCGGACCTACGGTCGCTCGACCACCTCTCAAACAACTTGCCGAGCCAGCTCACATCCTTCGTCGGTCGCGAGGAGGACGTGGCCCAGATTACCTCGTTATTGCAGGAGCACCGGCTCGTGACGCTGACCGGCTCGGGCGGCGTCGGTAAGACGCGCGCGTCCTTACAAGTCGCCGCGAATCTGATCGACGACTTCGGCGACGGCGTGTGGCTCATCGAACTCGCGCCTCTGACCAGTGGCGAGTACATTCCCAGCACCGTCGCGCAGGCACTCGACCTCAAACTTGCGAGCGAGGGCGATCCGGTCGAGAATCTCGTTCGCGCTCTTAAAGGAAAGCAGACGCTGCTCGTGTTCGACAACTGCGAGCATCTGGTCGAGCGGGCGGCCCGCGTGCTCGCTGCTATCCTGCGGGGTTGTCTGAAAGTCAAGATGCTCGTTTCAAGCCGCCAAGCTCTAGGAATCTCGGGCGAGGTGCGTTACCGAATGCCATCGCTCCCCGTCCCAGAAGCGACCGCGCTGTTTGCCGAGCGTGCGCACAGCGCCGATACCCGGTTTACTTTGACCGACGAGAACACGCCGGTCGTGGTCGACATCTGCCGCCGCCTGGACGGGATTCCGCTCGCGATCGAGCTGGCGGCCGCGCGCGTGAAAATGCTTAGCCCAAAGCAGCTGCAAGAGCGGCTGGACGAGCGGTTCCGGGTTCTCACCGGCGGCGATCGCAGCGCATTGCCGCGCCATCAAACCATGCGCGCGCTTATCGATTGGAGCTACGATCTGCTCGACGAACGCGAGCGAAGGCTCTTCCGGCGGCTCGGAATTTTCGTCAACGGGTTCGCGCTCGAGGGAGCCGTTGCGGTCGGCAGCGGCGACGATCTCGATGAGGTCGACGTGTTCGACGCACTTGCGTCCTTGGTCGATAAGTCGCTCGTGCTCGCCGAACCGCAGGATGACGTGCTGCGCTACGGGTTGCTCGAATCAACCCGCGCCTATGCCTCGGAGAAGCTCGACGACGCGGGCGAGCGCGATTTCATGGTAGATCGCCACCTGCGCTACCTGCGCGACCGCTTCGCGGAGCTGTGGGAACTGCATCAGCGGACCGCACGACGTACCGAAATCGACGCGACGCTGCAGACCGAACTGGACGACGTGCGGTTTGCGCTCGCCGCTGCGTTGACGCGTTCGGAGGTCGCCGACGGCGCCGAGTTGCTCGCCAACATTTACGTGAGTTGGCAGGCCATCGGAATCGACGCGGAAGGCATCGGCCATTGCGAGGCATTTCTATCGGTGCTTCCGCCGAATCACTTCCGGCTACGCGCCCGGTTGTTAACCACGTTGTCGCATTTGCTCGGAGAATCCGGTCGCAAGGTGCGCGCACTTGAAGTGGCGATTCAGGCGGTCGAGCAAGCACGGGCAAGCGGCGACGGTGCGTCGCTGGCTGCGGCGCTTTGCCGGTATGCCCAACAGGCGACGTTCTTCCGTCGCTTTGACGACGCCGAGTCTGCATTGATCCAAGCCGAAGCGATTCCGGGGAACTCGACTAACCTACGCCTTTTGTTGCTCGAGACGCGCGCGGTCTTGAGTCACCTTCGTGGCGACCTTGAGACGGCGGCGCGCACTTGGGAGCAACTCCGCGACGAACTACGCTCGCTCGGAAACGCCCGCGGCGAGCTAGCCGGCGCGTTCAATCTCGCTGAGGTCGAGCACGCGCGAGGTCAGACGCACAGAGCGGTTGCGATCGTTCGCGAGACGCTTCCAGCGGTTCGAGCTGGTGATGATAAAGGCGCTCTCGCCCTGCTGCTCGTCAATCTCGCGGGCTATTTCGTAGCCGTGGGCGATCTTACCAACGCGGTTGCAGCTGCGCGCGAGTCGATTGGAATCCATGCTGCGAGCGAGCCGGACAACGTTCGCGTCGCGATGGCGATCGAGCATTTGGCACTCGCCGTCGCGCTGCGCGGCGATCGAGCGCGCGCGGCTATACTCGAAGGCTACGCCGACGCCGCGTTTGCGCGACACGGATTCGCGCGCGAGTTCACCGAAACGACGACGCACGACCGTCTTGCTGTTCTCCTGAGCGAAAGCCTCGCGGCCAACGAACTAACACGGCTGACCGCAGAGGGCAGTGCGCTTAAGCCAGAAGCTGCAATCGCACTCACAAGAGAGGAAAAGGAAGCGAAATAAGGCAGGGCGCGCCCCGACTGGGGCACACCCATCACACAGCTTTCAGCGCGCGACCGCCAGCCGATGGCATGGTACTCCGGGCTTTTCGTGGCAGCGGAGAAGCGCGTTTGGGCCGGCCAGGGCGACGAGATCCCCATAGACTCGTCGCGGATCAAGCGCCGCAAGTTGAGCGGAGTAGGCGACATCAAAGGCCTCACCGTCCATTTTGAACATCGTAAGTGAAGGCGGTAGTAAGATAACGATGGCCGATAAAGTGCATCCAGCGCGGATCGAACTTCGCAATGGATATGGCTGCCGGATGCGTTCCGGCTGCGTGAAAGCAGGCGGTCTGCAAAACGCCACCAGAGTTTAGAGTTATAGTGAGATAATCTCAGTATAACATTTTGACGAGCAAATGTACTGAACTTGCGATTCAGATTTTTGCGCGTGCCGCGATGTCTCAGTATCGATAAGTGCCGGATCATCGCGACTGTTAAGCTCGATACGATGTCGCCGTGAGCTCGTAGCCGTCTGCAGGAATGCGTTTCGCAAAAAATCGGCTTGAGCACGTTCCCGCACTTTCGCTACGCGTATCGCCTTCTAAAAATTTCGTCAGCCAGCGGTATTAGGATCATACTCGTTCGTGTTGGGCCGTATGCCTGTGCGGGTCGCGCCGTAAACCGGCATCCGCGTACGTCGTCCTCAAAAAGAAAACGACGGGGCGTGAACTTCCCGTCGTCAAGCGATTCGAGCGGCTCGGCTAGTGACCGGGCATCGAGACACCTTGCGCCTTGAGCGATTGGCTGATTGCGGCAAGTTGCGAGGCCGAGAAGATTTGGTGGAGCGATTGTTCGAGCTGGGTTGGGGTCATACTATTGATGTTCGGCTCTAGCTGTTTGAGCTGGCGGAGCTGGCCGATCGTCGGGTGTGCGGCTTTGACGGCGGTCTCTAACTGTTGCTTCGTGGGCTGTTTCGACTGAGCTATCGCGGCGGCCGGGGAAAGAACCAGAGCTGCCGGCGCAACGGCGGTTCCGAGGACGCCTGCGAGAGCGAGGAAGCGAAGTGCTTGCATGAAGAGAGCCTCTTTCTTAGGGTGAGAGAAAATGCAGGTGACGTAATGCATCGTCCCCTCGCCGGAACGACAGCAGACGCCGGTGGGGATGTTTTGGTCGGTTGGGACAGTACCTTCTAGAAGCAGTTGTTGTGACCCGCTTCCTGGTGCCGCCGATCATCTTGCTACGATCCGTGTTCGGTCGAGAACAGTGGCCAGACAGGCTACGCGCTTGTTCTTAGTTGCGGATATTGGCCGAGGCAGAGTCGAAACGTTCAATCCGAAATCCGGATGGCACTGGGAAATTGACGCCGTGAATCATCCGTTGCCGCTCGGCCAAGTGTGACACAGGGGCCGTGTAAACTTCCACATCCCGTGGGGCGCTTTGCACACTTTGCCGAGTGAGAAGACTTGGTAGAAGTGAATGTTGAGTCAGCCTGGCGGCGCGTCAAAACTGTGCGCTGGGCCATACGGCTACGCGACGGGAATCCAATAAGGCTCGCTCAACGTCCACAGCCGCTTGCCCGAAGCATAATCTAATGCGACGACGGTATTGGGTCGCTCTCCACATCCCGACGAAGTCAGAGGTAGTTCCAAGCCGCCACCAAAACAGCCCGATGCGACATAGAGCGACTTGCCGGACTGATCGAAAACACCTTATTCATATAGTCTTGTCCGGTATGAATCACCCGCGATGGCGGTTGATCTTTAGCGGTAAAGACGTCGATAACGGCGCAAGGGCTCAGTGCAAGGCGGTTGAGTTGTCCGAGGGACGCGGTGCAACGGCGCGAGTTGTGCGGTCATCGAAGGCGGATCGCCTCCTCCTCTCGATGGCGATGAATCCATCCGATGCGCAGCGGGAGCGACGGCCAATCCACATCGCGTTTCGTCGCTTGGTCGCCGGCAAGCTTGTATGATCGTCCCGCGAGCCGCGAATATATCTTGACCCTCGATGTCCGGCCGCGCCGTCGCTGCTCAAAGGCGTCGAACGTCGCGCCGTAGTCATCAAGGCCGACGAGCATCTCGCCAAGTGCGTACGCGTCTTCGATCGCTTGACCTGCCCCTTGTCCTTGATGTGGAAGTGGTGCGTGCGCGGCATCGCCGAGAATCACGACACGCCCTAGACTCCATCGAGTCACACGAGGCACGTCCTTGAGCGCCCAAAGGTTCATGTCGCCCTCAATGTTGCGCACCATGTCGAGCATTCGACCGTCCCAGCCGTATCGTTCAAAGATGCTGAGCGCTTCATCCGTCGTAGCCGGTGCTCGGGCGTGCGATCGGGTCCATTCCGGCAGGCCGCCCGGTTTATACACGGCGAGAAGACTCACTAACTCGCCTCGATCCATCCCATAGAACACAGCGTGTGTTCCGGGTCCGCACCAAATGTGAAGTGAGCTCGGCGTGGGTAAGTTTCGCAACTTCGCCGTGGGAATGACGCCGCGAAACCCGATTTCACCGGAATAGATGGGCTTAACGGATCCACAGACGTAGCGCCGCACCGTTGAATTGACGCCGTCAGCGCCTACGACGACGCGGGCAACGATGTCGTTGCCTCGATCGAACTGCAAGCGCACTCCACCGGATACTTCGGAGAGGGCGGAGAGTCGATGATTCAGATGGATGGACTCCGACGGCACCGCAGCGGCGAGCTTATACTGAAGCGTGCTGCGGTGAAGCGTCAGGAATGGCGCACCCATCTCTTGTAGGTACCAATTGCCGATCGGGTGGGACCATAGCAACTCGCCATCGTTCCAGCGGCGAACCTCGAACGTGGGCGGCACGTTGGCGATTGGTGTCAAATCGACGCCGAGCTTTTCGAGCAGCCGAGTCGCATTCGCACCAATCGCGATCCCGGCCCCGATTTCGCGAAGCTCGATGTCCTGCTCGTAGATTTGAACATCCAACCGCGATCGCGCGAGGCTGATTGCGAGCGTCAGGCCCCCGATTCCGCCTCCGACTATAGCGACATCACACGTGTGGGTCAAACGCTTGCTCGCTTTTGATGATTTGCCAGAGTCTTACGTTAAAATTCCGGGGCACTAGTTTCTAGCCCTCTGGCTTACCATAATCAGTAGTAATGAGTGAGCCGCTCCCCGCGCGTTCAGCGCGTGACGGTTGATCCAGCCTTTGCAAAGGGCCTTCTTCGATGACACCCGCGCACGGGGGAGTAACATTATGGCATGCTAATGGCAGACTGGATCGGTCTTTCGGGGCCAACAGCCGCAGGGCTGATGGTTGCTTACGTCCTCATCAAGGCGTTTTGGCCGTTAACGCTCCTTGCCGCTATCGCGATCGGGTTCTGGCTGCGCCGCCGCAAGTCCACGGCCACGCGTACGGTCGCCGGTGCCGCCTTCGTTTTCTGGGCAATTTCGGCGGTTCCATATTTCTACTACGTCGGCGGCGAGGCCGTATCTCGGGCGCAGCTGCAATCTCGAGAGGAGACGCTGCGCGACGCGACCACGATCGCGGGCATCCAGCTGCCTGCGGGAACGTTCGTCACGCATCCGTCTGCAACAGCGCGGGGCGAGATCGAATCGCTCGATCTTCAACATGAAGCCTTAGTTTACGGAATTCCGCTGACCGGATACGTAACGTTTGATGGCGGCCGGCCCGATGGATTCGTAACGTTAGCGCGAGACGCCGAAATCGGCGGGGTCCCTTGTTCTGTCAAAGCCGACGTCCAGCTCAAGCGAGGGACGCTCGAAACGTGCACGCTCTCCCGCCCGAGCCGCGTTCGCGGAATCCCCTGCCGCGGCGACGTTTCGCTAAGCGACGACAGAGTTCAGTGCATTTTGGCCTCGGAGTACCGACGGTTCGACATTATCTGGCAGCCGGGAACGGCGGCAAGCATCGGGGACTCGGCATCGTTCGACGTCATGGCGCGCTCGCCGAATCTGTATCTCATGGGTTCGCCGCTGCCCGGTCGCGCAGTAGTCGAATTCGAGAGCGGACGTCTTTCCGGAATAAACCTTACCAACACCGCATGGCACTACTTGGGTTGTTCGATCAACTACGTCGCGATTCGAAACGGGACCCTATCTGCCCAACCGATCGGCAACTGCGGTCTTTCCAAAGCACCCGACGGCTACGTGCCGTTGCCTTCTAGCGCCCTAACGGTACGCCGAGTGCCGTGACGGGTCAAACGCTCATCTCGCTCGCGATTTGCAGGCACGTGCGTTACTGATCTCGATCTACGAGGAGCGCTTCGGCGCGTGTGAAATCTGATCTGAAATGGCAAAGAATATGTCGGTAGTGTTCTACGTTATCGCGCTGATCGCCGTTATCGTTAGTGTCGACGTGTTGTTCTTTAGGCAGCGGCCCTGGCTCTGGGAACGACTGATGGTGAATACCGGAATCGTCTTGGTGTTCTTATCGTTCTATCTCAGATTCATGACGAACAAGTAACCCGCGCCGAGCCACAGCCGCTTCGTGGCAGAAGCGTCGTTTGGAATGACTCCTTAAGGAGGACCGCCATCGACGCGATACCGCACGTAGACTACTCCGGTGTCGAATCGACGCGTCTCAAGGAGTTCGAGATTCCGTCGTACGCCGGCTCGGAATGCCGGCTTCCCTCCGCCGACTATCACCGGGTAGACAAAGAGCTGGCACTCGTCGAGGAGGTTGGCTTCGAGCGCAAGCCCGGCAAGCTCGGCGCCGCCAATGTTGATGTCGTGCTCCGACTCTTGCTTGAGCCTCCGAATAGATTCGGTGTCGAAGTCTCGCACGACACGTGTGTTGCGCGTTGTAGCGCCGCTCAGGGTTCGTGAAAAGACGATCTTCTCGGCTTTCTGCCAAACCCGCGCAAAGTCACGGTGTTCGCGTGGATACTCCTCCACCGGCGCATCCCAGTAGGCCATCGTCTCATAGAGCCGCCGACCATAAAGATACGTGCCAAGTGGCCGCACCAACGCAGTGATGAACTCGAATATTTGATCGGGATTAACCCAATCGAAGGCGCCCGATTCATCCTCCACGTAGCTATCGAGCGAAGTATTGGCGACGTAGATCAGCTTCGACATGGTGTTGGCTTTCATTTCAATAGAAGTTCCATTGCGATGACGTCAACAAAACGACCATCAAGTTGTCCGTGCTCGCGGAAGACGCCAACGAGCGCGAACCCTACGTTTCGGTAGAGACGCTTCCCGCGTTCGTTCAGGTCGAGGGCGTAGAGGACGATCTTGTGAAACCCGCTCGCACGCGCCAATTGAATTAACTGGCAGAGCAAAGCTAGGCCAATTCCCTGTCCGTGCCTGCGACGTGAAACGTAAACGGAAAGATCGGCAATCCCGGCATGCGCGCAGCGATGAGAAAAGCGATTCAGTGAAGCCCAGCCAACGACCCGATCCAGTTCGGTTGCGACGATGACGGTGTACGCGTCGGTATGTTGCGACCACCACTCCGACATCTCAACGTTTGACTTCAAAGCGGTATCCAACGTCGCTGTTCGGTCCTCGATGCCCTCGTTGTAGATGGTTCGTATAACGTCTAAATCGGCGCGCGAAGCTACGCGGATGTCGATAGCCATGAGCATATGTCCTTCTGTGCGCAGGAAGGCGGAGTGCGAGCGTGCACTCCGCCTTCCTCGTCAGACGTTCGGAGAACTAAAGAGCGTTGGCCAAAGCCCAGCCCTTTGGAGCACCGATACCGGCGGCTTGATTGTACTGCGTCGCGTTACACGAGTAGGCTCCGTTGTTGCCTGACGTGCACGGCGTATAGTACGTGCTGTAGCCGGTTTGACTGAAGAGACTGTATAGCGTCGGGTCGATCCAGCCGAGTTTTGTCGAGTGGAGCTCGTTTGCCTCAAGGATGAGTGCCACCGACGCCGGTGACGACCACGACGTACCTAAATATTGGCCCCATGCTCCGCCCGTGTAGACGGCGACCGGATAGAACGGTAGGGAAATGTCTGGTTGATTGCGTCCCGAGGTAATCATTCCGGCGATGCCGCTTTGATAACTCGGCAGAGCGAAGACCGTTGAAACGCCTCCGCCTCCCGAGTAACCGCTGACGTTGCCCATGGTCACGCTGGTGAGGACGCCGTTGCTATTGTCGGTGAAGTCGATGCCGCCGATTGACGAGAAGTACGGATCGCCGGCTGGAGCGCTCACGCCCTCGGAACCGCACTCGTTGCTTCCGCTGTCGCCGCTCGACGCCGAGAATTCGACGCCTTCGGATGCACCTTGTTCCGCAATCGAGTTCGTCGAGTCCGCAAACGGAACGTCGCTCGACTCACAACCGCCGAAGGACGAGTTCACCGCGGTGGCCTTCGCATCGGTGAGAACCTTGTTATACGTATCTTCGATCTGCTGGTCGCCGAGGGAACCCATGTCGTATACGATGATATTCGCTCCCGGCGCGAGCCCCGAGATCGTTTGGACGTCGAGGTCGGTCTCTGCGTCGTCTCCGCTGCCGCCTCCATCGACTGCTTCGTTAGTCACGGAGCCCGTTTGCGTAACGCCGGCAGCCGACAAGTACGTCGCGAGATAACTCGTGTTTACCGGATCGTCGATCGCAATGGCTGCCGTGTATCCAGCTCCGTTGCATCCGTGCTGAACGGGGAAGTCGAACGGTTTTGCAACGCCGGTAGCCAGCGTTCCGGAGGAGTTGGTAAGGGGCCCGTTATCCGGCGCCGCGTTGTTGCAGCCACTGCCGGGCGTCGACGTTGGAGTCGGAGTTGGGCTTGCAGTCGGATGCGACGTCGGCGTAGCCGTCGGAGTAGGCGTTGGGTTAGGAGTCGGGGTTGGCGTTGGCGTCGGGGTCGGTTTCGCCGTGGGCGAAGGCGACGGTGAAGGTGACGGCGATGAACCGGCCCACGCGACATCGTCGACGTATTGATAGACGTACGTCTGGTTGTAACCGTCGCCGTAACAGCCGAAGTAGATGTAGTCCAACTGCCCGGCAAACTGGCCGAGGTTCACGCGATAGTTTACCCAGCCGTTCGTGTTGTTGACCGTTTTATAAAACGTGTCAAGAATTCGACCGTTTTGGTTGAGCAAGTAGCCTGCTTGCCACGCATAGCGCGTGCCATAGCCCTTCTGGCCCTCGTTCGATCCCTGATATACCCAGAAGCTCAGAACGCCGTTGGTCGGAACCTTCACGAGTTGTGCCAGCGACTCCCAGCCATTAATCTCAGGCGGCGCGAGCGAGCCCATAAAGGCTGAATACGTGCTTTGATACGCCTGTTGCGTCGTCACTTGGACGGAGTTGCCGTTCGTGCTCTCGTCAATCCAACCCGGACTGAGCGAACCGCTGGCGAAGTTTCCGTTAACCAGATTGCCGTTCGAATCGTCCGGTCGCATCTGGCCCGTACCGAGCGGCACGATGACGTGACCCTGGCCGTCGTATTGAGGTTGAGGTAACGTGCGTTGACTATCGGCGCCGCTCTGGTCCGCAACCGTGCGAACGACGACGAGGTCGTTGAGCGAAATATCGCGCACTAGCGGCGCAATGCTGTCGGGCATCGTCGCGGTCGTCACGTTCGTATAACGCTCGCCGTACTTGCCCTGATGAACGTTGTGAATTTCGGTGGAGAAGAGGCGTTCGACGACGGCGGAACGTCCGACGGCGTCAACGATCGTGCGGTTTGGGAACCGTTGAACGATTTCAAAACCGGCATGCCGGAGTTCGCTAACCACGCGCTCCTCCTGCGCGAGCGTGGGTGCGTAGCGGTTGTCGAACTCCGTGGAAGTCAGAAAATGACGTGTATGCCGGGAACCCGGCCGGCTGATGTCGGCGACGAACCGGTCGAGCTCTGCTTGATGGTTGTATCGAAGCGTCAACGCGACGCGTACCGGAGCGTTTGCCGGTCGCCGCCCAGCGTCGGTGTAGGCAAGCGCACCGCTTAGCCTTGGAATAGAGGTCAAAGGTTTGTTTGCGCTCGCTGAGCGCACCGCCGATTCGTTCGAGGTGCTATTCGTACCGCTCGTGCCGGACGAGGCCCACGGCAGCGATGCGTTTTGTCCCCCGCAAGCGGTGAGCGCAAAAGACAGCCCGAGCACTGATGCTAGGGTGCGTGACGATCTTCGCATGTAGCCTCCGAGTTCTAGTAGCAAGAAGCTTGGCATACGTTGTCGCTACATCAGATTGCGGCTCCCGCTTGGTCCGCCAAAAGGGTTGTATAGCCTACGGTGCGCCTGTGTACCCGGGTTTGTACGGACCCTGCGTGCCGTCCGGCATCAGGGGCAATGCGCGCGGTGCCTGTGAGAAATCGAAATCCTTGCGCAGATCGCCGAGTGCGGGCGCGTTCTCTGCGATGCTTTCGCGCGGGTCGGGCCGCCCGTCGTGCTTCGGATCGATACGCTCGCCGTGTAAGAAATCGTCCTCGATGAACTTCACGTAGGCGTCGTGGCTGAGAACCTGATGGTCGACGAACCCCTTGCGCGCGTACGCACTGATCACGAGTCCCGGGACACGCAACCCGTAGCCGAACGCGTTGACGTTCGGAGGCGATACATGATCGTAGAAGCCGCCCCAATCGTCCCAGCTCAGAAAAATAGCCGTTGAGTTCCAGTATTTACTGCGCGCGATCGCGTTGACGATGCCCCCAACGTAAGCCTGCCCCGAGCTCAGCAAGCCCGGCGGATGTTCGCTATATCGATTTGACGGCGCGAGCCAAACAACCGCCGGAAGCGTGCCGTTGGCGACATCTCGAAAAAACAGCGTCGTATCCTTGACGTTCGACAGTTCACCGTCTTGCTTTACGTCGGTGAAACTTGGAAGCGGATTCCAAATGCTGGGCGTGCGCGCCGACTGCGGCTTGCGATTGCAACTCTGCTGATCGCCATCGCAATCGGGTTCGAAGCCGTCCATCACGTAGTACGCCCACGAAACGTGGTGAGCGTGAGCAGATACGTGATGTCGGTCCACGGCGACGAGGGCCGTCGCGGGATCCATTCCGACGGGTCGAGCAAATCGTGCGGAAGTTCGTCCAACTGCACGAACTGCCGATCGGCTACGCACCGCGATGCATCCTCGGGATCCGAACATCGAGCGGCCCACTCGGACACCATGTAGAGATGCGCCGGCAAACTCCACGATCGTATCGGCGCAAACATGTGATCTTGCAGGACGCCCCAGCGCGCGTATGCCCAGTAGTCGGGCAGTTCTCGCGCGGTGTGGTAACCCATCACCGTCTGCTCGTGTCCTTTGACCGTACACGTTGGAATGTCGGTAGGGCAGCCGCCGGCACTGGTTGCACCCTCCATCACACGAACGAAGCCGTCCATTCTTCCGCCGTCGATCGCGCGATCGGCGGCGCGCGCGCCGTGCGGTCCGCCCGTGTCTTCGTCGTTGGTGTCGTGATACGGACGCGCGCACGGTTTGCCCGCAACGTTCGGCAGGCACGCAACCGGAACGCCGTTTTTCATCGCGATGCCGTCAGCACCAGGGTAGGTGCCGAAGTAGCTGTCGAACGAGCGATTCTCCTGCATGATGATGACGACGTGTTGGATTGTATGAATCCCATCAGCGGCTGGTGGCGGCGAAGCCGGCGCGGCAGTCAGAAAGAGCGCGAGGAGCGACGCGAATAAGGCCCGCATCGGCTGCTGCTTCGTTGCGTCTTCGAATTATCCAGTGTGTTGTCCGAACGATAGCGATCGCAAAAAGCGAGCGGCCCACTGGCTTGCAGCGGGCCGTCATCACGTCTAGAAAAAGCGGTGAAAGTTTCGCGAGGCTACGGGATCGCTTCGTATACCAAGTTGAACGGAGTTTCGGCTGCGCGGCGGAATCCCGAAAATCCCGCCTGCTGCGCGACTTCGCGCGTTCGCCGTTCGCCGGCTTGTGCGCCCAAGGCGAGACCGACCTCCTGTGCGAGCGAAGCCGGCGTGCAGAGCATCGTCGAAGCGGCGTAAAAGACGCGTCCGACGGGCGTCAAATTTTCCTCGAGCGCATCCCCGGCATAGGGTTCTACCATCATGAGCGTGCCGTTTTGCTTGAGAGCCGTGCGCAAATGCGTCAGCACGCCGACCGGATCACCCATGTCGTGGATGCAATCGAAACAACAGATCAAGTCGAAGTTCTTGTCTGGGAGCGCTCGCGCACTCGCGACTTCGAAGCGAACCCGGTCCGCAATGCCCGCTTTACGAGCTGCCTCGTTTGCCGCCTCAATCGAAGCGTCGTGATAATCGTACCCGACGAATTTGGACATCGGATACGCCTGCGCCATGAGAATGGTCGAAGAACCGTGACCGCAACCGACGTCGGCAACGCGTGCGCCGGTACGCAGTTTTGCGTCGACGCCTGTGAGCGCAGGAAGCCAATCTCGAACCAGATGTGCGGCATAGCCGTTGCGGAAGATGCGATCGGTGCAACCGTAAAGTCGCGAATCGTGTTCGTGCCAACCGACACCGCGTCCGGTCGTGAACGCTTGCGTGATTGTTGGTTCGTCCGCGAACAGCGGCTGCCCCATTGCAAACAGACCGCACATGTTCACCTCGCTGGAATCGTCGGCAAGCAGCGGAACGTATTCCGGAGGTAGTGTAAAGCGCCGAGTCTGTGGGTCGTAGGTGAGATAGCCCGCTGCCGCTTGATTCGCCAGCCATTCGCGTACGTAACGCTCGTGCGTTTGGGTTCGCTGGGCGAGCTCTCCCGACGTTAGTCCTTCACTTTTCGCGAGCTCCTTATAAAGCCCGAGTTTGTCGCCCGTTAGCACCGATACAGCAGTAAACACGGCGCCGACATCGCTTAAAAGCCGTCCGAGCCCGGCTTCAAATTTCGCCTGATCGAAGGGTACGCTGGTTGCAGTCAAGGAGTGGTCCTCCGTAGAGCAAGAAGGGTTCGCCTACAACCATAGCCGAGCGGAGTGCCCGCATGCATCGTGCGCAGTACGGAGGAGCACCGGGTCTAGCACGGAGCCCCTTTGTCGGGCGCGGCCTGGAGCTAGAGTCTGCAGTGCTGTTCTTCCGAAGGGCGTGCGAAGGCAGCGGCGCGACCGTTCTGGTGTGGGGCGAGGCGGGTATTGGGAAGACGCGCCTGATCGACGAGTGCGCTCTGCGTGCGGCCCAGGACGGTGCGCGCGTGGCCAGGACGGCGTGCTTTCAGGACCTCTGTCCACCCTTTACGCCGCTACGTGAAGTTCTTGCTTCGCTTGGTCTTCCGCACGCGCTCGATTCAACGAACGCCACCGGATCGCGCGCCGCCGCCGAAGGCGAACGATATCGCGCTTTTCTGGCCGCCGGCGAATCACTGCGCGACGCCTCGCGAGAAACGCCGATCCTCATCACGCTCGATGACTTGCAGTGGGCTGACTTTGCCTCGCTTGAGTTTCTCGCCTTTGCAGCGCGCCGGCTGAACGATGCTCGGTTAATCATCATCGGTAACGTACGCACCGACGACTTGGAAAAGGATCACGATCGCCGCCAAGCCCTCGAAAAAGTGCGGCGAGAAGGCGCGGCATCGATCGCGCTGCAGCCGCTGGACGATCGTGAAATGGAAGAATTGCTCAGGCGACTGTGGCCTCGCGACGTCCCGGTCGACGCGTACCGTCTAAAACGGATTTGCGCGCTGGCCGAGGGGAAGCCGTATTTCGCCGAGGAGCTGTTGAGCAGCTCGCTTGCAAGCGGCGACGATGCCGTGAACGCGGCTCCGCTGAGCATTCGATCGGGTGTTCTGTCGCGATTCGAGCGCTTGACTTCGGACGCGCAGCACGTGCTGCTCTATGCGGCGGTGACCGGTCGTACGTTCGGCGTTTCCCTCCTCGCCGCCCTCACGCATTTGTCGATCGCGCAAATGCATCGCGTACTCGCAGAAGCGCGCGATGCGACGCTCGTGCGCGAGCTTCGCGACGATGCCGAACGTTTCGAATTCCGCCACGCAATCACGCGCGAGATCTTGTATTTCGAGCTGATCGCGCCGCAGGCGCGGGCAATGCATCGTGAAATCGCGCAACGACTGGAGGACGACGGTGGGGATACTGTAGAGATTGCCTACCACTGGACGGCCGCCGGCGAGCAAACTCGCGCAACTATCGCTAACGAGGCGGCCGGTGACGAGGCGGTCGATCGCAATGCGTACCGAGACGCAGCGACAAATTACCGTCGCGCCGCGGACGGGCTAACGACACTTGACGCGCGTCATGCGTCGCTGTGCGAAAAGCTTGCTCAAGCGCTCACGTTTGCGGGGGATCTCGGTGACGCATGTGTTTGGGGACAGCGAGCGCTGGACACCTATATCGCGACGGATGACCGAGCGCACGCGTTGCACTTTGCGCTCTTTTTGGCGCGGCGGTACGGCGACGCTGGCAAGCACGGACAAGGCATTGCGACGGTCGAACGAGCCGTATCGTTGCTTACCGCGGGCGAGAACCAGCGGTTTCGCTACGCTGCGCACGTGACGCTAGCGCATCTGGAAGCACAGCGCGGTCGCATCGATGAAGCGTTGGCTCAACTCGAGCGAGCCGAATCGATTCCTGGCGAGCAGCCCCTCACCGAGCGCCAGCTGTTCTACGATTTTCGCTCCGATATTCGGGCAATGCGCGGCCAGTTGCGGCTTGCGATCGACGACAGCACGGAGGCAGTGCACGTGGCGCGTCAAATCGGCGAGCCTGAGCGGCTTAGCATCACGTTGACAAACTACGCGCGCTTTGCGTTCTTTGGGGGGCGGACACAGGCGGCCGCTGGCGCATATGCCGAAGCGCTCGCACTGGCGGAACGGCATCATCTCGATCGAGCCGGAGTCCTGGTCGGCACGGCACTTGCTTACGTGTACCTTCTCAATGGCGACCTTGAGGCAGCGCACGCCGCACTCACGCGAGAAGACGGTGGCGGACCGGCCGTCGAGAGCGCCGCATTTGCGGCGCGATTACGAGTCGCGTTTCTGCGCGAAGATGCGGAAACCATCGATTCGTGCGCGATTGAAGCGGCCGTCGATACGGCATTCCGCACGGCGCAGCCGGACGCAATCGGCTTGGTGGCCGGAAGCGTCGCGGCGTATTACGAGGCGCTCGGACGGCGCCGCGATGCAGAAGGGTTGCGTGCTCGCGCGCTCGATTGGATCGTCAATGCCAATGTTTCACTTTGGTTGCTCGATCAGATCTCGGCCAGCGGCGATCCCGCGCAAGTACGTAAGGCGCGCGATTTGCTGGTGCTAACGGCCGCGGACCCCGATCATGCGGTGGCACACGCACACGTGTCGCTCTTCGACGCACGCACGGCGTCTCGGCGTGGCGATCGTCAGGCGGCCAAACGGCAGGCTTCCGAAGCTGCGGAGCGATTCGACGCGATTGGGTGGCCGTGGGAACGGGCGCAGGCTTTGGAACTCTCCGGGCGCGCAGCGGATGCGCTCGACCTGTACCATCGCGGCGGTTATCGACGCGACGAACACCGCGTAATGGCAACTCGTCGCCGCGCGCGGCACCGTGCCGCCTCCGATTGCCTTACCGCGCGCGAACTTGAAGTGGCCATGCTCGCAATCGACGGAAAAACCAATCGCGAGATCGCGGACGCTCTCACGATAGGCGAGCGCACCGTTGAGACGCACCTGGCTGCAATGTTCGATCGCTTTGACTTGACGTCGCGCCATCAGTTGGCCAGGATCGTCGAACGGCAACAGCGTTGAAAGGCTGCCGGCGTACAGCGGCCTAGTGCAAAAGCACGACGCCGATTCTTTGGTGACTGGGATCGTAACTCGGATTGGTAAACCAGACGTTTCCGTCGCGACCGGCCGCAATGCCAGTCGGGATATCCTTGTTCGTGAGAGCGATTCGCGGCAAGAACTTCTTCGTCGCTGCATTGAAATGCCCGACTCCGCCCGTCAACGATTCGGTGAACCAGAGCTTGCCATCGGGGCCAACCGCGATGCTGTCGGGATAGCTTCCCGAAGGCCCAGGGATAGTGAACTGCGTGACCTTGCCGCTGGCGACGGTTCCGATCGTACCGCTCGACCGGCCGGTAAACCAAATATCGTGGTCGGGGCCGATCGTCAACGCCCAGGGGTTGGTGCCGTGCGCCAGTGCGATTGGCGACAAGAACTTTTGAGACGCCGGGCTGAATCGCCCGAGCGCGTCGTTATCCGAATCGGTAAACCACATGTTCCCGTCGGGGCCGGCAATGACGTCCCAAGGCTGGCTGCTCGGTGAGATCTGAAAACGCGTGATGACGCCCGCCGTCGTGATCCGGTCGAGATAGCCGTCGTAAAACTCGGTGAACCACAGGTTGCCGTCGGGCCCGACCGCGATGTTGCGGGGCGACGGATTCGAACCGACGACTTGGAAGTTCGTTACGGTGCCCGTCGTGGTGATGCGGCCGATCGTATCCGAACCCGGTTCGGCAACCCAAAGATTCGCGTCGGGACCGACGGTGATGCCTTCGCCTGCACCGCCGTTTCCTAGCGAAAACTGCGTGATGGTCCCCGACGGCGTGATTCTAGCGATCTCGTTGGCGTAGAACTCCGTAAACCAAATGTTTCCGTCAGGCCCAACTGTGATGTCTTCCGGCCACGGAAGATTCGTCCCGAAAAACTGTACCGGCGGCGATTTACGCGCGCCGCCGACGCTCATCGGGAGATTCGTGATACCGGAAGGGCCGGGTTCGAGTACCGGCGCGGTTGCCGACTGACCGCATCCGGCGAGGAGGGCGAACAGAGCAAAAGGCACGCTAAGACGCGAGATCATGGTCTTCACCTCTCTGCAAAGCGATGCCTCAGCGTAACGTGCGGGTCTGAAGAAAGAATGAAAGGCGGTGTTCACCAGGCGGATAGCCCGTCACGCGTTTGAAGGTTTTCGTCATGTGGCTTTGATCGGTAAAGCCGGCATCGGCCGCAATGTCGGCAAGCCCGTCGTCGGAATCGGTCAGCCGGCGCGCGACGTACTGCAGCCGCGCGCCGATGATCGCGTCTGAGATTGTGCAGCCACGAAAGCGGCGAAACGCTCGACATAGATGCGTTGGATGTACGCCGATGCTTGATGCCAGCGACGCGAGGTCGAGCGGACTACGGAACCGTTCGCGCACCACGGTGTCGGCTGTCGACAGCCATCCGGGTTCGTGGAGTTCGTCCGCGGAGCGATCGGCTACGTGCGCACAAAGTTCGTACACCAATGCCTCGACCGCCGGCATTGCGTCATCGGCGCGCGCCAAAAACTCGCGGTACAGGCGCAGGACGAGCCATACGGGATCGCCACCTGACAATTCGAACACGTGCGCGCGCACGCCGCCGAGCTCGGCGATGATCGTCTCCCACGGCGCCATAAGATCCACCGCGAAAAAGCGGCACGGGCCGAGCATGCGATCTTCATGCGTCGTGCTGGCGGCGTGAAAGACCAACGTGTACGGTTCGTACCGCAAGTCGAATCCGTCACCGCGCTCCTCGTACGCGCCCTCCAACAACAAACTGAAGTAAGGGGCTTGGTGTTGATGCGGAGCAACGGCCTTAGCGGTAGTATGACGCACTTCCGTGAGCATCACGTTTGCGATCGCCCACGAGTTCGTTTCTCCGGTGTAGTAACCGGGTGGAAAGCTAGCCATTTACGAAACGCTGCGGCGCGGATGCGAAGAGTTGCCGGTGACCGGCCACGCAGAAATAGTACGTGCGTCCTCGATAGGTGAGTGTGAGCGAACTTTTTGGATCGAGTTCCATCCAGCAGACCGGGCAGATCACGTTTCCGGCACGAGCGAGCGGCGGTTTTCGGTACGCGGCGTTATTCGCATCGAGCCAACTGCGGCTCTGATACTCCATGTCGTACGCCGTCAGCTGCGCCGCTTCTTTCCCGTAGTAACGCGCGACGACGTGCATGGCCAAATCGATTCCGGCTGAAAGTCCGGCAGACGTTGCAATGCGCCCTTCATCGACGAAACGCACGCCGCGAATGACGGTGACGTTCGGATATTGCATTCCGAGCGTAGTCAATGCGCTGTGATGCGTGGTCGCGTCGCGACCGTCGAGCAAGCCGGCTTGCGCCAGTACGAGCGCCCCAGTGCAAACCGACATGATGAGGTCGGCGTGTCGCGACGTGTCAACCAGCCATTGCTTCACCGCGTCGGTCGGTGGCGATTGCGCGGGCACGACGACGACTTTCGGCGCGGGCGCATCGCTCAGAGCGTACCGAGGGACGTTCGTCGCGCCGCCGCTAACGACCAGAGGCTTCGTCGACTCCGCGACCGTGTACGTGTCGAATGCCGGCTGGGAGCGACCGACGACATGCGCGTCTTGAAAGACCTCCCATGGGCCGGCAAAGTCTATCATAACCGCGCCGGCCGAGAGTAGGAAGGCCACGGGGACACCGTCGGCGGCCGCGATGAGTGGCGAAATCGGCACCTCTGCTTGCATGGTTTCCGCGCGCAGCCGCAACGGCAAGGCCATTGTCGCGAGCCCGGCGGCCGCCGTATGACGTAAAAGATCGGAACGTTTCATACACGGAGCTTAGGGCGCTGGTTCGGTGTCGTCTTGTACGCGATTAGCCGACGCGGGTTTCTTCGCTCGCGCAAGCAGAGCAGGCGCCTCGAACCGCTCGCAAACGGCGCGAAACCCGGCAGACGGTCCGAGCCACCGCAGTTCGTCCACATCGGCAAACAGTGGTGCATCGGTTCGCAGCGTAGCGAGTTTCTTAAAGAGCAACGCTCGCGGAAGATGGTCGCCCAATACGTTTGACGGGAACCGTTCGATCGGCCCGTAGCGCGTAAGCAGACTGGCGGCGCCTTTCGAACCGATGCCGGCGATTCCGGGGTACCCGTCGGCGGCATCGCCGACCAACGCAAGGTAGTCCGGTATCAACTCTGGATCGACGCCGAACTTGGCTCGGACGCCGTCGGCGTCACGAATAATCTTGCTTCGCCGGTCGATTTGTACGACGCGATCCGTTTGCACGCATTGCGCAAGGTCTTTGTCAGGCGTCCAAATGCAGATCTTCGCCACGCGCGAATCCTTCGCGGCGATGGCGGCAGCCGAGGCGAGCGCATCGTCGGCCTCGATCTCGATGGTTGCCCATACAGCGACCCCCATCGCACGCAGCGCATCCTCGAGCGGTTCGAACTGCGCGCGCAGCGCCGGTTCGATGCCCTCGCCGGTTTTGTAGCCGCTCCAAAGATCGTTTCGGAAAGATTCGATAACGTGATCGGTCGCGACACCCAGATGCGTCGCGCCTTCGGCAAACATCTGCAGTACGGTATTGAGGACGCCCACAACGGCTCCGAACGGCCGATCCTTACCTTTGGTAAAGCGGCGCAACCCGTAGAAGTGGCGGAAGAGTTCGTAGGTTCCGTCGATCAGATGTACGATCATTCAGCGTGCGGCCGAACAGTCTCCAAATGAGGAGTTGCGATCTTGCGCGGTGGCCGCCCGATATCGGTGGAAGCCAACGTATGATTTTCCGGCATACGCAAAGCGCGCAGTGCTCGGGTTGTGATTGACATCATCGTAGCAGTTATGGTTTAGCGTGACTCGGACGTAGGGTGCTCCGAGATACGTCAGCGGCTGATCGTCGGAGGCTACGAATCGATTGCCCTGCACGGTGACGTCGCGTGCGCGCCCGATGCCGAAGTTACCTCCGTTACCGCTTTCGTACGACCCGTTGGCGACAACGGTGTTGTCCGTGACCGTGGCGCCGAGCACGACCGTCGGGAAGAACGGCGATCCGACGAGAATGCCGGCCTCCGCGTTATGCGTTACGACGTTTCCCTCGAGAGTAACGCCGCCCGAATGCACGCCGGGATACTCGGAGGTAACGTAGATGCCCCCCATGCTCTGCGCTACGTGGTTTCGCCGGACCTCGACCTTGCGTGCTGCTTGGACGTAAAGCCCGATCGCTCCGGAGCCGTAGGTCGCATCGATCGTGTTGCCCTCGACGAGCACGTCGCGTACCTGCAGATTCCAGCGCGTATACGCCGGCGGCTTGGTTCCGCCGGTGACGTTGAGCGCGATGCCGCGGTTGTCGCGTAACCGATTGCCCGTGACGCGATCGTGCAGCGTGTTGCCGCTGATTTCAACGACATTTCCGTCCTGGACGGTACAAGCATCTACTTTATTACCAGCGACGACGACGTTCGTGAGCGGGTGCGACGTATAGAAACCGCGCACCTGGATTGCACGCCCGTTCGCGTACTGATTTGGAGCAGGTCTGACGTCGTGCACGAAGTTGTTCGTAACTTGGACGTCGTCACCGTATCCCTCAACGAAAATCGCGCCACTTTGTAGAGGTGACGTGGTCGAGAGGTCTCCGATTTCGAAACCTTCGAAGCGTACGTGACTCCGATCGAAGATACGGACGAGTCGCTGCGAGGCGCCTTTGGCCCCGGATATAAAGGGCCGCTCACCCGGATAGTTCTGCAAAACGATCGGTCGTTGAGCCGTGCCGTCGGCTGGGAACGTGACGGCTTCAAAATACGTTCCGCGGCGGACGACGACCACGTCGCCCGGCACCCTAGCAATGTTTAGCGCGTGTTGGATCGTTCGGAACGGGTGCGAAAGCGAGCCGGAATTCGAGTCGGAGCCGTTGGTTGCAACATAGTATGCGATCTGAATGCTGCCGCCGGCCGTAATCGGCAGCATGCCCGCGCTTCCGCCGCAGCCGGCCGCGACAGCGAACAGGATCGCCGGCAAAAACAACGCTTTATAGCAGTCCATTCGGCGTAGAGTCCTTGGACCGGCCCGTTCTGGCCGCAGCGTAAGCGACCTTTCGAGGCAACGCGTGTACCTACGCGACAACGGCGCAAGGCGGATACGGAGGCGAGATCTTCACCCCGTTCCGGTTTTACGTGACGGCGAACGTCAAAATCTACGTCGCAGTCGACGTCCCGTAGCAGGCGAGAGACCTCCGCATGCCGCGGAGGTCTCTACTTTTGGGCGCATGAATCCAATGGCATCAATGTGCACCGCGCTCAGAGCCCTTACTGCCGTCGCAGTTGCATTGACGTTGGGGGCAACGCCGAGCCCGGTGCCGCAAACGTCCGGATCGAACGTCAACGTCACGACCTGCCACGCACAACTCGATCCGCCGCCGTTGCGTATCGCCTACGTGAACGCGTCGACGGTTGCCGCAGTCGAGATTGATTTTGACGTCGTTACTGCGGTCGGCACGATCGAGAGCGTCGACGATCGAGGTCACTTCGAGCCCGGTAAGCCGATCAATCACGTTTTTAGCCTCCCGGCGAACGTGTCACCGCTCGGATTGAGTTCGGTACGATGCGTGGTCACGAAGGTCGTGTACGCCGACGGCACGACCTGGAACAACCCGCAACCATGAGTCTATACTCTGGCGAGGGTGAGGCGAATGCCCTCGTCGTAACTCGTTTTCGGCAGATCGCCAAGTAGATGTTTTAGCCGTTCGTCGTTGAGGATGACCGGGTCGGACATCAGGTAGTTCATTTCCGCGAAGCGCCGCATTTCGCCGTTGAATATGCCGAATAACTGCAGCATCGGCTTGTTTACGATGAAGTAGTTCGGCTTGTGACCGCACGCGGCGTAGATCTTGTCGGAGAATTGGCGCTGCGTGATCTCTCCGGCGCCGCCGTAGTTCCAGAATGCTCCATAGGCGCGTGGATCGTCCAGGACGCGGACGGCGACCGCCGCGCAATCCGGAATGAACGCCCACTCGTGACGTACGTCCACCGGTCCGATCATCGTCGAGCGCGCACCTTGCGGCGCATTTGCAAATTGCGCGGTAAGGTAGCTCTTTTCCATGCCGGGTCCGTAAAGATCGGGCAGGCGAAGCACGACCGTTTCAATGCCGTGACCGTGCGCCGCTAACAAAAGATCTTCTTGTTCTTTGCGCATTCGCCCATTGAAAACATGCGTTTCACGCGGATGTGTTTCGTCTACCGTTCGCGTTTGCGGCAGTCCATACGGATAGACCGTACCGATCAGTAATATTTGCTTTACGCCGGCCGCTACCGCGCCTTCGAGCGCTGCGCGCATCAAGATTGGATGAAGTTCGAAACGATCGTAGGAGACGCCGACGAGATAGATCGCCGACTCGACGCCTTGCAACGCCGTCGCCGCCGACATAGCGTCCGCGCTCCACGTTCTCAACTCCGCACTTGTGTCTTCGCCGAAGATTTTCTGGAGCGATGCGTCGCTTCGTCCGATCACTCGATACGTGCGGCCTTGGGCACGAAGCACGCGCGCGATTGCGCGACCGACGGCTCCGGTTCCACCGATGAGGGCCACGGAACGCATGACTCCGCTGGCTTCGTTCATTGAGAAACCTGCACCTTATAAGCCGCCCATCCGCCGAACTGGGAGATATCCGGATACGAGCGCTCGTCGACGAGCCGCTGCGGAAAGAGCATGGCGCGCGCGCGCGACCCGTCTTCGAGAACGACGCCGGTTTCGTACAAGTTCGGAGGTTCTTGTGCGAGCAGCGCGTGGTGTTGATCCCGCGAAAGTTCGTACAGTTCGCCTAATACTGCTACGCCGTTATTGGAAACCTCATAGATGGCTGGATGGCGGTCGTCGACCGAGTGCATCCGATACCGCGACGCCGTTCGCATCGCTCCAAGAAAGCGCGCGCCGTCCAGAACCCGATGATCGGGTTGACCTCGCAGCGCCGAGCCGCAGATGAAGAAGCGTACGGTGTCGCTCATGGCTGCCTTTCGTCGATAAATCCACGCTTGCGCAGCCACGTCAGCACGATGGCCGGATATCCGGGCGCGAGCCGCTCGGGAACGTCGGCATCGTAGCCATTTGCGGAAACTTCCAGCGTGTGGCCTGCTTGCGGGAACATGATCACCGTCACGTCCCGATCGCCCGCGACTTTTAGGAACCCGCGCATGTGCTTAAACGAATCGGCAGCATCTAACTTGCGGTCGCGCGCGCCGTAGAGCGCCAATGTCGGCGTGGTGTCGCTCATCAACGTTGTCCTGGGATCGTAGCCGAACGCGTTTCGCAGACCGGCGACCGTGGCTGCCGGCGGCGGTAGACCCAACTTCGGCATCAGGGAGTATTCGAACCATGGCCGTTTTTCGTCGGCGGCGAGAACGCCGCGGGCGTCGTTCCAGGAGCCCTTACCGTAGATCGCGTTTTCGACGGTGTGCCACATTGCAAGCGCTTGCGCGACGTCTGCATCGCTCGCATCGTGGCGTCGCAACTCCATGACGACCTCGTAGTCGAGATTGCTGAGAATCGATTCGGTCGGTGCGCTCTTAAGGATCATGAAAGCGACCGGCCGGCGCAGCGGCAGCATCGGCGCGGTCCATCCACCGTTGCTGAATCCCCAAACGCCGACACGACGCGTTGCGACGTGGCGATCCCCGATAAACGTGTCGTAGAGCACGACGGCGTCTTCGACTTTTTGGGTCGGCCCGGTCAAGAACCAGTTTCCGGTCGATTCTCCGGTGCCGCGCTGATCGTAACTGATCACGTTGATTCCATTACAGACGAAATATGGGATGATGAACCCCATCTGCCGCGTTTCCGCATCGGCACCGTGGATTAAAATGATTGTCGCTCGCGGATTGACGCCGCGGTAATAGAGCGACGCTCCTAAACGCCCTTGCGGTGCTGCGATGAGGCGGCGCTCTTCGCCAACGCCGCACCGTAACCGAAGTCCGCGAACGGACGCGAGGTCACCGGTGCGTCCGCTGCTCGGTTCGAAGAAGTCGTTCTGCGCGGGATCCGGCAGTTCGTGTTCGATGCCCACGTAGAGCACTCTGCCCGCTGCATCGTACGAGCCGGGCACAATGGTCGCTGCCTGCCCAGGAGCGAGTGCGAGGACGAACAGGACGGAACTCGCGAGAAGGCGCCTCATGCTTGATTTACGAGATGGAATCGACGTTGTTTCAGGCCCGCCCCAGCGCGGACTGGTCCGCGGGCCGCGCGAGCAAGTAAAATGCGAGGATGTGCGTGATCATCAGCGCGGGTACGTACAACACGACTATTGCGTATCCGCCGCTTAGTTGCCCAGCCATCTCCGGAAGATTGAATTGTACTCCGTGATAGTAATCGACAATGACGTCGACTATTCCAACGACGTTAAATGCGACGATGAACGAGATGAAGAGCGCTCGGATCTTTACCGTCAGCAGCGCGATCAGCGCCAGTACGCCGGTTGCAAAGTCGCCGTACGCTGCGAACGTCGCGAAGGCTGCAGGCAGATTCGCGCCGACTACGCCGGGCAATATAAAGATTAGTCCAAAGAACCGGAAACTGTGGAAGGTGGCAATGGCGCGCAACGCGCCAAAGCGATCCACCACTTTAACTTTCGGCAGTACGTAGGCGACGAAAAGTAGTCCCCATGCGACGTATCCTAGCACGAGTTGGATGAGGAAGATGGCTTGCGGCGGCATGGGGCCTCCTTGTCCGTGATCTGGTACCAGCAGGTACCAGAGGGTATCCATGGTACTATGCGGTACCAGCGCATGTCAAGGGAGAGCCAAATGAGCGAAAACACGGTTCGCGAGCGCATCCTCGATGCGGGCTTCACGGCGTTCACCAGCGGCGGCTACGCGGAAACCAGCACCGCTGAGATTGCCGCGCGAGCGCACGTTTCAAAGCGCGAGATTTATGCGCTGGTTGGTAACAAGCAAGATTTGCTGAGCGCCTGTATCAGCGAACGCGCGCAACGCCTCCACCTGCCGGCGATTTTGCCGCCGATACGCGATCGTAAGACGCTTGCGCAGGTACTCGCTTCCTTCGGGGCCCAACTCGTGCGGGAGGTCAGCGATTCGTCCGTTATTGCGACATTTCGGCTGGCGATCTCAGAGGCGATTCGGGCGCCCGAAGTTGCCCAATCTTTGGATTCGATTGGCCGCGAAAGCACCCGCGTTGCGCTACGCAGGATCATGGCGCAAGCGAAAAAGTCGAGGTTACTGAACGGTAGTCCCGCTGAACTTGGCCGCCTTTTCAATGCGCTGCTCTTCGGTGATTTACTCGTAAGCCTGTTGCTCGGTGTGGTGAAACAGCCTAATTCCCGTGAAATCGAAAAACGCGCCGAAGATGCTGCAGCCGCTTTTCTGCGATTGTCCTGTTGATACATCGGGCGACCCCGGTCAAATCACGTGCACTGGTATCGAGGAGACGATCTGATTGGGTCCGATCGAGAAATTGCCGCAGTACGGATACGACAGCGCGACCATGAAAACACCGATCCGAGTGCGGTTGCCGTCAGAATGGTGAGCGCCAGATGCGCGTCGAGCCGATCGGGCAGCGCAATCGCCAATACGCCAAAAAGGGCGATCGCGACGATACACAACGCAACCTTGAGTTGGATTGGCGGCGATGCTCTCGAGAGTTGCCAACGCTCGTAACGCGCGTCATTCCGGAGTATCTCCCAGAGACAGTAGCAGTTTTCGCAGCAAATCGGCGAGTTGCAGTTGCTCGCGCGAACTCAAACTCGCAAGCAGCCTCGCTTCGTTGGCAACGTGCCGGGTAGTGGCGGAATCGATGAGCGCCTTTCCTTTTGCAGTCAAGCGGACGAGCGTACCGCGACGGTCCTGCGGATCGCGGCGTCGCGACACCAGGCCGGCTTCTTCCAGCCGATCGATGCGATTGGTCATCGCTCCCGACGTGAGCATCATTTCCCGATAGAGCTGCGTGGGCGTCAGTTGATAGGGGCGGCCCGAGCGCCGAAGCGAGGCCAGCACGTCGAACGACTCACCCTGTAGCCCGCAGCCGGCGTGCGTTTCGTCGAGGCGAGGACGCAGGGCCGCGGCGGCGCGCTGGACTCGGCCGACCAAACCCATGGCTTTGGTATCGAGGTCGGGGCGTTCGCGTTTCCACTGGGCCAAAATACGGTCGATCCGGTCCTGCATATCTCGATGTTAAGACACTTGACAATCGCGTTCCTGCACTAGTATCTTTATGTTAAGATGATTAGCATAAAGGTTCAAGGATTGGACCACGTCGTCCTCAACGTTTCCGATGCCGAACGAAGCCTCGCGTTTTACGCCGGCGTCCTCGGACTTCGTCCCGAACGCTCCGAGGAGTTCCGGTCGGGGCGCGTGCCCTTCCCGTCGGTGCGGATCAACGCCGGCACCATCGTCGATTTTCTGGATCTCGCACATCGCGACGCCACCCCCAAAAATCGAAATCTCAACCACATTGCACTGGTGCTCGACGACGCGCCGTCCGGAATCGCGGCGTTTCTCAACGATCGCGGCATACCTGTCGTGCGCGAAATGAGTGGTAACTTTGGCGCCCAAGGCGATACCGCTCATTCGTTCCACATTTTTGATCCTGACGGGAACTTGCTCGAATTGCAAGCGTACGAATAGCGCTAACGATCCGATAGAGCCCAGCCGTACGTGAAAAGCGGTTTTGCGCGTTTAGCAAAGTCGACGATGTGATCCACCAACGCGGAGGTCGACACCAGATCGTCGGTAAGATCCTCCCCTACGATGAACGACGAAGTGCGAAAGTATTTCGCAAGTGGAGTGTCCGCGTGGGCTTCAAAACCGCGCGGCATGCGCTTCAACTCTTGATGTTCTTCCGAAAGGTGTAACGCGTTGCGCTCGAGCGCGCGAAGCGTCGCCGCAAACCGCGCCGGCTCGGCTGCCATGGCCTCGCGCCAACGGTGCAGCAGCTCCTTATCGAGTTGGTAAAAGCCGCACGCCAGAAATGAATTCTTGGGTTGAATGTGGACGTAAAGGCCGCCGGCCGCCTCACGGTCGCCGTTACGCGCAAGAAAGGCCGCGACGTTGGTTTTGTACGGACTCTTGTCGGGAGAAAACCGGATGTCACGGTAGATGCGAAAGCTCGAACGTCTTGGGTCGGCGCCAAGCGGAACTCGGGCGCGGCGCATCGCGCTGGTAGCATCGGCAACCAGTGCGCGCAAAGGCTCGAGAAGCTCGGTTTCGTAGGTTGTTTTTCGTGAAGTGAACCAGGATCGGTCGTTGTTACGAGCGAGGTCACGCAAGAAGCGAAGCGCCTTCGGCGAAAAACCACGAAAGGTTGCAGTCGTCATCGTCGTTTCTTCCTGACTCGTCAACGTATTCTTTGGGCGGCTAACGGCGGTCCGCCGCAAAGCGCCCACCAGGGGCTCGTGCATCGGTGCCCCGAAAGGTCCGTGCAACGGCCGCGCATGGTATCGACGCGAATTCTTTGCCGTCCGTTTGTCGGGCGTGCGGACGAACTTGAGCACCTCTTGCAGCGGCGCCGGCAAGCCGGTGACGCGCATGGCGGGCTCGTGCTCGTCGGTGGCGAGCCCGGCATCGGTAAATCGCGCCTCGTTCGCGAGTTCAAAGAGCGGCTGAATCGGCACACCATGTTCATCGCAACAAGTGCGTGTCGCGAGTTTGCGCAGCGGCCGCTCGATCCCATCGAGCAGATTCTCGCACAGATCGCGTCGATCGGCGCCGACGATCTCGCCGGCTCCAGCAAGCAGGAACACCTGGATCTCATTGCGGGCGCCTTCGAGCGCGTCGTTGCAAAACGCACTGCGGTCGCCATCATCGAAGATCTGCACTGGGCGGCGCTGGAGTTGATGCAAACGCTTTTGTTGCTTACACGAAACGCTGCGAATAAGCGCTTGCTGTTCGTCGGAACGTATCGCGATAACGAGATGTCGCCGGCGCATCCCCTGTTCAAGTGGTTCGGCCAACTGGTCCGAGAGCCGGCAGTTTCGGTTATTGGGCTACGCCGCTTCGAACAGCGCGAGCTCGATCGGCTTATGGAGCTTGCGACGAGCGGGGTTGCGCCGCTTTCCGCTGCTGCATTGCACGCGGTTAGAGATCGCTCCGACGGCAATCCGCTCTTCGCCGAGGAGTTATTGCGCAGCGCCGTCGATTCCCAACGAGCCGGAGGGCCGGCCGCCGCGGAACTTCCGCTCTCGCTGCACGCCCTGGTTGAAGAGCGGCTGAACGGGTGCGGCGACGACCAACGGTCGTTTCTGCGCTACGCCTCCCTTTTCGGGCGCGACTTCGCGTTGTCGCAAGTCTGCGAGGTATTCGGCAGTTCGGCGGCGTTGGTGCAGCCTATGGTCGATGCGCTCTGCGATTTGCAGTTGCTCGATCCGGTCGATACGGCCCGCGGCGCGTATAGGTTTCGCCACGCTCTCACGCGCGACGCCGTCTATCGCGAAATGCCGGAAACCGTCGCAAAACCGCTCCACGTTTCGATAGCCGAACATCTCGAGATCGCTGAATCGGCTGCACCCGACCCGCTGGCGCCGGCGCATCATTTTTGGCACGCCGGGGAGCCCGGTCGTGCCGCCCCATTCTACGAGCGCGCGGGCGATGGCGCGATGGCGATATTTGCCTACGACGACGCTGCCGGGTTCTACGAGCGGGCGGCCGAGGGTTATGGGTGCGACGACCTTGCGTGCGCTCGCGTCTGCGCGCGCGCAGCCCGCGCTTCGATTTTTGCCGGTGACCTTGACGGCGGTCTCGCTCTCTACGACCGCGCGGTCGGGATGCTGTTACGTATCGGCGCAATTGCCGAAGTCGTCCGGCATAGGGCGTTGATGGCCGGCCATCTCTTTGATGCGGGAATGCGCAGTGCAGCCGTCGCGCTCATCCGCGAAACGCTGCCGATTGCTCAACCCGAACCCGCTTTGGAAGCGCAGTTGCGTACACGGCTGGCGATGACGCTTGCGCGCGATGCGCGCGTCGACGAAGCACGGAAAGAACTGTCGAGGATCGACGCCGCAGCGTTGAATCCAGATATGGAGATGACCGGTGAATACCACCTCTGCGCGAGCGAACTTCATGCGCTGCGCGGCGAACTCGATGCGTGGCAAGCGTCGTTTGCACTCGGTCTTGCGGTGTACGAAGCGCTCGGTCATCCTGGACCGGTGCACGTAGCGCACGCAAATTTTGCGGTCCAAGCGTTGTGCGTCGGCGAGACGCAACGTGCGCGCGACCATCATCGCCTAGCAAGCGAACTCGCGCGTACGCTGCGGTTGGACGATCAGATAATTCTTCTGGCGCAGGTCGAACTCTACGCCGGTAACCTCCTTGGAGCGCAACGCATCGTCGAACCGCTCCCAACGCCGCGAAAGTTCCTCATGCGCGCCCTGCTTGCGCAAGTTGCACTGCCGCTAGCGGTCGCAATCGGTCACGAGGCGATGCTTCGAAAACACCTTGACGACGAATTATTGAGCGATCGCGGATCGCAACCGCTCACTCCGACGCTCGCACGGGTGGCGGCCGCGCATGCCCTAGCCCTTGCCGCCGTGAATCGTGGGTATGCCGCGCGTACGTTGCTCGAGCGCGTACTCGGCTCGCTGACCACGCCGTTTGGAATGGCGCTGCCTGTCTTCGCGATCGCAACGATAATGCCGGAACGCGCGCGCGAGTTACGCCCGATGCTAGAAAAAGCCGCGGAACCGCAACGCGACCGCCTCAACAAGGCGCTGCTGGCGCTCGTCGATGCAACGCAATCGAAGGTGACCGCGCTCGAGGCCGCTCGACGATTTGGAGAAATCGGCTGGCCGCTGTTTGAAGCGCGCTGCCTCGAACTAGCCGATGAGCGCGACGCGGCGCGTGCTATTTACTTGCGCTGTGGTGCCGCGGGCGACGTGCGGCGGCTCGAGTTCGCCGTAACGCCCGGCGCCGCGAGAAGGCTTGGCGTCCTCACGGCGCGCGAGCGGGAGCTTGCGCTCCAGGTCGCGGCGGGGAAAGCGAATCGAGCGGTTGCCGAAGCCCTTTCCATCGGCGAAAAAACGGTGGAGAAATACTTGACTTCGATCTATGCGAAACTCGGTCTAACGTCGCGCGCGCAACTCGTCGCCCTCGTAGCTGCATCGCGAGAGCGCTCTCAGCGAGCGCTATAGTGTAAATTTCACGACGGCGTTTCCGTTATAGTCGGTGATCCATAACGACCCGTTTGGTGCGGCCGCGATATCCGAGGCAAGCACCACCGGAATCGGATACTCGGTGATCGTGCCGGAGCTCGTATTGACCCGCCCTAGTCGGCTGCCTCCCACTTCGGTGAACCAGACGTACCCTTTGGCCGACGCCATCGAACCGGGTCCGGCTTGTGGCGAGATGCCTTGCGAAAACTCCGTTACGATACCGGCGGTGTTGATGCGCCCGATTTTGTTGGCACTATTTTCGCTGAACCACAGATTGCCATCCGGCCCTGCTGTGATATCGGAAACACCGGCTTGTTGACTGATGCCGTTCGAGAACTCGGTGATGACTCCGGCAGTCGTGATGCGCCCGACACGATTGCCGAACTCCTCGGTAAACCAGAGATTTCCATCCGAACCTTCGACGATGTCGTGCACCGCAACGTCGCCGGGCGAAAGGCCGCTGGTGAAGAGCGTCACCGAGCCGCTCGGGGTGATCCGTCCGATGGCATTGGTACTTGGCGACCGGAACGTAAACCACAGGTTGCCGTCGGGGCCATTGCAAATATCGAATGGTCCGTATGCTTCATTCCCAGTGGCAAAGATCGTTACTTTTCCACGCTGCGTCATACGTCCGATACCGTCGTAACCACCCTGAGTAAACCAGATGTTCCCGTCCGGCCCCGTCACGACGTTGTTCACGGCGTTCGTGGTCGCCGTGAACTCCTTCACCACGCCGCCATTGGTAATGCGGCCGATCTGACCAGACCCCGGCTGCGTAAACCACATCGTCGTGGCGAAGGGTCCGAGCGCGATACCGCGCGGATTGCTGCTGGGCGTGATGCCGCTGGTAAAAACTGTGGACGTCGGCGCCGGCTTCGGAATGCGCGCTTGCGTGCGCGCCGCAGGCACGCTTTGATAAGCCGACGGTATTGTTGCAGGCGATTGTCCGGCGCAAGCCGCACAGGCTATGGCCACGACGGCGGCCGCAATGTAAAACGGGCGAAGCAGAGTGTCGTTCATTGAGATTCCCCTCCTGACCGTCTCATCGTAGGTCCCGCCGGACGCGAAACGTAGTGGGGGAACCCCACCAATTTGCAAGCCATGCAATGGGCGGTTGCTGCCGTTTGCGCGCCGAAGGTTCGGCCGTGAGGTACGCGGCTTTTCTGCGCGCCGTGAACGTGGCGGGGAATCAACTCTCCATGGCGGCGCTCAAAGCAATGCTGGAGAGTCTCGGACTGAACGATGCACGGTCGCTCTTACAAAGCGGAAACATCGTCTTCGAAGCGGGAAAGCGGAAACCCGTAGACCTTGAAGCGCTGCTGCGACATGAAACCGAGACACGGTTGAACGTGCGCACGGAGTACTTTATACGCGACGTAAAAGAGTTGGCGAGGATCATCGACGACAATCCGTTCGAACGAGAGGCGAAAACCGACCCGAGCCGGCTCGTCGTTTTCTTCCTTCAGCATCGGCCCGGAGCCGAGTTCGTCCGAACGTTGCAAGCGCAGATCAAAGGGGCCGAAGTCGTGAAACCCGGCGATCGTCACGCCTACATCGCGTATCCCGATGGCCAGGGCCGCTCGAAACTAACGAACTCCGTCATCGAAAAGGCCCTGCAGAACCGCGGCTCGGCACGGAACTGGAACACGATTCTTAAGGTCAAAGCGGCGATGTCGTGACCGAGCGCCCTTCCGTGCGCTCCCGTACGGGCCGGTCGCTACGATGCTGCGAGAGTTACTTTTCTTCTTCAGAGAGGACCGTTTCAAAATGCGCTTTTTCAGCACGTCCGTCATCGCACTCACGGTGGTTGTAGCATTCGCCGCCTGCGGCGGCGGAAAATCGTCGGCATCCAATTCTTCGTCCGGCGATCAAACGGCGGCCGCGACGGCGTCGGCTTCTCAGGCGGCAAGCAAATCCGTCAGCGATATCCCGGAATATCCCGGGGCCACGATGCAGGCCGCCGGCAGCACATCGGGCATGGGCGCGGACGCAGCCGGTAAAGTCCTCTGGACCGGCGACTCGTTCGATAAAGTTTACGGCTGGTATCAGCAGAAATTGCCGGCCGGTTCCGAGCGATCGCACGTGACCAGCCCCGTAGAGATGGCCGTCTTTACGATCGGCGAAGTCGGCTCCGGCCAGAGTTCGGTGACCTTAACCACTCAAAACGGTAAGACGATGATAACGATCGCCCGCGTCAAGATGTAGCGCGGTTTCCAATCTACGCGCTGGTAGATACGAAGGATCCGCGTCTGATTGCGTTGGCAATTTGCTTGTTCGACCTTCCGAACGCCGCCGCGTACGGTGCGCTAGCCGCGATGTTCAGCGAACTGTTCCACGCGAACGTGCGTTATAGCGGCGCATCGCTGGGCTACCAGGGCGCCGCTATTTTTGCAGGCGGCATGGCACCGCTGGTTGCCACGCTGCTGCTCAGATTCTCCGGCGGCGCGTCGTGGGTGCTGGCGCTTTACCTTACGATAATGGCCGCGATTTCGCTGTTTTCGATCTACCTGATCGGCGAAACGCGTCACGTCGACTTGTCCGACCGCGTGCCGGCATCGGCGGCAGTAGCGACGACGTAAGGCGGGCGCAAAGCATTTAGCCCCGTGCAGCGAATCGGCTGCGCATGCGTTCAACAAAAGCAGCATTCATCGGCGTGGTCTTACTGTTTGCATCCGGCAGCGTTAGAACGACGGTGGCGGCACAGACCGCTGCGCAGTCGCCGATGCCGCCGTCGATCGTCGGTTCCGATTCAGCCCTCGTTGGCTGGGCTGCCGGTCCCGAAACTACCGCGGAACTGAACGCAGAGAAGACGATGATGACTCTTCCCACGAGCGCGAATGCCATGGAAATCGAGCGCCATTTGTCGTCGGTTCCGCATCGGGCCGGATCGCAAGCCGACTATGCGACGGCGCTGTACGTTCAGCAGCGGCTGGAGCGCGACGGGTTCGCAACGCGCATCAGGCCGTATCAAGTAATGTTCACGGGGCCGCTGGAAGAGGGACTCACGCTGTTGCAACCTCGTCGTTTGGCGTTCGACATGCTCGAAGGCGTGCCGGGGCGGCATACCAAGTGGGAGTTGATGGCGGGGCCGCCGTTTCTCGAAGAGTCCGGCGACGGCGATGCGACCGGACCCGTTGTGTACGTCAATACGGCATCGCGCGACGATCTAACCGACATCGATGCGGAGCACGTTTCGTTGCAAGGCGCAGTTGCGCTCGTACGTCTGGGCGCACCCGGTAGCGGCGGAATTCGAAATCTCGATCCGAGCTACATCGCCTACAACGAACTCCGCAAGCGCGGTGTCATTGCGATCCTCGAGTTCATGGATCCCGCAACGAGCGGCTATGGCGGCGGTACAATGTGGCCGTTAGGTAACTACAAGAATACCAACATGGCCGAGCGGATGGGGGGAATGTCGCCGCGCGGCTTCATGATGTTTCCGCCCGGCGATCCGACGATTGCCGGCCAAGCGCCCCTCCCCGGCGTAGCGCACAAGAGTTGGGATCAGATTCCGCACGCGACGATACCCGAGTTGAGCATCACCCAGTCGACGGCGCGCACCGTCCTCGCCGGCATGAGCGGCAAGACGGTTCCGCAGGCGTGGCATCCGATGTTCGAATTCGTGCAGCACTTCGGCGGTAACGAGATCGTTCGCGTTCACACAAAGTTCGAGCGGAAACTCAAGACGATTTGGTTGGTGTTCGGCGATCTTCGTGGTGGCGAACAACCCGATTCGATCGTAATGATCGGCAGTCATCGCGATGCAATGACCTTCGGCGCGATCGACCCGGGAAGCGGTACGACCGTGATGCTTCAAGATGCCGATGCGTTTCATGCGTTGGTTCAACAGGGCTGGAAGCCCAAGCGGACGATCGAGATCGCTTCATGGGACGGCCACGAACTCGGTCTTTACGGCTCCGCCGCGTATATTTATGAAAACGGTGCCCAGCTGCGCAAAACCGTCTTTCAATACATCAACACCGACCAGCTCACGACCGGCGATCCGTTTGTCGTGAGCGCCTCTCCCGGACTGTACGCATTCATGAAGCAGATCTGCGACGCCGTTCCGTCGGCCGGCGGCCGCGGAACCCTTGGTACGCGCGATCAGCGCGCCGACCCGCTGCTCAACCCAATTTCAGGTGGTTCGGATCACCAAAACTTTGCCTATATGCTCGGTGTGCCGAGCACGTCGAACGGTTACTATGGTGCATTCGGAGCTCACCACACTGCCGAAGATAATCTCGACGGGTTGCGCACGTACGATCCCGGAATGAAGCAAGCCGTCATCACGGCCCAAGTCACGGGCATTCAGGCCATGCGGGCCGCAGGCGCGACGGTGCAACCGTTACGCGTCGAGGAGATTCCGTGGCAAATGCTCAAGGATCTGACGCCGCTGCAGGCGACGACGGTGCAGCGCACGGATGGCGCGATGACGCTCGACGAACTGCGCCAAGCCCTCAATGTTTACAAAACGGTCGCGCACGCGACCGATGCCGAGATGCAGCAGGCCGAAGCCGCAGGCAACGTTGCCGCTATGCAAGCCCTTGCTGCACGCGACCAGGCCTCACGCGACGCATTCTACGACAGCGCGGGATTGCTCGAAAACGCCTACTATCACACGATCGACCGCGTATTCGCGAGTTTTCCGGAGATAGTTTTTTCGGGCAGTAAACCGGAGACGATGCGCAAAGGCATCGATCGCCTTTTGACCGCTATTCAAAACGCGACACGCGCACTCAAGTGAGCTAGCGCCTAAGCGTCAAGGGCAGCGCCGATAGCCGCCACCGTGGCCTTGGTTCATCTGCTCGAGCATTCCAATTTGTTGCGGCGTTAGCACGCTGCGTACCCCATCGCGTAGTTGGCGCATCGCGGCCGGATCGAGTGGGCTTCCAGCCGGGTGCGTTTGCGAAAAGGCGGCGACCATTGACTGAATGCGTTGCTGTTGCGCGGGCGAAAGCCCGAGCGAACCGAACCGCCGCATATAACGCTGATCGAGTTCTTGCGCGGACGGCGTGACCCGTGGGGGGCAACCTTGAGGGTAGCTCTGCGGGTACGCCTGCGGATACGGCTGAGCCGCCGCTTGCGGCGGGGGGACTTGCGCGTGCGCGAGACCGACTGCACCAGCGGCCAGAGCGATTGCGGCAATTGCGGAAAATATGGATGTCTTCACGACGGGCTGTTTCGCGGCTGCGGGCCGGGGACGCTTTCTGACACGATGAAGGCGCGGTTAGAATCGCGATGAAGGACGATACGGAATGCTTGTACGAGCGCTGCTGTTCGTCGCGTTGCTCGGCGTGACCGTGCCGGTTACGACGACGCCGCAACCCAACAATTCTGGGCGCCTCGCCAATCGCGAGTTTCTCGTTCAGACCGCTCTGGGCAACGGCTACGCGCGGTATTTTGGGACGTCGTCGCTAGACGGCGACGTTTCGGTGACTCGCGCCGTCGTCGTCGTTCACGGCGTCTTGCGTGACGCCGACTACTATTACGATACCGGGGTGATTGCCGCCAACGCCGCGCACGTACTCGGCGACACGCTCGTCATCGCGCCGCAGTTCGTCGAAAAAGACGATCTTGCCGGGCACGCGGTTTCGGCAAAGACGCTGTACTGGAGCTCGCAGTGGCCTGGAGGCTCGGATGCGATTGCGCCTGCGCCGATCAGTACGTACGACGTATTCGACGCGATGCTGGCACGGCTATCCGACGCGAGCCGGTTTCCAAAACTTCGCGAAATCGACCTCGTCGGACACTCGGCGGGGGCACAGATCGTCCAGCGCTACGCCATCGTTGGTAAGGCTTCACAATTGGATACAGGGCGCGTGCCCGTTCGGCTGATCGTATCAAATCCTTCGTCGTACTTGTATCTCGCCGATTGGCGCCCCGAGCCGCATCCTGGCTGTGCCGAATTCAACCAATGGCGCTACGGTTTGCGTGGTGCACCGCGTTACGTCAATGGAAGTGCGAGCGATTTGGAAGCGCGATACGTAAACCGGCGCGTCGTGTACCTCATGGGAACGGCCGACGTGAATCCGAAGGAAGACGATCTCGACCGTTCGTGCGGCGGCGAAGCGCAAGGGCCTTACCGGTTCGCTCGCGCGAAGTATTACATCGCCGATCTCGGTCGACGCCATCCCGCCGGCACCGCACAATTTTTCGCTTTCGTAGCGGGCATCGGGCACGACAACCGGCGCATGTTTAACTCGGCTTGCGGACTTGCGGTAATCTTTGGCGGGAGTCAATCGTCATGCGCCGCAGCCGGCCGCGTCGATGCGGGCGCCGCCGCCCTCGCGGCCGAATCCGCGCCCTAAACTAAGGCTTTGTCGTCCAAACCATCGTTGAAATCAGCCACTTGCCGGCGCCGTCGTGAAACGTGAACGTCATCGTTCCCGACTCCGCAAACGGCCTACTTCCAGTTACGCCAGTAATCGTCATCGCCTGAACCAAGTATGCATTGCCGGCCGACTGCCGGAATTCTCCCAGCCGGACGTTCACGGCTTGCAAGTGCGTCATTTTTATCTTTTGCATCACCGCGTCGACGACGCGCCACCACGCAGTTCCGGCGTCCGCTCCGCGCCATACGAACGGCGGGTTTTCGTCAACAACGGTTGCATCGCTTGTGAACAGGCCGGCAAGTCCCGAAGGATCGTCGGTGTTCGCTGCACGGATAACTGCATTTGCGAGATTCAAAATCGGCGCCGGCGGCGGATTTGCGGCGCCGAGCGCGAGCGCCGGCGCGAAGGCGAAAACGAGAAAAGCTGATAGCGAGCGTAAATTCACGGAAACCTCCAGTGAGAAATCAGGTTCGTTGCGCGGTGGTATAATGCGCGTGAATCCCCAGAGGCGCTCACATCGCAAGCGGTTTTGACGCAGGCGATCGGTCACCCGTACCAAGTGCAAGACGTGATCGCCGCGCGAAATCTATCCGGCGTCGTTTCGGCGACGACGCTGGACCGAAGCGACGCCGTAGAAATCGCCGGAAACGCGCATCACGCCGCTGATTCACCGAAATCTACCACGACTCCGGCGAGCAGCCGGCAGTCCCATACGAAGTTACGGTCGTCGGTCAATTATACTTCGATACGGACCATCGCCTGGCCGACGATCCCGGCGGAGGTCGCCGGGTGTCCGACTGCGACGTCGCCGTTCTAGGAAACGCCGAGCCGAAGTCAAAAAATCACAAACCTCAACAATCCCGTTGGAATCTTTTATAGGAGCACGCGAATGTATAGACGGTTGTCTAGGCTTGCCGTGAGCATTGGCCTAGCCGTAACCATGTTGGTCGGATGCGGTGGGTCTCAGACCGGCGTACCCCCGACGGCGCAGCAGAACGCTCCGATGGCCCGCCACAATACCTCCAACACTGCGTGGACGGTGAGTGGCCGCCAGATCCTTATCAACGGATCGCCGTTTTTCATCAAGGGCGTCGATTACGGGAACAACCAGATCGACGCATACGCCGATCCCAATCCTTTAGACGATGCCAACGAGCCTGTTTGGCAGCCGGATTTGGCGGCGATGCGCGCCGCCGGCGTAAACTCGGTCAAGGTCTATAACGTCAGTTTGGACAGCTTCAGGCCGTACTGGGACATCATCGGCTCGATCAACAAACTGCGGCCGTACGAAACCGGCCGGATCGACAAATTTCTCGACGCCGCGTGGAACGGCGGAAACCATCCGATCTACGTCGTTTTGAGCATCTTTTTCGGCGGCGCCAACGTGCTGGAGCCGAAGTATCTCAATGCCCTAAAAGTGATTTACAACTTAATGGCGACCAAATACGCCACGAAGCCGGCGGTCATGGGCATTTCCATCGGCTCCGAAATCAATAGCGAGAAATACATCAACCAGAGAGTATGGTGGCAAGGGCTCAACCAGATCAGCGACAACATCACGAAAGCGTATCAGGCTACCCACGCGCAGAGGATTACCACGACGACGATGGTCGACGACGGGCTTAGAACGGTCAAAGCGGGGGAACTCGCCGGCTTCAAAGTCGACGTCTGGGGACTGGACGTGTATCGCGGCCGTACGATGGGCAGAGTCTTCGACGAAATTGCGGCGAGCACGCAAAAACCCGAGCTCATGGCGGAGTACGGCGCTAGTTCGGGTTACTACCCGGCATCCAGTGCTACGTATAACACCGGAACCGGAACGTGTTCGAACTATCCTCCGGGAACGGGCGAGCCGCCCTTATACGGATTGCCTGGCCCGCGTCCGTGGGAGCACATCGCCGAACTCAAGCGAGCCGGCAATCCGCGCATGGAGTTTCTCGTGAACTACGCCACACAAAACGCCAACGAAATTTACCAACACCGGTCCACTAACGACGGCGTAACCAGCGGTGGCTTCTATTTCGAATGGAACGACGAGTGGTGGAAATCGGGCTGGCCCTTCAAGCACATTGGCGGTTTCGAAGGCAACAAGATCGTTAATAATGCCGATTTCCCCGGTTGCTACGACGACCAAGCGTGGTTCGGTCTCTATGCCGATAAGAAAAACGGCGTGGGTGATAAACCGTTCCCGGACCGGAGCCCGGATACGCGCGAACCGCGGCCGGCGCTGGCTGCGATGCAAGCGGTTTGGGCAAAAGAACCGTAACCTTTCATCACGCAAGGGCATCAGAACGGGCGCGATTCCGGCAACGGAGTGGCGCCCGTTGCGCGCGCTCCATGATTTGGTGTTGACATCGTCGAAAGCCGCGAGCCACCAGGAAGGTGGTTAGCATGCCGAAGTTCCTCGTTCAAGCGAACTACACGTCGGAGGGGACGAAGGGTCTACTGAAAGAGGGCGCTTCCGGTCGCCGTAAGGCTGTCGAGGAACTGCTTTCCTCAATCGGCGGCAAACTCGAAGCGTTCTACTTTACGTTCGGTGAGAGCGACGCCGTCTTGATTATTGATGTGCCAACGAACGACGCGGCGCTTTCAATTGCGATGACGGTGCGCGCGTCGGGAATGATTCAAAGCACGATGACGCCGCTGATGCCGGTCGAAGAAGTCGACCGCGCCATCGTACAGCACGTGCACTTCCGTCCGCCCGGCACGTAGCGCCGTTACCCGGCGCTTCCAATGAGAATGCCGGTGAAGAAAACGAGAACGCCGCCGACGACCACCTGAAACGCGGCTCGCAGCAACGGCGTATCCATAAAACGGTTGCGAATGAGCGAGATAGCGGCGAGTTCGCATGCGACGACGACCATCGCCAAGACCAGCGCCGAGCGAAAATCGGAGATGAGAAACGGGAGCGTGTGACCGAGGCCGCCGAGGGCCGTCATCGCGCCGGTCACGAGCCCGCGCAACACGGGGCTGCCGCGCCCGGTCAGACTGCCGTCGTCGCTGGCAGCCTCCGCGAATGCCATCGATATGCCGGCGCCGATGGAGGCGGCCAAACCGACGAGCAACGCATCGTGCGAGCGGTGTGTCGCGATGGCGGCAGCGAAAATCGGTGCGAGCGTCGATACCGATCCGTCCATCAGCCCGGCGAGTCCCGGTTGGACGATTTGCAAGAGAAAGAGTTTGCGTTGCGTCGTGTCCTCCGCGGCGCGCACGTCCGGCGTTACATGCTGCTCGACGAGCGTCGCGGCTCTTGACTCATGACGCCGTTCCTCGGCGGCAAGATCGTTGAAGACGTGGCGCAACGAGGGGTCGGTGGTTTGACGCGCGGCTTTGCGATAGAAACGTATGCTTTCCATCTCCATCGCTTCCAGGTGTTCGCTTATCTTATCCAAGCCGAACGGCTGTCCCAGCCATACCGAACTCCGTTTCATGAAGCCGTGCACGTCGGTGCGGCGGATCATCGGGATGAAATCACCGAACCGGCGCTTATACAAGTCGGTGAGACGCTTCCGATGGCCGCGTTCCTCACCGGCCATCACCGCAAAGACCTTAGCGGTGTCCGGGTAGGTGACGTCGAGAAAATGCGCGTAGTCGTCGTAGGTGCGCTCGTCTTCTTCCTCGAGCGCAATCGCCAACGCGAGCACTTCCTGCTCGTTCAGTTCGGAGAAATTTCTCATATGGCGTAGACCTCGGGCTACGCCGCACGGTTTCGACGACCTACGTCGGCGCCATTTGCTTGCGCTCGTGCAAAAACACCGTGTTACCCTCGGTGTCGATAAGCGCGGCCATCCGGCAAATCGGTGTTTGCAATTCCGCGACGATGGGGATCGCACGGCCTTTGAGGGCGGTGACGGCCGCATCTAAATCGTCAACGGCGAACAGAACCCCGTTACTCGGCTGGAACGGGATCGGGCTCTTCCCGCCACCGCCCCACAAGCAAAACGTGCCCTCGGGAAAATCGAACTCGGCGCCGCGATCGTCGGCGTAGAGTCTTGCCGGAGTAAGGCCGAGCACGTCGCGGTAGAAAGCGATTGCACGCGGCGCATCTTTGACCATGTAACCGCTGACGTCCAAGCCTGTAATGGCAAAGGTCCGTAGATCGTTCAATCTGTTGAGAATCGAGTTCCAGCCGCTTTCGTGACGATCGCGCGACTCGGCGCTGGCAAGGCGTTGGTGCGTCAACGTGAGTTCGGTACCGTTTCCGTACGGCGCGAATTCTACGGTAAGCATTGACTCGTGGCGGCCGTCGAGATCGTCCTCCTCCCATTCCCACGTCATCACGAGACGACGCCCGGGTTCGACTTCGCGATAAATTCCACGAACGACATACGGCTCGCCGTCTGCACTGCGCATGGCGATGCGATACGCTCCGCCGATGCGCACGTCCATAACGGCTTCGGGAACGGTCATCCCTTCGGGACACAAAAACATGCGAGCGAGTCGCGGATTTGTCCACGCATCGTAAACGCGATTTGGGGAAGCATCGTAGGTTCGCCTGATGACCAGTGCTGGAACTACGGCGGACTGCATGACGGTTATTTCTTCCTTTCGGATCGCGTAGCGAGCAGAGTTTCGAGGCGATCCAGCGACGCATTCCAATACGCGCGCTGCCTATCGAGCCAGCGCGCGGCGCGTTCTACGGCTTGCGGAGACAGCGCGCAGTAATGAAGGCGGCCTTCGATCCGCCGTTCGAGCAAGCCGGCTTCTTCCAGCACGCGAACGTGCCGGGAGATTGCAGGCTGGGAGATTGGAAACTCGCTGGCGATCTCGCCGACGGTCGAGGCGCGCCGGGCCAAACGTTCGACGATGCGGCGGCGCGTCGGATCCGCCAACGCTCCAAACACACCGTCCAATAGTGAATAGTTAGCCATATTGTTATATAACAATACTGCTAACTATACGCTTCGTCAATACCCGCGACGGCTAGTTATCTTCGTCGTTGAACTTCGCGTACCAATGCCTCCCGTCGCAAAACGGCTTGTTTTTCGATTTGCCGCAGCGGCAGAGCGCGTAGTGCTCGCGCACGGCGCCGTGGTTCATCGGCTCGCCTTCAAGCTCGATGCCGCCGCGCACGTAGTAGCTCGCATTGTGCGCAACGTAGATCTCCGGCTCCCGCTCCTCGCCTTCGTACGGCTTTCCGTCGCGGATATATCCGAGTGCTCCGGACGGGCAAGCGCGGACGATGTCGATGACGGCCTGCGGCGCTGCGCCGTCCGGCGTGACGAACGGGTCGCCCTCGTGATGGAAGACTGCCGAAAGATGATCGGTGCAATTTCCAAAATGGCAGCATGTGCCGCGGTTATCGAGCACAACGATTTCGCTGCCGGCGTAGATGTCGGCCCGATCGGGCGTGCGATCGGCCGACTTCGCGCTGGAAAACCCGATGCGAGCGTGAGTGCCGTCGCAGTATGGCTTGATGTTCGAGCCGCCGCACCGGCACAACGCTAGGATCGGGCGAACGCGCAGCGTTTCGCCTTGGGAATTCGTAAGTTTGCGCAGATTGCGAACGATGAGAGGCCCGTCGACTTCCGGCCGAATCGTCGTGCGTGCGTTGCGTTCTTGTGCGTCCGCTCGAACGATGGCCGCGAACTGCTTTGGTACGAACGGCGTCAGGTGTTCGGCCACCGATTCGAACGCGGCGGCTGCTTCCTGCACCTCGGGCGGCAGCCGCGTCTCTTCGGCCAGGTGCGTCAACCGATTCGACAGATCGTACAAGCGCTCTAAGAAATATATCCACGCCGTCCGTTGATGTGTGAGCGTGTGCAGATGGGACGTGAATCCAAACGTGGGACCCGCGGTCTTGCCGGGATAGTTGGGGCCGGCCGGCGTTTTCGCCAGCGCCTCGCCAAGCGGGCGCAAACCCGATGCCATGATCCGCAGCGTCCCGCGCGCGAGCAGCCGCATTTCGTCTTCGGTCTCTTCACCGTGAGCGAAGAAGCGCGCGAGCATCATCAGCATCAAGCCGTAGGCGCTGTTGAATAGGCCCGCGAGTTCTTGTGCAACCGCGCCGGTGATGCGATTCGTGCCTTCGATGGGGCCGATTCCTCGCGTACTGGGATTCTCGATCATGGGGCGGAAGGGCGCAAACTCGCGGCCGTCGGCCGCGGCGGCGCGCGCTAGCCGATCGTACTCGCGTCGAATGGAGTCGAACACCGAGAAGTGCGCGTCGGGATGTTCGGCGGTCGGCGATTCCCCTTGCTCGACGATCATCTCGATCGCTCTCCGTGCAGTTTCGCTATCGACGACTTGCACGAGGTCTTTGGGTAAATCGAGGTATGCGGGATTGGCCTGAACTTTGGGATTGCCGATAAACAAGTGCTCCGGCGACATGCGGCTGAAAGCCGACTCGATTTTGTGGTAGAACTCGCCGACGGTTCTGAAATCGATGTCGAATGGTTCGATCGAATTCTGTGCGCGGACCATTTCGAAACGATCGGTACCATCGGTTACGCGCTGACGCAATTCGTCGTATTCGGCCATGCTGACGGCCGGAAGAATCCCGGCCTCGGGCATTTCGTAACAGACGAAGCGCTCGATCAACGATTGGGAGAGCGGTTCGAGCGTAATCTTGATTCCGAACGGAAAGCTAGCGGGCGGGAGCGGCAGATTGGGTCGCACGAAATGCGGCGCACCGCCGACTGCCGTCAGGATGTTCGACACTTGGGCGAGATGGAGCATCTCCTCAACGGCCACACGGGCGATTTTGCTCTTCCACGCGCGGATAACCGCCAGTTCGCTCTCGAGCAGGCCGCCCTCGTCCACCCGCGTTTTGATCGAGTAGCCTGCGTAAAGGTACGAACAAGCGAGGTCGTGCTCCAACTCCGACGCTCTCGTCAGGAGATAGAGCAGTTCTTCGCGCGTTTCTACCGGTGATATTCGACTGCGTTCCGCAATGGTCGCCATGGTTGCCTCGCTCGCGTGTGTGTGTTTCGACACGCCGAGACGTCAGGGCGTTGCAGCCGCTCAACCCTTCGACTACGGCGCTTCGCGCCTCCGCTCAGCCCTTCGACTACGGCGCTTCGCGCCTCCGCTCAGCCCTTCGACTACGGCGCTTCGCGCCTCCGCTCAGGATGACGGGGAGCGTTCTTGGACTCGTTTGCCGGCGACCCAGGTTTGCGAAATTTTGATTTCGCCGAGTTTCGCGGGGTCCGTTTGCAGCGGATTACTCTCCAGTAACACGAGGTCGGCGTATTTGCCGGCTTTCAACGAGCCGGTTTTGGCACCTAGACCGCATTGCGCTGCCGCAACGATCGTCATGCCTTCAAGCGCCGCCTGCACCGGCACGCGCTGATCCTCGCCGACGACCGAACCGTCGATCGAGCAGATCCGCGTCACGGCCGTTCCAATTTCGCGCAGTGGCGCGATCGGCGAACACGGGCAGTCGCTATGAATCGAAAATGGAATGCCGGCCGTTAGGAAATCGTTGGCCGGATTGAAGCGCTGCGCTCGCGGTGGACCGAAGATTTGGTCGCGATACGCGGCGCCATAATAGTAGAGATTGTTCATGAGATGGCTCGGCTGCACGCCCATTCGCTTCATGCGCGCGATCTGATCGGCATTGGCCAGCGTGCAGTGCTCGATGCGGTTGATACCCTCGGGCGGCGGGGCGGCGCCATAGGCAGCCTCGATGGCGTCGAGCGCGTTTTCTAGCGATGCATCGCCGTTGCAATGGATCGAGACGGACCAGCCGCTCTGCTTGACTTTGAGAACCAACGTCTTGAGTTCTTCCGCGCTGTAGTTGGGCAAACCGGTGGATGTGCTGCTCAGATACGGCTGCATCTGAAAAGCCGTTTCTTGCTGCGGCGAACCGTCCGACACGATTTTCACCGCATAAAACGACAGCAGCGTTCCAGGAATTTCGATTGCCGCTGCACCCGGCTTTCCGTATTGCGCAACGAATTGATTAGCCACGTCGAGGAACTCGACGGCGGGGCTCGCGCTATAGCGTACCGGCGGCCCGGTCAGCACCGCTTTATAACCCTCGAGCGCGTTCGGCGATGGGGCGTATGCGCCGGCTTCATGCACCATCGTAATGCCCGATGCCGCCGCCTGCGCCAGAAACTTCATAACGGAACTCGAAACGAGTTCCAACGTCAGTTTCGGCATTCCGACCATGAACTTCACCAGCGCCGGCGGTTCGAAGATCATGCCGTCGAGATTGCCGCTTGCATCTTTGCCGAAATGTCCGCCGCCGGGCAAATCGCCTGTCGACGCCGTTACGCCGGCTAACTTGAACGCGGCCGCGTTTCCGGTTGCCGAGTGCATGCTAACGTAGTAAACGAAGATCGGATGCGCGGTGGAAACAGCGTCCAACTCGTCCATCGTAAGATTTCCGCCTTGGAGCACGTTGTCATAGTATGCGGCATAGAGCCACTCGCCGGCGGGAAGTTGCGCGGCCTTACCTTTGAGCGCGTCGAGTACTGCCGCTTTCGTCCTGTAGGTATCGGAACCGACGTTCAACGTCTGCGTGAGCATGATGCCGCCGGGAATTGGATGTTGATGCGGATCGATCAATCCCGGCATCAGCGTGCGGCCATCAAGATTGACGCGTCGCGCGCGCGTACCGGCCGCGCGCAGCACGTGCTCTTTATCCCCGACGGCCAAAATCGTCGTGCCGGCGATCGCGAGCGCTTGTGCGCTCGGTGCGCCGCGTTCCATCGTCACGACGGGTCCGCCGAAAAAGACCGTCGGCGGGTCCGCTGCAGATGCTGCACGAGCCGGAATCGCGGCGGCCGCGACGCTCGCTGCCGCCGAAACGGTAAGGAATCCGCCACGCGTCATCTCTGAGCGATAGAGCGCGTCCAAACCAAAAATATCGCCGCGGTGAGCCACGCACATTTGTCTGTTCCCTCCCGGATCTCTATCATTCTCGCATTGTCGTGGCGTTTACCGCTTCGAGTGCGCCGCGAACGCACCGGAATCTAACAGCCGGCTAACGAACGCGCTCTAGTTTTCGGCGACAATCGACGAAGGGCGGCACGGTATCGAACCTTCGCATTGGTTCCGCAAGGAGTTGCGCATGACGGCTATTCGTCGCATTTGGATACTGTCGATTGCATGTTCGATCGCTGGATGCAGTGGAAACGCAGGGCTCATGCCCGCACCCAACCCGGTGCTCGAGCCGCAGCGTTACGCCCTATGGGAGCGCGTCACCGGTTCGGCGCGTTATCCGCTCGATGTAAACTTCGTCGCGTACGGCAGCGTAAAACGCGTCTATCAACCGGATTGGGCGGGCCCGGTGCTCTTGGCGCCGGGCGCCAAGTCGATGCACGTGCCCCCGCACCGCTTTCACATCGTGGAAGGCGAATGGGTCGTACCGTTTGCGCATCCGACGATCAACTGTTCGAACCGCAAAGAGCCCACCGACGGATCGTCATTGTGGATCGCCTTGGACGGTTGGATGGGCACGTACAAGGCGCACGCCAAGAGAAACGGCAAGTGGTACACGTACGACTCGACCGACATTTTGCAGGCGGGTTCGGAATCGGACGTCCCCTGCTATCACGGAGGACCGATTAGGAATTACAAGACGTCCTCGTACTTCTGGATCGAATGGGCGGGCGAAAAGAACGTCGCCGTTACGCGCCACTCCACAAACCTCGCCGTGCATCCGGGAGACAAGATTTACGTGCGCATCGACGCCGCAACGACCGGCCCGCACGCCTGGCGCATCGCGACGCTCTGGTTCGTGAACGAAACGACCGGCTTTTACTTGCCCCCACGTACCTTCCACTCGGGCTGCGTGGATTGCGATACGCCCTTCCAACGTCCGGCAACGCTCTTTGGGAACACCGCCGAGTGGATCGTCGAGGCCACCTTCTACAGTAGTAACAATCCGAAGTTGCCCAATACCTTAGACGACTTCGGCAGGGTCGAAATGAGCGAGGCATTCACGACCGATCAGAACGGCGTGGATTACGATGCCGCGCGTCCGAACGGTGCGACGCCTAACGTCGATTGGATGACGTGGAACGGCGTGCCGCTCGATCGAAACGGGACGCTGCTCGCGTGCAGCACCATCCTCGGACCGCGGCGAATCGCGTTCGCCCGGGCACCGTACGCGATCGCAAACCCCGGCCAGCAAGGCCAACTCGAACCCAAGCCGCAAAAGTGCCGGTAGGCTGTCGAATTCGCCGGATGCCGTTCGACGCATGGGTAGAACGCTGCCGAAAGAAAGGAACTACCGATGCGTTTCATGGTCATCGTCAAGGCAACGCCCGAGAGCGAGGCGGGCGCGCTGCCCGACTCCGAGGGCTTCGAGCAGATGGGAAAGTTCAACGAGCAACTCGCCAAGGCGGGTGCCATGCTCGCGGGGGACGGTCTGCACCCGAGCAGTAAAGGCGCTCGCATAAAATTCGAGGGCGACAAGCGTACGGTTACCGACGGACCGTTCGCCGAAACCAAAGAACTGGTCGCCGGCTTTTGGATTATCCAAGCCAAATCGAAACAGGAAGCGATTGAATGGATGTCGCGCGCACCGTTCGGCGGCGGTACCGAAATCGAACTGCGGCAAATATATGAAGCGGAAGACTTTGGTGATGCCGTAACGCCCGAGATACGCGAGCGGGAACGGCGTCTCAGATCGCAACTTGACGCTCGATAACGAACGGCTCGCCGCGATTTGGCGCATCGAGTCGCCCAAACTGGTCGCGACGCTGATGCGCAGCGTTCGCGACCTGGGCGTGGCCGAAGAACTCGCGCAGGATGCCTTCGTAGCGGCGCTCGCGCAGTGGCCGGACGAAGGCATTCCACGCAATCCCGGCGCCTGGCTGATGGCGGTTGGGAAGCGGCGCGCTCTCGATCGCATTCGCCGCGACGCCGCGTTCGATCGCAAGCAGCAGATCGTCTCCGCCGACGTGGAGTCGGCACTGCTCGATCCCGGCTTCGACGTCGTCGAACGCGAGATCGAAGACGACTTGTTGCGGCTCGTCTTCACCGCGTGCCATCCGATGCTCGCGCAGGAAGCGCGCGTGGCACTCACGCTCCGTCTGCTCGGCGGTCTGACGACCGCCGAAATCGCTCGCGCGTTTCTCAGCTCGGAATCCACCGTAGCGCAGCGTATCGTGCGAGCGAAACGAACGCTCGCGCAGGCTCGCGTTCCATTTGAAGTTCCGGTGGATCGCGAGCGCCTCGAACGGCTCGCTTCGGTGCTCGAAGTCGTCTACTTAATCTTCAACGAAGGTTATGCGGCGACGTCGGGCGACGACGTTTTACGCCCCGAACTCTGTAACGATGCAATGCGTCTCGGGCGCGTGCTCGCCGGCTTGATGCCATCAGAGCCGGAAGTGCACGGTCTTCTCGCGTTGATGGAGCTGCAAGCTTCGCGCTCGAGTGCGCGCACCGATCAACGCGGTGCACCGGTGCTGTTGGCCGATCAAGATCGCGTGCGGTGGGACGGCGTCCTCATCGCGCACGGATTGAAAGCGCTCGCGCAAGCCGAACTGCTCGGTGGTACGGCCGGCCCGTACACACTGCAGGCGGAAATCGCCGCTTGCCATGCGCGTGCTGCAACGTTTGCGCGAACCGACTGGGCACGCGTCGCCGCACTCTACGACGCACTCGCCGAACGTATGCCCTCAGCGGTCGTACGGCTCAATCGTGCCGTCGCTGCCGGGATGGCGTTCGGTGCCGAGACCGGACTGCGGCTGAGCGACGAGTTATCGCAGGAGCCCGTGTTGCGCGATTACCATTTGCTGCCGGCGGTGCGCGCCGAGTTTCTCGAAAGGCTCGGACGCTTCAGTGAGGCCGCTCCGGAGTTCGCGCGCGCCGCGCAGTTGGCCGGCAATCAGCGCGAACGAACGCTATTGTTCGAACGCGCTGCTCGCTGCCGAATTTCGTAGCTACGGATTCTTGGTGCACGTCTCGGAAACGTGCACGACGCGTCCGGACGTCTCGGTAAACGAGGTCGTCATCGTCTTTTTCGTATCGCTGACCTTGGTGAAGACCTCGGGCGCGTACGACGCAATGTCTGGAGCCTTGGTTTGCGTGACGTACGTGTAGGTCTTTTTATTGCCGGCCGGATTCGGCGCGGTGGCGACGGCGTACGCACCGAGGTCGCCGGTCGTTACGCGCACCCACACTTTGGCGTAGGGATCGAACGTATACTGGGTTTCCGAACGGATTTCACGCGGAATCCACGACGCCTTGCGAACCGTCGACTCGCGATTCATCCAGTAGCCGCTAGAATCGAGCGAATACACTTCGATCGTGGTAAACGGCCCCGGGCGGCGCGAACTGAGATCGCTACACGTCCACGTCCCCACCAAAAACCGCATCGACGAAAAATCCGGCTTGGGCGCGAGCGGAATCGGCGTCCCCTCGACCTTTGGAGCGGCGAACGCGGCCGCGCTCGCCGCTAGTGCAAAACCGCCGATGGCGGCGAACAGTCGAAGTCGTAGCAACACGGTGACGTCTCCTTTTTTGGCGCCGTTCCCGAGATATGCAGGCATCCCCTTGCGGACGTTGGGCGAGCACAATATCGACGTTGACGCACTTTTTACGATGCTCGCGACCGATACTACGCGTCGTCAACCCGTTCGCGCTTTTACCGTAGCGCGGCTTCGCCCGATTCGGCCAACGTTTTGAGATCGTTGTAGGTCGCGTATTCCGCGGCGGTCGGCCGGGCGTACGCTCCCTCCAACGAGTTCAGTAAGAACGCGAGTTGTTCGCGGATTTTCGTCGGGTGGAGCACGTCGGCTTCGCTCGAGTGAATGTCGAGTTGCGCGAGACCATCGATGGTCGCGGCTACTTGCACGCGTTTTGCCGCGGGAAGTTTTGCCTCACCGCTCATCGCGGTTGCAATCGCGCGATCGAGGTGATCGATCGTTCCGAGAAGCTGCATCTCCAGCGCCAGTCGCGCTTGTAAATCGGCAGGCGTCGGATGCAGGCGCGGATCGAGCGCGACGTTGACCGGTGCTTCCAGCCGTTGCGTACCGTATTGCAGCACGGCGGTGTATTTGCCCGGGACGACCGTTAGACCGTCACCGCTGTCCGGCCAGTCGTCGGTCGGTGACGTGCGGAACCCTGGGAAATCGTACGCCGGCGCGTAGTGCAAGTCCCATTGGAAGAGGTTCATGCCCGGTTCCACCGCGGTGAGGTCATCGAGGTCGTGCGCGCGCTGCTGGTTGGCATCGAGATTCTCCAGCTGTTCGGGTGTGAGTTCTTTCTTCTTTTTAGGCTTTGGATGTAGCGTAAAGCTGCGCACCGTCGCGCCAGCGGAATCCAAGAAGGTCAGGGTTGCTGCAGTACGGCCGTTGTAATTCGAGGGTACGTTAAAAAATACGGCGGCGCCGTATTGCGGGTTTGCACCGAGATTTGGAATCGAAAACGGCGGCGCGCCGTACGCGTTGGTTAGCCACGCCGTTTCCGGTGCAAAGAGTTGCGCCCCGGACGACGACAACGACGGCTCACGCACGAGTTGTTCGAGCAGCGCGAGGTTGTCGAGAATCCAGAATGCGCGGCCGTGGGTTGCCGCGACGACTTCGCCTTCGCGCGCATCGATCGCGAGGTCGCGCACCTGTACTCCGGGAAGATTCAACGTCAGCGGCTGCCACTGTGCACCGCCGTCGAGGCTTGCGTACACCGTGCTTCGCGTGCCCGCGAAGAGCAGGCGCGATTCGCGCGGATCCTGGCGTACCGCAAAAACATATTGATCGGCCGGAATTCCGTTGGTCAGCGCAGTCCAATGCGCACCGTAATCGGTTGTTTCGTACACGTACGGCCGGTAGTCGTCCCACATATATCGCGATGCGGTAAGATAAGCGGTCGCCTTGTCCGCGTGCGACGGCTCGATCGAACTGATCTGCGCCCATTGTGGCAGTTGCGGTGGCGTTACGTCGGTCCAGTGCGCGCCGTGATCTTTGGTAACGTGCACGAGTCCGTCGGCCGAGCCGGCCCACAGAATTCCGGCGTCGAGCGGCGACGCTGCTAGCGAGGCGATGTCGGGAAACGTTTCGGCACCGGTCTGGTCGTTGTCGACCGGGCCGCCGGACGGACCTTCGGTCGACGGATCGTTGCGCGTCAAGTCCGGGCTCAAGACGGTCCACGTCTGGCCGTGATCCAAACTAGAAAAGACGACTTGCGCAGCCACGAGCAGCTCTTTGGGATCGGCCGGAGAGAAGAAAATTGGATGCGTCCAGCCGAACCGGTACTTGGTATCTGCCGCGTCGTTTCCGGGCATGTAGCGCGGATACGGGCTCACGTTCTTCGCGTCGCCGGTAAGGCGATCGAGCCGAACGAACGAACTGTAATAGCCGCTGCCGTAGGTAATCGTCGGACTATTGGGCTCGGGCGCGACAAAGGTGCTTTCACCGAGCGCAACTTCGTGCCAGTCGCCGCGGCGAATGCCGCCGATCGCAGCGCTCGCGCCTTCATACGCGCCCTCGTCTTGCGCCGCGCCGAAGACGTGGAACGGGAACTGATCGTCGAGGGCGACATGGTAATACTGTCCGGTCGGCTGATTGTCTTCGGTGCTCCAATGGTCGCCGTAGTCAACGGTTACCGATGCGCCGCCGTCGTTGCCGACTAGCACGATTTTCGAATTGCGCGGATTGATCCAGACGATATGATTGTCGCCGTGCGGCAGGTCGAGTTCCGTGAAGGTTTTTCCACCATCTTTGGTGCGAAACACGCCGTCGACGTTCGGCGCGTACGCAACTTGCGGATTGGTCGGATCCACGTAGATCGCCGTATAGTAGAATGCGCGCTGGCGCAGTTTCATCTCAGCGTTGGTGCGCCTCCACGTTGCACCTGCGTCGTCGGATCGAAAGACGCCGCCGTCGTGCGCTTGAACGATTGCGTACACGATGCGCGGATTGCTGGCCGCGACCGAAACGCCGATTTTCCCTAGCACGCCGCTTGCGAACCCGGTATGAGCCGAAATCTTCGTCCAGTGCGTGCCGCCATCGGTTGTCTTATAGAGACCGCTGCCGGGTCCGCCGCTGGTGAGTTTCCACGGAACGCGCTGCGCCTGCCACATCGCTGCATAGACGACCTGCGGATCGCGCGGATTCATCGCCAGCGAAACGCCGCCGGTCTTTTCATCGACGAAGAGTACCTTACGCCAGCTCTTTCCGCCGTCGGTCGTCTTAAAAACGCCGCGCTGCGCATTCGGTTTGAAGACGTGCCCCATGGACGCTGCGTAAACGACGTTGGCGTCGCGCGGATCGACCGCGAGCGCTGCCGTCATGTGCGTATCGCGTAAGCCGGCGTAGGACCACGTTTTGCCCCCGTCGGTCGTTTTGTACATGCCGTCGCCGGTATCGAAGTCGCTGCGGATATCGGCTTCGCCGGTACCGGCGTAAATAACGTTGGAGTTGGACGGCGCGACCGCGAGCGCGCCGATCGGATCGGCGATACCGGGAATTTTTCCGTCGGTGACGTTCGCCCAATGCTGGCCGTAGTCGGTGCTGCGCCATACGCCGCCCTCGACGCCGCCGAAGTAGAAGACGTTAGGCTGCGATGGGACGCCGGCGACGGCGACGGCGCGGCCACCGATGAATGGGCCGATGTTGCGCCAGGCGAGTTTGCTCGACAACTGCGCGAACGGCGAGGATGCGGCGGCATGGCCGCGCACCGGCATAACCAAAAAAGTCGCTCCGATGACGATCGCAAAAAGACGTTTCATGCTCTCCGGACATTCTGGCCGGGTGAGGCTTTTCCAGCGGGAATCGCCTTTCGCGGCCGAAGGTGCATCAGACGGGGTCGCGACATGAATTTTCGCCTAGTGACAATCGTCCTGCCCGCGCTGCTCGTCGCCGGGTGCTCGGGCAATCCGTCGGGTAGCGCTGCGGTTCCCATTCACGGCATCGCGCAGATTCGAGCAGCGTCCGGAAGCCTCAATGGCATAGCCGTTTCCGGAAATCGGCTGGTGGACGGTTCCGGCAACGCGGTCCATCTGCACGGCGTCAACCGCTCCGGTACGGAGTACGCATGCGTCCAGGGTTGGGGAATTTTCGACGGCCCGAACGATGCGACGTCGGTTCGCGCGATCGCGTCGTGGCACGTTAACATCGTGCGGGTACTCCTCAACGAGGATTGCTGGCTCGGCATCAACGGCATTGCGCCGCAATACTCGGGGCAAAATTATCAAAATGCTATCATTGCCTACGTGAGCTTGCTGCACTCGTATGGAATGTACGCGGAAGTGTCGTTAATATGGGGCGCGCCCGGAAAGTACCAGGCTACGTATCAACCCGCTGCTCCCGACGAAGACCACTCGCCGGCGATGTGGTCGAGCATGGCTGCCGCTTTCAAAAGTGATCCCAACGTGATTCTGGCGCCATGGGGCGAGACCACCGTCGGCTGGAAATGCTTTATGAACAAAGGCTGCGACGATCAAGCCACATACGGCCCCAAAAATGCGTTTTATCGCACGGCGCCGATGCAGCAAGCCGTGAACCTCATGCGCGGCGCCGGTTACAATGGGGTCATTTCGGTACCGTGCATCGACTACGCCAACGCGTGCGGGAAAATCAATGGCTCGAACTATGACGGCTCGACGTGGCTACGCTCCCGCCCGAGCGATCCGAACGACCAGGTGATTGCCGAAGCGCACGTCTACGGGAAAAACCTCTGCGATGCGGTGACTTGCTTCAATTCAAGCATGCGTCCAATCACGAAAGTGGTCCCAATGATATTCGGCGAAACCGGCGAGACCTACGACGGTTCCGATTGCGGTTCGAATTACATCTCGACGTTCATGAACTGGGCAGACGCAAACGCCATCGGCTACGAAGCGTGGACGTGGGACACGTGGGGAGGCTGCGGCGTGCTCATCCAAAACTACAACGGAACGCCCGCGAACACGTGGGCCCGCTGGGTCAAACATCACTACGGGGGATAACGCATTCGTGTGCCGCAACATCAAAACGCTGCATAATTTCGCCCCGCCGGCAACGACGGATGAGATTCAGGCGTCCGCACTTCAGTTCGTGCGGAAACTTTCCGGATTCACAAATCCTTCGCAGGCCAACGAAGCAGCGTTCGACCGTGCGGTCGAACGCGTGACCCAGGCGGCGAGCGATCTGTTAGCCGAGTTGGTGACGCACGCGCCGCCACGCAACCGTGAAATCGAAGCCGCGAAAGCGAGGGAGCGCGCGAAAACACGTTTCGCGACGAGTGGAGTCTAACGCGGCGCTAATCGCGCCCCTTTGATTTTTCACATTAATCGGGCCACAATTGCCGGTAAAGGTGGTTTTCACAATGGCAAGCAAGTGGTTTTTTGGTTCTCTCGCGTGGTGTGCTGCGTTGACGCTTATGGGAGCAACGCCGTGTACCACGAGCACCACGGTCGTCGCGCCCGCAGCAGCGTCGTACGTGGCGCCCTACAGTGCGTACGCTCCGGCTCCGACGTACGCATACGCTCCGGCTCCGACGTACGCATACGCTCCGGCTCCGACATATGCATACGCTCCGGCTCCGACATACGCCTACGCTCCGGCTCCGACATACGCATATGCTTCGCCACCAACGTTCGCTTACGCACCCGCTCCTGCATATGCATATGCGCCGTACGCTGCGCCCGCGGCATATCCGTACGCGCCGTCTCCAGTGGCGTCAGCGTGTCCGTTGACCGGCTCGGGACAGTGGATGTGGAACGGTTTTAGTTGGTCGTATTGTCCGTCAACGGGTGCCTACGCCGCGTCGTTGGTCGCCGGCTCGCTGCTGGGCTTCGCGCCTGCACCGGTAGCATATCCGTACGCACCGTTTGCATTTGGCGTCGGCTTTGCGCCGTACGCTGCCCCGCCGTTCTACGCAGCGCCGGTCGCCTTCGCGTCACCGTACTACGTTCCGCCGATAACCACGGCGTCGGTCTTCTATCCGAACGCCGTGGTCTCGCCGACGATCGTGGGGGCGACGACGATACGCACGGCGGTGCGCACGCTTACGCCGGCATTCGTTGCCGCGCATCCTGCACTCGCCGCAGCGCTCGTCAGGCATCCTGCAGTTGCGCGGGCGCTCGTCAGGCATCCTGCGGTTGCGCGTGCGCTCGCCGGTCATCCGGCGTTAGCGCGTGCGCTTGCGCGGCATCCGGCCGTCGCTGCAGCGCTCGCTAGACATCCGGCGCTTGCGCGGTCGCTCGTCAATCATCCGGAGGTTGCACGGACGCTCATCAACCATCCGGCAGTGGCGAGATCGGTCATCAACCATACGGCGATCACGCGCTCCGCACTTGCGGCGCCGCGTGCACCGATGGCCGCGCCGCGTGCACCGATCGCGGCAGCGCGCGCACCGGTAATGGTGCCGCGTGCACCGATTGCAGCGCGTCCGTTCGCACCGGCCTCGCGACCGATTCCGATGGCGTTGCGGAGGCCGCCGGCTACTCGACCGTTACGCTAGCTGCGGTCGAAGCGATACCGTTGGTGACGACGACCAGCGTGCCGGCGCCGGTTTCAATCGTCGCCGGCACGTCGAACATCGTCGTTACGGTGCGCTTCGACCCGACACCCATGAAACTGTGACCGTGCGTGCGGGCGTAGAACACGTGGCCGGTCGCGTTGTTTGTGATGCGGACTAGCGGATAATTGGTGGCCTGCTGCACGTCGTCGCCATACGCGTTCGCCTGTGAGATGCCGTTGAAGCGTATCCCCGATATCGAATACGTGTTTCCGTGGACGAGCGTCGTCGGCACCGACGAAATCTTCGGTGCGATCGATGCATTCGGCCGCCCTGCGGGCGTGTAGATTTCGACGTCGCTCGATCCATCGGCGTCAAGCACCTGGCCGGTCGGCAGCATCAAGAGCCGTACGTTGTAGGACGAGTCGTTCGCTGCGTTCGGCGGCGCGCCGATGCTCTTGAGTTTCTGTCCGTCGAAAATGTAAAACGACGCCGGTTTCTTGTAGATACCAGGACTCCCAGCAACGAGGACGTTGCCGTTTGTGAGCAACGTAGCGGGTCCGTCGGCGACGTCGACTTGTTTGCCGCTGACGATTGGAAAATCGGGACCTTGAACCCACGACCCGTGGTAGATTGCGGTGTGCCCGGTCGCGCCGGCGACGAAAACCGAGTTGTTGGGGCGCAAAACTTGGGGGCCGATTTCGGCCGCCGCGACGAGGTTTACGGGCAACGTTCCGGCCGATGACCACGCGTTGGCCGAGGGCGAGAATTGTTCTGAGTTCGGTGCGTTCGAAACGTCGGCAGTGAGAACGCTGCCGGTGCGTAGTAGCGTCCAACCTTCTTCGCTGTCGCTGTCGGCTTTGCCGCTCCCGACCACCGTCCACGTCATCGCCGCTTCGTTGAATTGCGCTTGCGTTGACGTGCAGCAGTTTCCAATCATGTACGTGCCGTTGTCGAGCACGACGCTCGCCGCATCGCCGATCGTGCTCCAGCCGCTCGGCGGCGAAACCGGAGTCCACGTATTGGCAACCGGATCGTAGATCGCACCCAGCGTGGTATCGGCGCCCTTGCAGAAGTTATACTCGCCGCCGTTGACGATGAGTTTCCCGTCCGAGAGAACCGCCGACGCAAAATACAGCGGCGCGTAGTTCGACGGCAGTGACGCGCGCGCAATCCATTGGCCGTTGACGTAGTTTCCGTTTGCGTCGGGCACCAGCGCGTACCACGCCGGCGAACAGAGATCTTGGACCATCACCGTTCCGTCGGTCATCAACAGCTCGGTGCCGGGACCGTTGGGAAATGGAGCGGTGGCAGTGACCGGCAGCCATCCGGCGGCGAGTGCGCGGGCACGATCGGCAGCCGTGACGCGGTGGAGCCGCGGCGGCGGCAGCGCCGGCGTGCGATGCACGCCGGCAGACAAGGTGTGCTGCGCCGTGGTCGTGCCGGCCGGTAAGGACGATCCGTTACCGCCGCAAGCCGCGAGCACGAACGCAAACGCCGCCAGCGCGGCCGCCGGACGCGCGTGCATTACTGCACCGTGATGTTCTTCGGTTTCGATGCGATGCCGTTGGCTACGACTTCGAGCGTGCTTGCACCGGTTTCCATATTCGAGGGAACGTCGAAGCGCGTCGACACCTTCAGCGATCCGGTTGCCACGCCCATCGACGAGTGATCGTGGGTCCGCGCGTAAAACACGTGGCCCGTTGCATTATTCGTGATTCGAACCAACGGATAGTTGGTCGGGTTTTGGAACTCGTCGCCGAAGGCCATCGCCTGCGATAGTCCGTTGAACTGCTTGCCCGAGATCGTGTACGTCTGCCCGCGCGTCACCGTCGTCGGGGCGCTGGAAATCGTCGGGAGCCACGACGATTGGGCCTGCCCCGAGGGCGTGTAGAGACTCACGCTCGAGTAACCGAGCATCAGCACTTGTCCCGTCGGCAGCAGCAGTGGCGGCCCGCTCGCGATTCCTTCTGATTGGAACGATGAGCCGTTGAACTCGTAGAGCGTTCCGGTGACGCCTAAGACAAGCACGTTGCCGCTCGGAAGCAGCGCGGCAAACGAGTCGCCGGCGTTATCGCCGTTGGGGAAGTCGGGTCCGGTCGTCCAACTGCCGCCGCTTCCTGACGGGTGGAAGATCGCGGTGTGACCCGGGCCGCCGGCGGCAGGTCCGGATCCGGTTGCAAAGACCGTGCCGTCGGGGCGTAACATGGCTGGGCCGATTTCGCCTGGCGGCAAATAGCAATCCGCTGGTTTCGGTCCGTAGGTCAGACACTGCTTGTAGGGCGACGGCGAGTGCAGGTCGACGATCGTCGAGCCGGCGCTCTTCCACGTGCCGGTAGCCGGATTGTAGCGCTCCGAGTTTGGTGCGTTCTTGACGTCGGCGGTGAGCACCGTGCCGTCCGGCAGCAGCGTGAAACCTTCCTCGGCATTGAAATCCGACTTGCCTTTGTTGCCGAGGAGCGTCCACTGCAGCGTCTTCGGATCCAGAGCAGCATCCTGGTGCGTCAGCTTTTGTCCGACGAGAAGGCGTCCGTCGGGAAGAACGCTCGACGGCGAGTCGCCGATCCAGTGCCAGTTGCGCGGATGTCCGATAGAGGTCCACGTATTGGCGACGGGATCGTACACGGCGCCAAGATTCACGAGTTGGAGATCGTAGTTTCCCGGGGTGTTATATTCGCCGCCGGTAATCAGCAGCCGGCCGTCAGCGAGAACCGCCGACGCGAACGCGCTCGGCGCGTACCCGGACGGTAGCGTTGCGATCTGCGTCCACGTGCCATTGGCATAGTCGCCGTTGGCGTCCGGCGTGTAACGATACCACGTATTGGAAGAGTAACTTTGCGTCACGACGGTACCGTCGGTCATCAAAAATCCAAGTTGCATTCCAACGGGCGGCTGATGAGCAATGCGAGCGACGCCGTGAACGAGCCGCGCGTGGCGCGCCGCGCCCGCGGCGGATTGTCCGCCAGTGACCGGGAGCAACGAACGGCTGCCCGAGCAACCGCTGACGAGTATGGCAAGTGCGGCCGAACATGCGGCAAACGCCGAAGCGTTTCGAAAGCGAAACACGCGTGAGACCTCCGAGCATCAAGTAGGAGGTTCCGCGCTTTCGATGCGCACCACGGCAACCCTTGCCGGGCGTTATGTAGCGTTACATCGAACCGCCGCCCTTAACCGCCGTCATCGTCATCGGCCCCTGGCCGGTAAGTTGCAAAATCGTGTCGCCGTTGGCGGCCGCATAGTGATGCACTCCCGCCGGAACGGTCACGGCGGATCCGGCCGGAAGGGCCGTCATCTTCGATGCGTCGACGGTGTCGCCGATGCCCACCATCAGCGTGCCCTGTAACACGGTGACGTATTCGGTGTCGCTGTGAAAATGCGGCGGAAAGGAGGCACCATTCGGAAGATGGAGGCGAATGGTATACCAGCCTGCCTTCGTAGGATCGCCGTCAATGATGGCCATGGTTGTGCCGGCCGGCAACATTGGATTGGAAACCCATTGAAGTTGCGAGGGCGTGATCATCACCGGCTTTGCGGCCGGAGCCGGTGGCGTATCGGCGGCTACCGGTATCGCGGGCAGTATCAGCAGTGCGCCGAGCAGTGCGTACGTTGGTTTCATCAAGTCTATCTCCTTTAGTTGCAGCGGTTGTAGAGGGCAAAGGTTAGCGAACCGAGAGTCGCGCGCGTTCGACGTCGCGATCGCCGACCGTGTTGCGTGCGATGATGTAGAGTTCGTACGATCGCAGACGCGAGAGCGGCGGGACTTCGAGAACGCGCGTGTGAAAGCGGAAAATTCCCGGGGCATCGTGATTGGTGTTGACCGAGAACGCGGCAGTGCGCACTTCGACGGACGCAACATTCGTACTGGCGACGATCGTCCCGTCGAACCACGTCCCCGGCTGCAGCGTCAGCGTCGAAAACCAGATGCGCACGATGCTTGGCGGTGCACCCGGCGCTCGTACCGGCGCCACCGGCATTACCGGTTCTTGTGGAGCAACGATGAGATTCACCGGCGGCGCGAGCGGCTTCGATGCGCATGCAGCCAGCAGCACAAATAGCGCGGCGCACGCGAACGGAAGGGGTTTAAAGGCGGGCCGGAAAGCGGGCCGCATGCGGGGCCAGATCATCGAACGACCCCTCCCTTCTCCACCAGAGCGTTCCGGCGTGCCCAGTTCGCTCGACTGGTTCCTCACGCTCGCGGTCACCTGGATTGTGACTGGTTTGTTCATCGACGCGCACGAACACCTCTTGGAGACGGTCGAGACCTTTTTCAATCCCTGGCACGGCATCATGTACAGCGGAGCCGTCTTTTCAGCCGTCGTGCTCGCCGTCGCAACCGTCCGAAACCGCCGTCCCGGACAAACGCTGTGGGAAGCCGTGCCTGCGGGTTACCGGTTGAGCGTTCTGGGTGTGGCCGGCCTGATACTCGGCGGTGCGCTCGATTCGATTTGGCACGCGATATACGGTTTCGAGCATCAGCTCGACTTATTGCTCAGCCCGCCGCATCTGCTGCTGCTCGCGGGACTCTTTTTTCTTGCGGTCGGACCGATGCGCAGTGCCTTCTTGCGGCCTCCGGCGACGCGGCTCGTCGACCAGCTACCGATGCTGATCTCGATGGGGCTCGCGTGCCACGTCATTCAATTCGTTATGCAAATCGGGTTCTATCCGGAAGCCCTATGGCGCGATCGCCCGCTTCCACAGGCTGAGTTCCAGAGCGAGCAGTTCGTGCTCTCGGTGTTTTTGTTCTATAAGCAGGCACTCGAAATGATGATCGTCGTTTGGCAGAGTTTGCTCCTCGCAGGTGCCGTGCTGTATCTCGTGGCGCGAACTCGCCTGCGGTTCGGTGCGTTGGCCATCGTCTGCGTCGCCGAGAAGTTGTGGGTCGGTGGCGAACTCGCCAACGATATCAACCAGGTTCTTCTGATCGCGCTTTCGAGCGTTGCGGCCGGTCTGCTGGGCGATTGGATCGTGTCGCGCCTCGCGCCGTCGCTGCAAAATGCCGGTGCGTTTCGTTTCTTGGGGTTCGTTGTTCCCGCGGCGTACTTCGGGGCCTACTTCACGTTTGCCGTGCCGCTCTTCGGCGGCACGTGGTGGGACGCGAGTTTTCTCTTCGGATCGATTGCATTAGCCGGCATCGCCGGCGTCTTCGTTGCGCAACTGTTGGTGGGCGGATTCCAGGCGCGACCGACCTCGTGAGCTTGCGCCCCGTTTCGTACGCGCTCGCCGCAGCCGCCGTCGTTCTGCACCTGCTTTTCAATCATCGCTTCGGATACTATCGCGACGAACTCTATTTCATCGACTGCGCACGCCATCTCGCGTGGGGCTACGTCGACCAGCCGCCGCTGGCGCCCTTAGTGGCGTGGTTGACGGCGCCGCTCGGGTTTGCGTTGTGGGCTATGCGCTTGCTGCCGGCGGTCTTGGCGGGCGTTGCCGTGCTGGTTGCTTGTGCGATCGCACGCGAACTGCGCGGCGGCGGGTTTGCGCAAGCGCTCACCGGCATCACGGTTGCACTTGCTCCAGCATTTCTCGGTCTCGGCTACGCGCTCTCGACCGAGTTGCTGTCGCCGGCGGCGTGGACCGCGCTCGTCTATCTCAGCATGCGTCTGATACGGACGCGCGACGAGCGGCTCTATTTGCCGATTGCGCTAATCGTGGCCGTTGGGACGTACGCAAAGTATTCGATGGTGTTATGCGCCCTCGCGCTCGCCGCCGGAATCGCGTTAACCGGGAGCGCAAAACTATTGCGATCGCGCTATCTCGCCGCCGGCGCTGCTTTCGTCGTCGTTGCGCTCCTGCCTAATGCTATGTGGCAGATCGCCCACGGTTTGCCGATCCTCGGCGTGTTGCACGGCGATCAACTCAACCGTCACGCGCTTGCCAACGGCGTCGCCGACGAGTCTGCGAACCTGCTGCTCAATGCCGGGTATTTTGTCGTCACGCAGATTGCTTATCAGAATCCGTTCTTCGCGATTATCTGGATCGTCGGCTTGGTGGCATTCGCTCGCGGACCGGCGGAGTTCCGTTTCGTGGTGGTGGCGTACGCACTGCTCGTCGCGGTCGTCGTCGTCACGATCGGGCGCGGATACTACATCGAAGGCTTCTATCCGGCACTCCTCGCCGCCGGTGCCGCGGCGATCGAACGGTTCGTCGCGTTGCGACCGCGGTGGTGGTCGGTCGCCACCTTAACGGCAGCATCGCTTGCCGGCGCTGTCTTTGCGCCGCTCGCGCTGCCCGTGCTAGCGCTCCCGGCCTACATGCAGTACGAACGCGTCATCGGGCTTAGCCGGTCGTCAGCCGACGGAGCCTACCATCTCATCAATCCGCTGTACGCCGATCAACTCGGATGGAAATCGATGACGCAGACGGTTGCCCACGCTTACTGGTCGCTGCCGCGAAGCGTTCGGTCCGATACGGCGGTCTTCGCGGATCGTTACGCGTACGTCGGCGCGCTCAATTTCTACGGTCCCGGGTTTGGCTTGCCGACCGCGATCAGTCCAAACAACTCATATTACTTGTGGGGCACGCGCGGATACAGCGGACAGTCGGTATTGGCCGTGGGAGCGACCGATTACCCGCTGTTGAAGCGATGGTTTGCAAGCGTGGAACAAGTGGCCGTCTATCGCAACGAGTATCGCTGGATTCTCGAAGGGCCGCTGCCGATTTACTGGTGCACGCACCCGCGCGCGTCGCTGGCAGCGATGTGGCCGGCCTTCAAATATTACGGATTGTAACGACGAAGGAGTGCTGCGCGCGCGCGATTTATCCTTAGCGAAGATGACTCGCTGGAGATTAAAAGGTTTGCGAGCGTTTGCGGCAATCGCGAGCGTAGTCGTTCTGGGGTCGTGCGGCGGCGGCGCAGGCACGTCGCCGGGCTCCGGTCCGCTGCCCCCGCTACCCCCGGCGACCAAGGGCAAATACTTCACGCACGTCGTTATCGTGATGCAAGAAAACCGCACGTTTGACAATTTGTTTGCAACCTTCCCCGGCGCCGACGGAACGCGAACCGGTCGGCTGCACGACGGCACCACGATCCGCTTGCGCGAGCATCCGCTCTACGATGCCAACTCACCGCTCAACGATCACCTCACCTGGCGAACCGCTTACAACGACGGCGCGATGAATGGTTTCGACCTCATCAAATTCAACGGCGATCCGACGGCGCTGTATCAATACGTCGAGCCGGCGCAACTGCAGCCATACTGGAGCATGGCCAAACAGTACGTCCTTGCCGATCACCTGTTCCAAACCCAAGGAAGCGGTAGTTTCACCGCGCACCAAGATTTGATCGCGGGTGGCGCGATGGTCGATCCGACGAAGAGTCTGATCGATTTTCCAACCGCAACACCGTGGGGCTGCGACGCGCCGAGCAGCACGCTCACCACCTTGATCACCGGTACCAACGTCTACCTGCCGAACGACGGACCCTATCCGTGCCTGCACTATCGCACGCTGCGCGATACGCTCGATGCGAAGGGCATTACGTGGCGGTACTACGCGCCGCAAGTCGGTCATAGTTTCGGCGGCGACCTCTGGAATGCGTTCGACGCCATCGACGCGGTGCGCAACGGTCCAGAGTGGAACACCAACGTCACCTGGCCCGAGACCAACGTCTTCAAAGACATTGCGAGCGGCGACCTTCCGTCGGTTGCATGGGTCGTTCCCAACTTTCGCAACTCCGATCATCCCGCCGCCGATTCCGATACGGGCCCGTCGTGGGTGGCGCAAATCGTCAATGCCGTTGGGCAAAGTCCCGCTTGGGATTCAACGGTCGTTTTGATTGTTTGGGACGATTGGGGCGGCTGGTACGATCACGTCAAACCGCCCGGGCCGTACCGATTCGGAGGCCTTGGTTTTCGAGTGCCGCTGATCGTCGTTTCGCCGTATGCCAAACGCGGCTACGTGATGCACGCCGACTACGAATTCGGCAGCATCGTGAAATTGATTGAAGAGAATTGGGAATTGCCGCCGCTGCACACGACCGACGTCAGAGCGGCGAGTTTTGTCGGTGCCGCGTTCGACTTTACGCAGGCGCCGCGAGCGTTCGTGCCCATCGCAGCGCCGTATTCGCGGACGTTCTTCGAGCGGCAACGGCCTTCGGAACGCGCGGTTGACGACGAATAACGCCGCGGTTGCTGCTCGTCAGAAGCTGAGTGTAAACGAGTCGTTGCTGGTATCGCAGTCGCTGCCGGCCGGTTGACGCTCGTCGAGTTGAAAATGCAGCGTTGTCGTGCCGCTTCCCGCATCCGTTGCGCGCAGCGTTTCGTACGAGAACGTGTACGACTCTCCCGGACGCAGCGGCGGTATGCCTTTGGCGTCGAGTTTCTCACCTGGGTGCTGAGAGATGTCGACGAACTGCAGGGTGTCGTTGGCTTGCGCCTGGCCGCCGGCGTTGGTGACGGTGCCGACGAGCGTGTAGTGATTCATGCCGCCGGCCTGCGTCACGCTTTTCACCACGACCGAGGTGATGGCCGGGTCCGGTCCCGCGCAGGCAGCACTGCCGGGGGCGGGCACGGCGAGGACGAATGCGAGCGCGGCGAGGGGGACAATACGGAGCATACGCAGATTCCTTCCGCTCGTTCCGGCGAGCCGTTCCTATGTACCCGGGCGTCCAACCGTCTAATCCGGCGACCGCTCGAGAAGCAAGCGCCGTGACGCAAATCGACGTCGCACCGGTCGAATCCGTTGCGCTTCTTTTTACGGACATCGAGGGTAGCACGGCGCGTTGGGATGCCGACCGTGTCGCGATGCAGTCCGCATTGCGCCGTCACGACGCGATTCTGCGTGCGGCGATCGAAGCGAGCCGCGGTCGCGTTTTCAAAACCGTCGGCGATTCGTTTTACGCGGTATTCGATGACGTCGGCGCTGCGTTGGCGGCGGCGATTGCTGGGCAGCGCGATCTCGCTGCAGAAAACTGGGATTCGGTCAACGGTCTGCGCGTGCGAATGGCGGTGCACGTGGGCGAAGCGGAGGCGCGCGACGGCGATTATTTCGGGCCCGAAGTTAATCGCATCGCGCGGCTGCTCGCGGCCGGTCATGGTGGACAGGTCTTGGTTTCCGGATTTGCCGCCGACGCTGCTGCCGCAAATCTTCCCGCCGAAGCCGGTTTGCGATCGCTCGGAACCCTGCCGCTGCGCGGACTACGCCGCCCAGAACGCGTCTTCCAGCTGACTGCTGAAGGGTTACGATCGGCATTCCGGCCGTTGCGCGCGCTGGAGCCGCCGCCGAACAATCTTCCGCGCCAACTGAGCAGCTTCGTCGGGCGCCAACGGGATGTTGCCAATGTCGAGGAACTGCTGCATGCGAATTCGCTGGTAACGATCGTCGGCACTGGCGGCGTCGGCAAGACGCGACTTGCATTGGAAGCGGCATACGACGCGCTCGGCGACGTTCGCGACGGTGCGTGGTTCGTTGACCTTGCACCACTCTCCGACAAAACGCTGGTCGCGAGCGCGATTCTCTCCGCGCTCGGAGCCAGCCAAACGTCCGGGCTGCCGGCAGCC
>Ga0102924_1000211_pt1 | contig 74472 bp, 64 predicted proteins | sample PaiPotPPM11metaG_FD_80116 | JGI IMG/M metagenome (GOLD analysis project Ga0102924, IMG submission 80116) | Iron sulfur acid spring bacterial and archeal communities from Banff, Canada, to study Microbial Dark Matter (Phase II) - Paint Pots PPM... ...
ATCCGCGAATTCCATCAGGGCCAGCGGTCAGCGACCGCATCCAAAGGCCGCATACATGACCGCTCCCGATCAGTCTGCCAAACCGCCAGAAAGTCCTTGCCGAGAGGGGGCCGTCCATACATGGGGAATCTGCTTCTGCGCCGGATCACTCATCCATGACATTCTCAAACGGACTCTAAGGAGTTTATTGTTTGGCGGTCGGCCTCGCGTCGCCGGAGAAATTCGGCACCGCCTCTTGCAACACACCGTAGATCGCCGAGCGCCCGCCGCTATCGAGATCGGTCTTGAGCTTCTCGATCCAGCCGCGCACCACCTCGATCGAAGGGCAGACAGGCTTGGCGGCGACGACGCCATCGATGCCGATATCGGCGCTGCCCTCGTCATGCGCGAACAGGATTTCATTGAGCCGCTCGCCGGGGCGGATGCCGGTAAAGACAATGTCGACGTCGCGGCCGGGCTCGAGCCCGCTGAGCCGGATCAGCCGTTCGGCAAGATCGACGATCTTGATCGGCTGGCCCATGTTGAGAACGTAGACCGATGTTTCCGAGCGCGCCGGGCCGAGCGCATGGCTTGCCGCAGTGACGACGAGGTCGCAGGCCTCGCGGATCGTCATGAAATAGCGCACCATATTCGGATCGGTCACGGTGACCGGCCCACCGGCTTCGATTTGCGCCTTGAATTTCGGCACGACCGAGCCGTTGGAGGCGAGCACGTTGCCGAAACGCACGGCGATCATCCGCATCGGCGGCTTGCCGCCATTGCTGTGACCGGGAGCGCCTTTGCCCGCGTCCAGCGCCTGGCAATACATCTCGGCAAGACGTTTGGTGGCGCCGAGTACGGAGACCGGATCGATCGCCTTGTCGGTCGAGATCATCACCATCGCGTCGGCGCCGGCATTGAGCGCGGCGTCCGCGACATTGACCGAGCCGAAGACGTTGGTCTTGATCCCCTCGTCCCAATCGCGCTCCAGGATCGGCACATGTTTCAGGGCCGCGGCGTGAAACACGAGGTTCGGCTTGAACTCGGCGATGAGACTGAAAATGCGGTCGCGATCGCGAATGTCGGCGATGCGCCCCTCGACCACGGTCGAACTTGATTTGGCAGCGAGCTTTTCCAGGACGGCATGGAGCGCCGGCTCGGAATTCTCAATGACGAGCAGGCGCCCGGCGCTGAAATTGACGACACGGTCGCAAATTTCCGCGCCGATCGAACCGCCACCGCCGGTGACAACGACCGTCTTGCCGCGGACGAATTCCTCCAGCCGACGGTAATCGATCTTCACGCTCGGGCGCAGCAGCAAATCCTCGACGGCGACCGGCGCGAGACGCAGCGCTTCCTCACCCGTTTCCAGCGACGGCAAGCGGCTCGTGGTCAGGCCGAGCCGGCGCGCCTGCATCAGCATGGTTTCCGGATGAAGCTCCGGCGCCAGCGCGCTCGGCGTGAGCACGAGGCGGCCAATGGAAATGTCCTGCAACGCGAAAGCCGCTACGATTCTTTCGAGATTTTCGGGACGGCCGCGCACCGGAACGCCACGGAGCGACTGGCCTTGATCGGCAGGCGACGGCGACAAGATGCCGACCGGAAGCACTTTCTTGACGGCACCGCTTTCGATGGCGCGCAGCAGCACTTCGGCGTCTGCCGCGACCCCGACCAGAAGCGTCGGCACCGCGTCGGAACGCCGCGCATGCTGCTGCGTGCGCGAGTGCCGGAACAAACGGTAAGCGAGGCGCGGACCGCCGAGAAAGGAGACCTGCAAGAACCAATAGAGCGCGATCGTGATCTTGCCGAAAAAATAGGTGCCGTAGAGCGTCGGATAGAGAAGAATGTAATCAAGGACGAGCAGCGAGACGGCCAGCACCGACACCGCGCGCAGGATGTTCCACAAATCCGGCAGCGAGGCGAAACGCCACTTGCCTCGATAGAGCTGGAAAATCCAATAAACCGCGCCGGCGTAGGCCAGATAGACCGGCAGATAGACAAGCAGCCAATGCAGGCGCTCGTAAAAGCCGCCGTTTTCGAACCGGACGTAAAATGTCGCCAGCAACGCCAATGCCGTGACGACCAGATCGTGCACGACGATCAGGACGCGGCGCGGGTTGCGCAGGAAATCCATCATGGCGTCATTATAGTCCAGGCTGCTCGGGAAGATGAAACATTGATCAGATCCGGTGGTAGTCGCGATACCAGGCGGCGAAATTGCGCAGCCCTTGCTCGATCGGGGTCGAGGGCCGGAAGCCGACATCGCGCATGAGGTCGTCGACATCGGCGCAGCTTTCCGGCACGTCGCCGGGCTGCATCGGCACAAGCTCCGTTATGGCCTTGCGGCCGAATTCCTGCTCCAAAAGCTCGACGACGCGGGAAATCTCGACGGTGCGATTGTTGCCGATATTGTAGATGCGCCACGGCGCAGTGCTGGTTCCGGGATCGAGATCGCCGCCCAGCGTAGCGTCCGATTTAACTGGCGGCATGCCGATAATGCGCTCGACCGCTTCAACGACATCGTCGACGTAAGTGAAATCGCGCCGCATGCGGCCATAATTGAACAGCCTGACCGGCTGGCCTTCGGTGATGGCCTTGGCGAAGATGAACATCGCCATGTCCGGCCGGCCCCATGGACCGTACACCGTGAAGAAGCGCAGCCCCGTCGTCGGCAGTCCGTAGAGATGGCCATAGGAATGCGCCATCAGCTCGTTCGCCTTTTTGGTCGCGGCGTAGAGGCTGATCGGATGATCGACATTGTCGTGGATGGAAAACGGCATGCGCTTGTTGGCGCCGTAGACCGAGCTCGACGACGCAAAGACGAGATGCTCGGTGTTGCGGTGGCGGCAGCCTTCGAGAATGTTGAGGAAGCCGGAAAGATTGGAATCGAGATAAGCGTGCGGATGTTGCAGCGAATAGCGTACGCCGGCTTGGGCCGCGAGATGCACGACCGGACCGAAGTCGCCGTCGCGGAACATCGCTTCCGTGGGCTTGCGGTCGGCAAGATCGGTCTTGTGAAAACTGAAATGAGGAAATTGACGCAGCACCGCGAGCCGCGCCTCCTTGAGCATCGGATCGTAATAGTCGTTGACGCAATCGACGCCGACGACGGCACGGCCGTTTTCCAGAAGGCGGCGCGCCAGAGAAAAGCCGATAAATCCTGCTGCGCCGGTGACCAGAACAGGCTTTTGCGAATTGCTCATAATCTGGGTCACAGCCGCCACAGATCGATGCCGGCCGGCTGCGTCGTGCGGTCGAGCTGGGACTTCACATCGAGCACAATGCCGCTGCCGCCATCGAGAAGCTTGGTCATAAGTCCCCAGCCGCCTTTGACAAAGGAGGCATGCGCCACGGCAAAGATCACGGCGTCGGCGGGGCGCAACGCATCCATCGGCACGAGTTCGATGCCGTATTCGTGTTTGACTTGGCCAGCATCGGCCAGCAGATCATGCACCTGCACGGCGAGGCCGAACGATTGCAGCTCGCTGACGATGTCGGCGACTTTCGAATTGCGCGTGTCCGGCACATTTTCCTTGAACGTCATGCCGAGCACGGTCACCGTCGCCGCGCCGCTCTTGCGCCGCAGCAGCCGACGCACGCATTCGCGTGCGATGCGTTGTCCGACGCCGTCGTTGATGCGGCGGCCGGCCAAGATTACCTGCGGATCGTAGCCGGCCTTCTCCGCGCGGTAGGTCAGATAATAGGGATCGACGCCGATGCAGTGGCCGCCGACGAGGCCCGGATAGAATCTTTGGAAATTCCATTTGGTTCCAGCGGCGGCGAGCACGTCGCCGGTATCTATATCGAGCCGCTCGAATAAAGCGGACAGCTCGTTCATGAAGGCGATGTTGAGGTCGCGCTGCGTGTTCTCGATCACCTTGGCGGCTTCGGCGACCTTGATCGACGGCGCGCGGTGGATGCCCGCCGTCACGACGGAGCCGTAAACGTCGGCGACGATCTGCAAGGTCTTGTCGTCCTGGCCCGAGACGACCTTGGTGATGGTCTCGAAGCGATGGTTCTTGTCCCCGGGATTGATGCGCTCCGGCGAATAGCCGACGGTGAAGTCTTTCCCGCAATGCAGGCCCGACGCGCGCTCGAGACGCGGCGCGCAATCTTCCTCGATGGCGCCGGGATAGACCGTGGATTCATAGACCACGATATCGCCGCGCTTGAGAAAGCGTCCGACCGTGTCGGAAGCGCCAAAGAGCGCACTGAGATCGGGGCGATGCGCTTCGTCGATCGGCGTCGGCACGGTGACGATATAGAAGTCGGACCCTGCAAGCGCCGCCGGATCATTGGCATAGGACAATGTCGGATGCGACAGGTCCGGTTTCTCGACTTCGAGCGTGCGGTCGACGCCTGCGCGCAACTCCTCGACCCGCCGCCGGTCGATGTCGAAACCGACAACCGCCGCGCCGGAGCGCGCGAAAGCAACCGCCACCGGCAGCCCGACATAGCCGAGCCCAATCACGGCAATATTGCGTTGATGCGGCAAACGGAATCCTTGGATTTCAACCGCGCGGCGGGAGCCTTACGAAGCCGCTCTCTTTAGCCTTCGCAGCGCAGCCGGGCAACAGCAGCGGCATCGGCCGGCCCGAACGATCTCAACATCGTTAAGCGGCGATGCGCGTTCAAAAACTTCGTTGTTAGTTTTTGATCTAGCCTATATGCAATGTCCTGACGGTCATTGCGGCGGAATAAGTTCGATGTGCGGCATTGCAGGCTTTATCGGCGCTGCATCCAACATTGCCGGAGGCGACGCCGGCGCGATCGCCGAGGCGATGGCCGCGAGCATTGCCTATCGCGGACCGGACGACCAAGGCATCTGGATCGACGCCGAAACCGAGACGGCGCTGGTGCATCGCCGGCTCTCGATCATCGATCTGTCGGCGGCCGGCCATCAGCCGATGCTGTCCGCCAACGAACGTTATGTCATCAGCTATAATGGCGAGGTCTACAGCTTCCAGCCCATCGCCGCCGAGCTTGCCGCGCGCGGGCATAAATTTCGCGGCCATTCCGACACCGAAGTCATTCTGGAATCATTCGCCGCGAACGGCATCGAATCGACATTGAAGCAGATGATCGGCATGTTCGCGATCGCGCTGTGGGACCGGCGCGATCGGACGCTGACGCTGATGCGCGACCGGCTCGGCATCAAGCCGGTCTATTGGGCGAAGTTCGGCAAGACTTTCATGTTCGGATCGGAGCTCAAGGCGCTGCGCGCGCATCCGGGCTGGGCGCCGCGCATCGACCAAAACGCCGTTGCCGCTTTCATGCGGCACAATTACATTCCGGCGCCGCGCACGATCTATGAAGGCGTCTACAAGCTCGAACCCGGCACGATCCTCACGCTGCCCTGGCAAGGTGAGCCGAAAATCTCGCGCTTCTGGGACGCCCGCGCGGTGGCGCGCGATGGATCGCACAGTCCGATCGAGGGCAGCGACGCCGAATTGACCGAGCAACTCGAATCGCTCCTGAAAGATGCGGTCGGCCGCCGCATGATCGCCGACGTGCCGCTCGGCGCGTTTCTGTCCGGCGGCGTCGATTCATCGACCGTGGTCGCGTTGATGCAGGCGGCGCGCAGCGGCACGGTGAAAAGTTTCTCGATCGGTTTCGATATCCCGGGCTACAACGAAGCGCATCATGCGGCCGCCGTGGCGCGGCATCTTGGGACCGATCACACCGAACTCACGGTAACGTCGAACGAAGCGCTCGACGTCATCCCGCGCTTGCCGGAATTTTACGACGAGCCGTTCGCCGATTCATCGCAGATCCCGACTTATCTGGTTTCGGCGATGACCAGGAAATATGTCACCGTGGCGCTGTCGGGCGACGGCGGCGACGAGCTTTTCGCCGGGTACAATCGCTATCAGCTCACGCAACGCTTTTGGCGGTCGCTGTCGCTGATGCCGCGCGCGGTGCGCAATGGCGCGGCAGCGGCGCTGACTGCGGTGCGGCCGGACCGCTGGACGCAACTCCTGTCGGTGTTGCCTTCACGGCTGCGGCCGCCGCAAGCCGGCGACAAGGTGCACAAGGCGGCCTCCGTGCTCAGGCTCGGGAGCGCGGACGCGGTCTATCGCCGCCTCGTCAGTCATTGGGAGCCGTCCGAGATCATGCCGCAGGCGCGCGAGCCGGAGAGCATTCTCGATGATAAAACGCTGACAAAGGACTTTCCCGATCTGCTTGCCCGTATGCAGTTTCTCGATCTGGTCACGTATCTGCCCGACGACATTCTCACCAAGGTCGATCGCGCCAGTATGGCGGTCGCTTTGGAAGCGCGTGTTCCGCTGATCGATCACCGGGTCGTCGAGTTCGCCTGGCGGCTGCCGGAGAACGTCAAGGTGCGCAACGGCGTCAGCAAATGGATTTTGCGGCAGGTGCTGTATCGTCATGTGCCGCCCGAATTGATCGAACGCCCCAAAATGGGCTTTGGCATTCCGCTCGGCGAATGGCTGCGCGGGCCTTTGCGCGATTGGGCCGAGACGCTGTTAAGCGAACAACGGCTGCGCGAAGCAGGCCTCGTCGATCACGCCCTGGTCCGCCGTTATTGGCAGGACCATCTCGACGGCCGGCGCAACTGGCAATATCTGCTGTGGGACGTGCTGATGCTCGAAGCCTGGCGCGAACGCTGGGCGTAACTATTCCGCACCCGGCTTGATCCCGGCAGCACACCAAAACGGCTCGCTGTCTGAAAATCGTATGTCCGCGAAACCGGCGCGCTTCAGCATCGCTTCAATCTCAGGACGCGTAAAACGCTTTTCCAGCCGCGTGCAGAACCGATCGTAGGCGTCGGTGCGCATCACATAGAACGATTTGTCGGCGTAGTAGGACAGCGGCAACGCGCGCGGCGAGCGGCCGAGCGAGGACAGTAGCCGGGCGGCGCGCGCCAACGGCCAATAGACCAGCGCAGCGATCGTCTGGCTGATGACAAAGCGAAGCGGATGCGGCAATCGCGAGATCACAAGCCGCCCCGCATTGCTCATTCGCCACAAAGCGCGATACCACGCCGGGCGATTGTCGAGCGCGTAATAAAGGTAAACCAGAAATGGCGCGCCCGGCTTCAGCTTGCCGGCTATGGCTTCGATGGCGGCCTGCGTATCCGGAACGTGATGAAGCACGCCGAGCGAATACGCAAAGTCGAGCGACGCATCAGGCAACGGCATGTCGGCGACGCTGGCTGTGTGAAAGCTGACATTGCTCGCCGATTTCAGGTTTTGCCGCGCCACCGCCAGCGCGTCCGGGCTGGCGTCCAGCACGTGCAAGTGTTCGACGCGCGGCGCGACGAGCACCGACCAACGTCCCGTGCCGCAGCCGACATCGATACCCGTGCCGCCGCCCGGCGGCAGTATTTGCCACGGGAAGACCCGGAAATAGTCCTCGAAAATATCGCGGCGCTGTTGCTCCGAAAGATGGTCTTCGTCCTGCCGGAAGGTCGACCATTCTTCGCCGAAGCCGCGCGCGACTTGCGGGTCGACATTATTATCCGTGCTGACTTGCATGTTCAGCCCGCATGCCCCGAAGCGGCGGCAATCGTGCCGCCGGGAGAGCCATCCGCCAAAATCACGCTGACCGGAGGAGGATCAGGTTCAGCCATGGCCCGGTAGAGTTTTTCGTAGCGGTCGACGCAAGCTTGCAGCGAAAATCGCAACTCGGCGCGGCGGCGGCCGGCCTCGGCGAAGCGGCGGCGCAAATCTGGATCTTTTGCCAGGCGCAGGATCGCGGCTGCCAAAGCGCGCGGATCGCGCGGCGGCACGAGGAAACCTGTTTCATGATCGACAACGGCGTCGCTATTGCCGCCGACGACTGTGGCAATGGCAGGAAGACCACCAGCCATAGCCTCCAGCAAAGCGTTGGAAAACCCCTCCTGGTGCGACGGCAGAACGAAAATGTCGCTGGCGGCCAGCAAATCTTCGACGTCGGATCGCTCACCCAGCCACATTATATTGTCGGCGATGTGCAAGGCCTGCGCGTCGGCTTTGAGGTCGCTGCCGACGCCATCGTCGCGGCCGATGGCAAGGAGCCGCCATGACGGCGGCAATTCGTCTTTGATAAGGGCCAGTGCTTCGATGAGATCGCGGTGGCCTTTGTAGGCAATCAGATTTGCAATGACCGAGACAACGAGCGCATCGCCCGGGATTTGCAGCGCGGCGCGGGTTTGCTGTCGGCTGCTGGTAAATACCGGCGACGGCATTTCTATGCCATTGTGGATAAGCGCAAGCTTTCGCCGGTCGTCGACTTCAGTTGCAAGCTGATCGACGACGGCCTGGGAATTGCCGAGGATGCCGAATGTCCGCTGGTGCAAAAGCCGTTCGACGCTGCCAAGCAGCGGATATTTGACGCGGTAATCGGTGAGCGAGCGGCGGCTCATGAGCCGCCGACGGTGACCGGCAAGCTCGGCGGCAAGCGAGCCGAATATGTAAGGGCGCGGCAAGAAGAAATGCACGATGGCGGGCCGCTCCCGGCGCAGCCAGCAGGCCAGAGCCAGCGTCGCTTTCGGCCAGCGCAGAAACCCGGCCTGCGCCGGCCCCTCGACACGGACGCCTTGGGCGGCGATTTCAGCTTCCAGCAGCCCGCCACGCTCCATCACATAGAGCGCGATATCGAGGCCGCGCCGTTTCAGCGCCGGCAGGATACGCGCAATGTGACGCTCGGTGCCTCCGACGTCCAAGCGCGACGTCACGACGACAACGCGCACCGATCCGTCGGTCAAATCGGCGATCTCGGCTTCAGCGTGGCCTTAGGCACAATTGGCCGCCGCGAGCAGCGACACCGTTTCGCCGATGCCGCGATGAATGTCGCCGGCAAAGGCGAAGCCGCAGTCGCGGAAGCGATCGCAAGACACTTCGTACGACAATTGGTTCATGATCGGGCTGTTCACGAACGACAATTGCAGGTGCGGCACGAATTCGCGGATGCATTCGACGATGTCGCTCACGGTGGCATTCAGCGTGAGCACATTGTAGACGCGCCCGTCGAACAGATCGTTCTTGATGACGAAGGCGACGGCGCGAATGGCATCGAACAGGTCGAGATAAGGCCGCTTCTGGTCGTAGGCGCTCTGCCAAATGCTGAGCGGCTGTTTCATCACCGCCTGCCAGCAGAACTTGTTGACCGCGGTGTGATAGCGCATGCCGGCCGAGGCGCCGAAGATGGTGCCGAAGCGAAACACGACCGCCCGCAAGCCGCCGTTTTTCGCCAGTCTCTGCACCAGTTCCTCTTCCTTGAGCTTGGTCGTGGCATAAGGGCTCTGCGGCTTGAGCTCCTCCATCGTGCAATCCTCCGACACCAGCTCATTCTGCGTGCCGTAAACACTGGTCGACGACGGATGGATCAACCGCGCGCCGGCCTCTTGGCACGCCGCGGCGATCGTCGTCGTCGCCTCGAAATTATTGGCTTCGAGCTCGGCCGCGCGACCGAAACTTCCGGCCGCGTCGGTGATGGCGGCAAGATGAACCACGGTATACGCGCCTTCGACCACCGGACGCAGATCGATGGTGCGAACGTCGCCTTCGATGAACCGATAGCGCCCAACCGGCGGCAGATCGAACAGTGACGCATAACGCTGCGTCATCATGTTATCCACCATGACGATCTCCGCTTCGGGAAAATGCAGCGGCAGATTGCGGACAAGCGCCGAGCCGATGTGCCCGAGCGCGCCGGTGACGACGATTTTCATGAATTGGCCTTACGGAACGCCAGGAATTCGGGATAGGTGCGCATGTAGTCGGCCTCTTCGAACGGGCGATCGCAGAGCACCATCACGACTGACCGCTCTTCTTTAAAGACGACAGTGTTCCATATCGTCGGCGGCACGCACAAAGCAAGATTGTTCCGATCCAGCGTAAATACCTCCTGCTGCCGGCTATCGTCGCAGAGGACATCAACCGAGCCGTGCACGCACAACATGAATTGCGTGCAACGCCGGTGTGCGTGCTCGCCGCGCCGGGCGCCGAACGGTGCTGTGAGCGTAAACATTCGCGCCATGACGAACGGCACTTGCGCGAAGGCTTGCGCCACTACGATCTCGCCGTCTCCTCGCGCGTAGCGCGGCAGTTCGAACAGACGGATGCGCGCGATAGAGCCGAGCCAATCCGGCACTGGCGCAGGCGATACATGGCCGACAGCCGGGTCGATTTCGGAAACTGTGCTGGTTTTCATGTTCAGTGGCCCAGAACGCGATGGATCCCGTCGCATACGGCGTCGAGATCAGCTTCGGTGAGGTTGAGGGGAGACGGCACGTTAATGCCGCGGGCGGAAACATCGTAGGAGACGGGATTGCTGCGGCGGCCTTCTTCCTCGCGCCCCGGATAGGCCGGAAGCGAGCTCAGCGGAAAGAAGAACGGCCGCGATGGCAGACCGAGCTTGGTCAGTTCGGCCATAGCGGTATCGCGCGTTAAGCCGTGCGACTTGCCGAACACCAGTGCCGTGTTCCAGACACTGTTGTGGACATTGTTAGTCTCGGGATTGAGCAGAATATCGGGAATATCGGCAAGCCGTTCGCGATAACCGTTCCAGATCCAGCGCTTCTTGCCGACCAGTTCATCGAGCCGCTGGAATTGCGCGTAACCCAATGCGGCCTGCAGATTGAACGGCATATACTTGAACGTCACCTCGCTGTTGTAATAGGTGCCCGGCGCGCGGCCGTGGTCGCGCAAGAACTTACAGCGCTCGAACAGCGCGTCGTCGTCGATCAGCAGCATGCCGCCCTCACCCGTCGTCATGGTCTTGGTGCGGTGAAAGCTGAAGGTCGAGCCGATGCCGAACTTGCCGGCGCGGATGCCCTTGAAAGTCGAGCCGAGCGCCTCCGCGGCGTCCTCGATCGCGATGATGCCGCGGCGCTCGCACAGTTCGCTGATGGCGTCCCAATCCGGCATATTGCCGTAAAGATCGACCACGATCACCGCCTTGGTGCGTGGCGTGATTGCGCGTTCGATGCTCTCCGCCGTCAGGCACCAGTGCCGGGGATCGATATCAGCGAATACCGTATCGGCACGCTGATAGGTGACGCAGGCGGTCGAGCCGATCCATGTGCATTCCGGCGCGATCACTTCGTCGCCTTCGCCGATATTGAGACCTGCCAGCAACAAATGCAGCGCCGTCGTGCAGTTCGGCGTCATCAGCGCGTATTTGCGGTCGTGGTAGCGCGCGAACTCGGATTCGAGAGCTTCGACGTAGTAATAGGCTTGCTTGCCGTACCAGCCGTTACGCAGCGCATCGAGCACGATCTTTTCTTCGTGCTCAGTGATCCAAGGGCCGGCCATCACGATGTCGGTCACGGTTTCCTACCTTGTTTGTATTTTTTCAGGAGAATTTACGTTGAGCTAGCATGTTTCGCCGACGGCGTCGTGCGGCCCGCCATCGGCCGTGCCGGCACGCCGACGGCCACCACGCCGTCGGGAATGTCCGACACCACGACGGCGCCGGCGCCGACGATGGCGTTGCGGCCGATACGAACGCGCGGCCGCACCGATGCGCCGGTGCAAATCCAAGTATTGGCGCCGACATGTACGCGTCCGGCGAGCGTCGCGCTCGGCCCGATCTCGACGCCATCCTCCAGCACGCAATCATGCTCGACCAGACAGCGCGTGTTGAGCAGGCACTGGCGGCCGATGACCGCCTCGCTGTGCACGATGACGTCCGGCATGGTCTGCAAGCCGGGGCCGATCTCGGCGCTGGCGCACAGTTTGGAGGTGGGATGAACCATGGAGACGGGCGCAAATCCGGCGCCGGTGAGGAGATCGTGAATCCGGATACGAGCGTGAGAATACGGAGCGCCGATTGGGACGATGAAACCCAATGATCCGGCATCCTGCTTTTTCAGCCAAGGCTCCAATTCGGCCCAGCCCCGAAACATCGGTACGCCCGGAATGGGGGAGACATGACCCGGCGTATCGTCGACCAGCGCGACAAGCTCGCAATCAAGCTCGCGCAAGATATAGGCGTTGACACGCGCCTGATCGGCGGCGCCCCACATGAATACGCGGGGCCGCTCCGGTTTCATCGAGCGCCAGCGCGCCATCGAAGGCTCGGTCATGAGGCAGGTGTCTTTGCGAACAACAAATGCGAAGTGCGGGCGACGCGCAGATGCGGCGGGAAATTGTCCATCGGTAGCGGGCCGTCGACGCCGAGGACGCGGGTATCGCACTCGGACCGGAGCGCGAGCGCATAACCGTGGCTTTCCACTTCGCCGATAAAATCCTTGGCGTTGAGGAACCAGCTTCGGATACGGCTCTCGTAGTAGTTTTGCAGCGTCACGTAACTTGGAAAACCGCCGATCAGAAGATCGCCGAGGATCAGATATTGCGCGCGATAGCCGACAAGCAGACGAAGCACGCCGCGCCAATCCTCGATATATTGCAGCGAACTCGCCGCCTGAACCACGTCAAACGCGCCACCGCCCGGCAATTCGGGCTCAAAGCGCGGCCCCTTCCCGCCCGCGAACAGTTCGCGACCCGCACTGCAAATGCTTTCGACTTCGACGATCCGGTAATCGACCCGGCCGATATCGCCGCCGACCGCGCTCGCGAGCACAGGAAAGGCGGTGCCGAGGCCGCCACCGAAATCGAGCACGCTCACGCGCTGTTGGCGGCTCAGCAGCATCGCCACGACGACCGGCATGATCGCATTGCGCTGCCGCAGCGAATAATCGAGCGTTTCACCGGAGGCGAGCTTCGCCACCGCGTCCCGCGCCGAGCGCAAGCTGCGCTCGCGCCACGTCGCACCTTCATAGCCGGGCCCGACAGCCGGCGCGTCAGCGAACGACGTGTAAACGCCCTCCCAAATTTTGAACTTTTTTTTGTGCATCGGCTTAAGGCCGTTTCGCGTCAGGCAGCGCCAATATGCGGCAACCGGTCACGGCCGAGATCACGCAACTTTGGAAAAGCGCCATCGCGTGCCGACACCGTCGGAGCCTCGATCGGCCAGCGGATGCCGACATCGGGATCATTCCAAAGCAAGCCGCCCTCGTCGCCGTGATTGTAGAGCCGACTCACTTTGTAGTGCAGGTCGGCAAACGGGCTCAGCACACAGAAGCCATGTCCGAAACCCGGCGCCATATAGATCTGACGCGGCCCTTCGTCACTTAACTCGACGCCGAACCAGCGGCCGAATGTCGCCGAGCCCGGCCGCAAATCAACGGTGACGTCGAACACCCGGCCGCGCATCACGGTGAGAAGCTGCGCCTGCGGGTATTTGATCTGGAAGTGCAAGCCGCGCAGCACGCCTTGGCGCGAGCGCGACTGGTTGTCCTGGACGAAATCGTCCGTGATTCCCGACGCCCTGTAGCGCTCGGTGTGAAAGCTTTCCAGGAAAAACCCGCGATCGTCGCGAAAACACTGCGGCTCGATCAAAAGAAGGCCCGAAAGGCCGGTCTCACGGACCTGCATCGGCAACACTGCGATAAACATATTCATCACAGCCCGAACCAAATAGCCCGGTCGAAAAAGGCTGCACTTTGCTGCGCAACGGCACAAAGTCGAGACGGCTCAAATATTCCGCAACATCGGCCGGCCGCACGGATTCGTAGGGGTAGCCGCCGAGCCAATCGTGCACGTCATGAATGTAATTCATGCCGCGATTGCCGCGATAGTTCGACACATACGCGTTGAAATCGCGCCCAACCAGCGTGAACGCCAATCGCATCAGCGCCACATAGACGCCGCGGGCGATGGATTGCGCCCGTGCCGAAGATTGGCAGTACCAGCGCTTCTCCAAAGTCCAGAACCAGCACAGCCGCGTTTTGCGATAGAGCGCAAACACAAATGTGCCGCCAGGCGATACAAGCCGCGATGCGTTCTCGATCGCTTCATACATCGCGCCGGTATGATGCAACACTCCCCACGAATAGACGACATCGAAGCGGCCGGGCTTGCCGAGGTAATCGCGGTCGAGAATCGAGCCGCGCTCCACCACCCAGTTCGCATCGGTGGGGAAGAATCGGTCGCGCAATGCCCGCGTGCACTCAAACGACTGCACATCGAAGTCGAACGAATGAACGACTGCGCCGAGGCGCCGCGCGGCCAAAGAACTCAAGCCGCTTCCGGAGCCGATGTCGAGGAAACGCAGTTCGTCGAGCCGCTCCCGCGCCAACAGCCATTGCAGGGACTTTTCCGCCTCGGTAATGCGCATCTCATCGAGTTCGGCAAGAAAGGACTTCCAATTTTCACCGAACGCGAAACGGTCTTTGTCGGGCCTGCCTCTGCCCGGAGCCATGGCAGCCGGCACATCCTCTGCAGCAGCATCATCCTTCACGGCGCTCACCTCGCCGTCCGCAGCAAAGCTCTAGCGTGGTCAAAAATATAAAGCATGGCGGACAATGGCAACGCCGAGAGAACAAGAAGTTTCGCTCCCAAGCCATTTAAGCCGGCAAACGTATCCGCTAGCGTTTGACGTGAAGTCCAGGCGACAAACGGCAGCATGATTGCGGCCTTCACAAACGGCAGGGGGGATTTGAAGAAATATTCGAGATCGTTGTTGAGAAGCCAAGTGTAGTAATGCCAGCGCCCCATCGCGTGGGCGCCTAAACTACGTTTCTTGGCAACCGTCACTCCGGTTTCCGCCTCGTCGATGTAATAAATACGGACGACTTCGTTCACGGAGCGGCTTTTGAATTTCTTTCCGATCTCCTGCCAGACGATTCCTTCCGGAAGGTAGGTGCCGAGCGCAACTTCCGGGAACGGGTAGCGGCGTATGATTTCGGTGAGCCCAACGCCCCATTTTTCGCCGCGGAGGCGGTAGATGTATTTGAGCTGACTGATATTCGCGTCCAACGGCTCAATCGGATATTTGTCTCCGACAATCTTGCCGTACTGATCGCAGCACAACCCATCGACCGCGTAGAAGCCGGCGCGTTCGCTTTCGGGGATCGTATTCCAATGGTAGGCAAGCCGCTCGAGCGAGTTCGGCACCAGGGCATCGTCGGAATCCAGGCATGAAAAGAAATATCCGCGCGCTTCCTTCAGCGCGAGATTGTGCGCCATGTGCTTGCCGCCGTGATCCTGACGGAAATAGCGCAAGGGAAAGTCTACGGACTTCATCCACCCGGCGACCAGAGCCTCGGTGCCGTCGGTCGAGCCGTCGTCGATCACAAGCCATTCGAAATCGCGCAGGGTCTGAGCGTGCAGACTGTCGTAAGCGCGCTGCAGCGTGTGCGCGCGATTGTAGGTCGGCGTGAAAATCGTAAAGCGTGGCGCGTCGGACATCTTAGATGCTCGTCCCAGATGTTCGTCTTGCATGCTCGTCGCTCAGCCGTTGAGAACGCTGAAAACAGTATTCATTCCGGCGGGCTCGAGATCGACCTCATCGAGCAGTTTTGCTTCCGCAAGGTCGTAGCGCGCGATTCGGGTCGGCGCCTGCGGATAGCGGTCGGCGTCCCGAAAGCCGCGCCGCACCCAATCGAGATTTTGTCGGAGCGCCGTGTAACGGATGCGCGAGAACCCCACCCAGATCTGATTCCCGAGAGGCAGCAGTCCGCGACACCAGCCGAGCGGCCGCGCGTCCTCGCCACGGCGCATCTCGTTCAAATCGAAAACCTGCTTTTCCCCGGACTTCAGATCAAATCGGAGAACGAAACCGTTCACCGCCGTGAAATAGATGTGACCGGCGGTGACGTGACCGTCGTGGACACCTTCGGTGCCGAGCTCGAATGCGCCTCGTTTCGTCTTGCCCGCGAGCGGCACCGCGTCGCGCTGTTGAAAGCGCGTGACCCATGGTTCACCGTCGAGAAAGAAGACAAAGTTGGGATGCGACCGATGCGGCTTCGTCGTTGCGACTTTGCGATAGTCCACGCTTTGCGAAAATCGATCCCAAACCTGTTCGCCGAGGATACTGACCAAGCGCAACAACGTGCCGTCCGGAGTAAGCTCGGCCACGGCGTCGAGGCCGGTGACGGCGACGAACAATCGGCCGTCAGGCGCCACCGCGACGTGATGGACGTCATTGAAGCACGGTAGCGAGATAACCTTGCGGATCGCGAAGGACGGAAAATCGCAAATAAGAACCTCCGTTTGCGTGCAAAGATACGCGTGATCGCCCGCGATCGAGGCCGCTTTAAAGAGGATACATGGCGATTCGTCCGGACAGTGCTCGGCGGGCGATTGATATTCGAGCACGGGCCGTGCGCGCCCGTCCTCGCATATCGCCACCACACCTTTTTTGTAGAGCTTCCACTCTTTGGACCAATGGGGGACGCCGCGTTGCTGGCCGCCGATGATCCATAGCGTGTCGCTACCGGCGTCACGGTCCTCCGGCGGCTTGCCGGCGGAAGCCGGCGCGACGCCATCGCCCACGGCGGCGATTTTGGAGACGCGTCGCGCACGTTGAGCCATTGCGGCGGGTGATAGTTCAGTCATGCTAGATAAGGGGGCACCCAATGGAAGTTACTTTGATCGCAGCGCCCAAACCTTGCTGGCGCCTAGAGCAGAAAGATGGGTCGTGTCCATGTACAGAACGGCACCACTTGCAACCGGGCTGCACCATGATGCGTTACAGAACAGGCGCGCAGGGTCATAATACCTTGCGTTCGATAATTCGCTCGCCACCGAGCGCAGAACACTTTCGGCGCCGAGGCGCCGCCGTTCAAATTGCAAACGCGACAAGCCGCATTCTGCCTCGTCAAGGCCTCGCGCCTTGACTTGAAAAAGGCACTCGGGCGCAGGCAGACGCCATGTGGGTACAGAGCCGATAATTGCGACCGACAAAGGATCGAGCCGCCCTACAGTGTCTCGAAGACGATCACGTAATAAGTCAGGCCATGGCTCTTTCTCGCGCGTCACGGCGTCGATAGCGACGCTCATACCAGTACCAACGCCATATTCAGGCCAGTTTGCAATCAGCGCAACGTCTTCAATTTCGGCCTCGTGCGCCGCGATGTAACTCATCGCTCGTTCATTGTGTTTACTGCATTCAGCAGGAATCGCCCCACCTTGCCGGCTGAATTGATAGACATCAACAGAAAGCACAGGCGGACAAGAGTTGCGAGAGATGAGAATTGTCCGGCTTACTCGCTCGTTTCGGTCTTGCAGCAGAGCCGGCAGGAGACTCCACGCCAGGGAGTCGCCCCACACGACTGTCGCTTTACTCCCCGCACCGATCACACATATTTCGAAACCATCGCAATCTTTTGGCGCAGCCAATTTAACTCGCAAAAGGTCATAGTCTGCGCCCTCAAGCTCGTGTTTCAGAAAAGCATTGTAACTGAGCAAGAGCACAACGCCGCACAAACAAGCTCCCAGAACGGACGTAATATATCGTTTTGTGTAAAATTTGAAGATAATGGAGTTGTGCCGCAACGAGCGCAAGGGGCGCTCTAGCGCACAATAGGTCAACAGACCTAAAAAAGCGCCCACCAATCCCTGCATGATGAGCTCTGAAGCAAAATCTGGTTTACCCAAATTATACATTCTGGTGAGCACAAACAATGGCCAATGCCAAAGGTACCAGCTGTACGAAATGAGGCCGACCCAGACAAAGGGCCGAGTGGCAAGCAAGCGATGAAAGGGCGACGGATGTGAGGCCAAGAGAAGGATGCAGCCGACAATCGGAACAATTGTTAGGACTCGCTCCAGACGAATAGATGGAGTCGGGGTCGCCACAACTGCCGTGACCATGAGAAGCAGACCTATTCCCGCGCTGACTGTTCGATAGCGATCACTAATTTGTGGCCAACCTTTTTCTTGCGCTACAGCAAGTGCGCCACCAAGAGCGAATTCCCACATTCGCGCGGGCATCGAATAGAAGGATTGCAATGAAGACAGTCCAACGTAAGCAGCAAACGAGAGGACCGCGACGAGACACAACAAGATGATTATTTCAGGTGCCTGGTGGCGGCGTCGCGTAAGCGCTACGAAAAAGACAAGCAACAGAGGGATCACGGCATAGAATTGCTCCTCTACGCCGAGCGACCACATGTGTAAGAAAGGTTCGCGCTCAGACGGAGCATCGAAATATCCAGAATGGAATTGGAAATAGATGTTGGGGACAAATGCTAATGTTGCTGCCGCTGATGAGACGAGCGGAGACATTTCAAAAGGCGCCAGACCAATGAATTTACTGGCCATAAGAGTCGCCACAACTACGACGACCATTGGCGGCACAATCCGAAGTGCACGACCTGCGTAAAATTCTAGGAACGAAAAATCACCGATGCGCCTAACAATCTGACCAATGATGAGGTACCCGGATATCACCAAAAAAATGTCGACGCCAAGGAACCCGGCCTGAAAAAAGGGGATGGAAGCATGAAAACCCACCACGCAGATAATGGCGAGCGCCCGGAGACCATCGATGAAGTCCACCCGACCTGTCGGCATGGCTCTAGAGGGCGGTTAGAAATAAAGAGGTGTAATTCTTCATCGGGAGTCTCAATTCAAGTTACTGCTTTTCTGATAAGCGCTTTTCACTCCTTCGGCCATTCGATCCGGAAAAGCCACGATATCTTCAGCTATGAAGTGCACCGTCAGTTTTTTGCTTCTTAATTCGTGGGTCAACCTCTCTCTCTCAGTCGGATCGGAGGGAAGCAGCAACGCGGAAAATATTATGAGATGGCTGAATGAACCGACCTGATTGCCGCAAACCAAGTTCCAAAGAACCGGATGATGTGCGAAGCCACTCAGTTCCGTTTCCCCTATTGGAGCTGATATCCCGTTTTCCAACGCGTATCGGCTGCAAAGTAGGACTTGATACTTTTGCGAGATGATCCTGGTGAAGCCGCCTTGCTTGCCGATATAAATGGCCCCGAGATTTGACGTTTGCGCCGAGGGATTTCGCTTTCGCTCCCCTGGACGAATAAAAAACGACTCGTCCTTCACACCCCGGTCGTCACCATCGCGCTGCACCCGAAAGTCAAACGAAATCCGTGTCTTGCCCGTGGAATTTATCTCCGTACCGTGAATGATATGCGAGTTAAAATGAAACAGTTCGCCGAAGTCCATCCTGAGGGGATAGCATACGGATTTAGCGAGCTCATTCATTTCTGAGATGGATTTTTCTTCACTACGAATTCTTTCCGTTACGGTTCGTGATGCGAACTCATCTGCGACAAACATTGAATTCGTGTCTGACACTGGCACCAGCGGAAGCCAGAAATTTTGAATATTGTGACCGTGCCCATACCATTCATCCGTATGATAGTTGACGGATAGATGACCCGGCATTTGAATTCGAACCGAGGGCACCCGCTGATAGGCAGCTCTGCCCTCGAACAGCGTTGCTACTATTTCGCTACAAAGCTTGTCGTATGGTCGAACGAATTTCTCAGAAAGAAATAGATCATAAATTGCATGGCTGACTTCGCCGATCTGCTCGGCGGTAATGTATTCGTGCAACGCGGAAAGGCTAAACGACGGGATTGCCTTCGAATACTTGCGCTCCAAATAGTTGGAAACGCATTCGGCGATGATCGAATGAAACGGACATTCGTTTGTATCGAACAAGACTATCGATGCCCTACTTCCAGTTTCCGAGCCGTGCAATACCGACATAATCCTTCCACTCCTCCCCGCAGTGCATAGGTTTTGAGGCCGACTTTCGACGACGATGCAGCTTACCCACCTACCGCTGAGTGAAGACTAAACACCGTATTCAGTCCGACACTCTCAAAATTGAGCTCAACGACAATTTGGTTTTACGCACGTCATAACGTGCGATGCGGGTGGATGCCGGTCACGATCGGCACATAGGGCTGAATGAAATCCTCGAAGGCGTAGCCGGCAATGGCGTCCTCGATCTGCGCCAGTTCTGTGCTAAACGCTTTAATATAGTCGGCTGACGCCCCGTACTTCTGCAACGTGGCGACAATGCGCCGTCGCTTGAACGCCGCAGTATAACGTCGCCGCCCTTTCGCCCATTCGAGCAGCCCGGGTACTCTTGCGCGCAGATAGCCGCGCAATTGCGCATATGGGCCGTAATTGAGCACAAGGAACTCGGTGAACCACGATTCCAAAGCCGCCCGCAGCTTTTGGCTGACCAAGTTTGGCTCAACTCCGTCCGTCTCCGCAGCTAACGCAGAAACTCGCCGCATTATTTCTGAAAACTCCGCGTTGAAGCGACTCCGCATCAGGTGATGCACCCAATCGTTGCCGGCGAACGCGGGCTGCATCGAAGTCCAATACTGCCGCATATAAGAAATTGTCGCGCGCTCCGACCGTGCCTTGCCTAATGTCAGCGTACGCATGGCGCAGAATTTGTCATGAAGCGGACAATCTCTGAGATTCATCTCGACCACTTCGCGCCTGATCGTCAGCTGGGCAGGCGTTCGATACACCGCATACCAGCTCCAGGTATTGCGCAGACCCAGCATCAGGCGCTCAACCACTGACGACGAGCGGAGTTCGAGCGAGCGATCGTACGGCATGTATCGAAACGAGAGTTGATTTAACGGCCCGGTCAAGCCTGCCAGCAACGCATTTCTCCGCGCATAGACGGAGAGCCCACCGATTCCGCCACCACAACATACATACTCCTGATTCGCTTCCAGAAATTCGAGACTTTGTTCAATACCAGTGAACAGTAGGAAATCATCGTTGTCGACAAACATCACGTAAGGTGTGCACACGCGTTGCGTAGCGTCGAGCATTTTTGCGAAGTAGTATCCGTAATCGAGATCATCGGGATAACGGATATATTCGACATCGATATTCGGAAAAATCTTGCGCGAGTCCTCAAGAACATTCGCCAATTCTGGAAGCACTTGGCCATCGGCTAGAATGAAGCGGTATGGCAGGCGCGCCTTGTTGGCGTGCCAGAGGAAGCGAAGCGTAAACAATGGTCGCCCCTTCAGCGGCATGACGATTGTCAAACGCGGATTCATTTTTTGGATCATTGTGGAGATTAAGGCTCGCTGAGTGTCATTGCCCGAAAAAGCGCCGGATCGAAGCGATGACCCGATCGGCCTCGGCGTCGGTCATTTCCGGGTACATCGGCAGCGACAGGATTCGGCCGGCGATTTCGCTGGTCACCGGCAGCCCGCCTTTCGGCATAACGGATTTCTCCGCGTAGCCCGCCTGGACATGCACCGGCTGCGCATAATGGATGGCGGAGCCGATCTGATCGGCCTTCAGGTGCCCCATCAAGCGCCGCCGGTCTTCGCAGCGGACGACATAGAGGTGGTAGACGTGTGTTGAATTCGCCCGCGCCGGCGGCAAGGTCAGCGGCAGGCCGGCGAGACCGCGGTCATAGCGCGCGGCAATCGCCGCGCGCCGCGCATTATCGGCGTCGAGATGCGGCAGCTTGGCGGCAAGGATCGCCGCCTGCACCGGGTCGAGCCGCGAATTCCGGCCGAGCTCGTGCGTCTTGCGGGCCTCGTCCCAGCCGTATTGGCGAAGGCGCCGCACGCGTGCTGCAAGATCGGCATCGGACGTAATCACCATGCCGCCGTCGCCGATGGCACCGAGGTTTTTGGTCGGATAGAAGCTGAAGCAGGCGATATCGCCCAAGCTGCCGAGACGGCGGGAGCCATAGCGGCCGCCGGTGCACTGCGCGCAATCCTCGATCACACGAAGCTGTCGCGAACGCGCCAGCGTCAAGACGGCGTCCATATCGGCCGCCTGCCCGTAGATGTGAACCGGAACGATCGCCTTGGTGCGCGGCGTAATCGCCGCTTCAATCCGAGACGTATCGATCGTGTAATAAGCTTGGTCGATATCGACCAAAACCGGCGTGGCCCCGCAGGCCAGCACTGCCGCCGCGGTCGCCACCGCGGTGTGAGAGACCGTAATGACCTCATCGCCCGGCCCGACGCCGAGCGCGCGCATCGCAAGTTCAAGCGCATCGGTGCCGCTGGCGACGCCGACGCCATAGGTGACATCGCAATACGCCGCGAACGCGCGCTCGAAAGACTCGACCTCTTCGCCGAGCACGAAGAAGCCGCTATCGAGGACGCGCACGATCGCGGCCTGAATAGCGGCCTGGTGCGCGCGATATTGCGCGGCGGGCGACGCCCACGGAATTGAGTGTACGCCCGATTGCATGCTCATGACTCGATCTTCACTTCCGGAACGTAGACCAGCCACTGCCCGCCCGACGCGACGAAAGACTGTTCCTTCTCGCGAATCTCGGCGGCGTGATTCCAGGCAAACAGCAGCGCGCAATCCGGATATTGGCGCTCGAATTCCGCGTAGGGCTTTACCGGAATGTGAACGCCGGGCGACAGCTTGCCCTGCTTGATCGGCGTCGTGTCCGAGATGAATTCGACATGCGCCGGCGTGATGCCGCAGTAATTGGTCACCGTCGTGCTCTTTGACGTCGCACCATAGCCGACGACGCGCTTGCCTTCGCGGCGCAAGGTCTCAAGCGCTTGCATCAGCCCGGCGCGGGATTTCTCGCAATTGTCCTTGAAGCGCCGGTAGGTTTCAGCGCGATCAAGACCTTGCGCGCGCTCCTTGGCCAATTGCTCCTCGACGCGCGGCGCGACCGGGCGGCTGCCCTTGGGCGCGAACATGTAGCGCATCGAGCCGCCATGCGTGACTTGCGGCATGACGTCGACCAGATCGAGACCATGCGGCGCGAAGGCGCGCTTCACCGACGTCGCCGAGAAGATAAAGACGTGCTCGTCGTAAATCTGGTCGTACGAAGTCTTCGCAATCATGTCGCCGAGATAGGGGTCTTCGAACATGAAGACGCCGTCGGGCTTGAGCAGGCGCCGCGCGCCGGCAGCGACGCCATTGATATCGGGAATGTGGCACATCACGTTGGCCGCGAGGATCGCATCGGCGTGGCCGTGCTCGGCGACGATCTCATCGGCGAGCGCCGGATTGAAGAACTTGCTGACGGTCTGAATACCGCGTTCGCGCGCGACGTCGGCGACATTGGCCGACGGCTCGATGCCCAAATGGCGCATGCCGCGATCGTGGAAGTGACGCAGCATGATGCCGTCATTGCTGCCGAGCTCGACAATGAACGGATCGGGACGGCCGTTGAGTACCTCGCCGATGACGAAATTGGCGTAACGCTCGAAATGCGCCTGCATGTAACGCGACGTGCTGGAATAAAACGCGTAGTTCTCGTGGAACATCTTGTCCGCGTCCGGCTGCTCTACGATCTGGAACATGTTGCACTGTTCGCAGAACGCTGGAGCAAGCTCGAAAAAATATTCGCTTGCGACTTCGCTTTGCTTCAAAAAGCCGTTGGCGATCGGCATGCGGCCGAACGTCATAAAGGCTTCGATGGGGCCGCCGCACACACGGCATTTCGTTGCAAGTTTTTGATTCGACATTTTGACGTATCGCCTCGATTGAAATGATCAGGAAGCCGCCAGCGCCGGGCCGTCGGCGAGCGATTGAGCCTCGGCCAGCGCATAAAGCCGGGTCCGGCGCGCCATCAGCTCGTTCCAGGTTCCGGCTTCGACGACGTGACCGGCCTCGAAGACGCAAATGGCGTCGGCCGTTCGCACCGCGGCCAGCCGGTGGGCAACGATGAGAATCCCCATCTCCTTGCGCAAGTCCTCGATGGTGCGCAACAACTCGGCTTCGGATTCGGCATCGAGCGCACTCATCGCCTCGTCCATCAAGAGTAGGCTCGGATTCGTCAACAGCGCCCGCGCGATGCCGAGGCGCTGACGCTGGCCGCCCGACAGCTTTACGCCCTGGTCGCCGATGATCGTATCGAACCCTTCGGGCCACGCTTGAATGAACTCAGAGGCATGCGCGCGGCGCGCCGCCGTTTCAATTTCCGCCTGTGACGCGTTCGGCTTCACCAGCGTAAGATTGTCGCGGATCGAAGCATGGAACAGAATCGTTTCTTGCGGCACGTAGCCGATTGCGCGGCGCCAGGCGCGCAACGGCGCTGAAGCAAAATCATAGCTGCCGAGCCGGATCGAACCTGTGCTCGCGTCGACTAAACCGAGCACCGTATGCACCAGCGTCGATTTCCCGGCGCCGGACCGGCCGACAATGGCGAGCACGCCAGGGATCGGAAGCGTGAGATTGACCTGATCGAGCACCACGCGTTCGCCGAGCCTGACTTGCAAATTACGGATCGCCAAAGCCGTCGGACGATCGATGTTGAGCGTATCGCCGGCGCGATCCTGCCGTTCCGCCTCGGCTTCCGCCGCCGTTTGCAAGCGATCGATCACTTCGACGGCGTGCAGATTGCCGTTGAGGTAATGCATTTGTGCCTGAACGGCGGTCAGCCGCGGGAACAACCGCCCGAACAGCGCTAGCACGATAACGATGTTTCCGGCCGGCACGCCCATGCCTTCGCCGGCAAGCACCAGAATGACAGCGAGCCCGATCAGTGCGGCGAATTCCAAGATGCCGCGCACCGTGCCCGGCGCGGCGCTGGCATAGGTGTTGGCATATTCGAGTTTTTGCACGAGCGGCGCGATCAGCGTCGAGGCGCGATCGTCGATGCCGCTCGCCTTGATGAATTTGGCGCCGGCAAATTGTTCATTCAGCGCGGATTGCAATTCGGCATCGAGCGGCGCGAGACTCTCGCCCGCGGCATAGCCTTTCCTGTAGAGCCGTATCATGGCCAGCGCCGCGATCGCCGCGCATACGAGCAGGCCGACGGTGACCTGCCACGCGATCAGCAACGACAGAACAAGATAAATGACGGCGACGACCAGGCTGCCGAGAAGCGACAGCGATATCGTGAACGCCCGGCCCAGCCGCTCGCTTTCGGTGACGATGGCATTCGTCATCTCACCAGCCTTGCGTTCGGCAATGAAACTCCATCTCGCGCGCATGAACGCGCTGAACATTTCAAGCTGGCGGCGGCTTTGGTAGTGCCGGGCGAGTTTTACGGTCCACCAGTTCAGGGCGATGGTGAGCGCCGCCTGAATGCCCGCGACCACGGCGATGACGGCGAGAATCTGCCACGACCCGCTGGCGCCGACGAACGCTAGGCTCTTGTTGAGGAGCCCGGTCACCAGTCCCTGACTGCTGCCGGTCCCGACGCCGACGCGACTCAACAGCGGCAGAAGAAGAACAATCGAGATGCCTTCGCTCAACCCGACCAACGCCGTCCAGGCAATCAGCACCGGAAAGCGCCAGCGCAGACGCGCGAGCAAGTCTCTAAATAGTAGACTATGGAGTCTCATAAGATCGGTTTCTGGCGGCGCGCTGCAATCACTTCGCGTAGAACAGAATTTCAGCGAGCCGTTTGCGCACACCCCACGGCAGGATTTCGCCGGCCTTATTCAGGGCGCGATTGACCACGCCGAAGATGCGCAAGTCCCGCGACAATCCCGGCTCGAAGAGTTGTCGCTGCTCGGCAAATCTTTTGCCGACCCATTGGTACAATTCTATATCCTGCGAATTGCACTCTTCGATGATTTTGATCAGGCGGGGCGAAACATCCACCGACTGCGGCCGCTCCTTGGTCGGGTTTTTGTACTCGGTCTGCAACCGGCGCATCGGCCAGCCGTAAATCCTGCGAACCAACAGTGCGAGCTCGGTCACCTGTTCGAGCGGGGCCGCCGTCAGAAAGCGTTCTTCGATATTGCGCTTGGCGAGTTCGAGGTGACGCCGCTCCACTGGCGCGGCGGTCACCACCTCCCCGGGCGCTCTCCCCGCCGCGTCGAGTTCCCGTGCGCCGCTCACCACCCGAACCTGATAATCGCACAGATTGATATCGGAACGGCTCTCGACATATTCGTCGAATGTCAGCCGCCGGCCGTTTTTAAGAAACGGAACGCCGATCTGAATAAGAAAGTAATAAAGCGAGATCACTCGCTCGACCGGATGACGCAGGACCGTGAAATATTTCGCTGGACGGCCGAACACATCGTGCACGCCCATCGGCACGTGTCCCGCAACATAGCGAACACGGTCCAAGCCGAATGCGGCAAGCTGTTGCTCACAGGACTCGTGTGTGGCCATTTGCAGCGCGCTGTATTCTTCGACGCCGTGCCGCGTCCATTCGAAGATCTCGTCGGGGCGAAAACCGTGCTTCACCAGGCTACTCGCCGACGTGCCGCCGGTTTTGGCGATGTGGAGATGAATGAGGACGCCGGGAGGACCGGGACGGCCGTGAAAGCTAGGCTGACCGTTCATCTTCGCATCACGATTCTCCACTTGGACCGTCATGATGTTCAATACCAATTCCGCGCGGCGTCGGCGTGCGCCATTTGCCGGAACGGCGCGGCGAAAGCCGTGAACGATTCTTGCGATATGGCGATCTCGATTGCGGCGAGCTCTTGGCGCATCCGCTCCACATGCTCCGACGACGCGCCGTCACGTGCCAGTTGCGCCAGCAATGCCGTTCTTTCGCGGCCGATAAAAAAGCGCGGCCTGGTTTGGTAACAACTCTCCAAGCGGGGCCATTTTTTGCGGATGAACCGCTTGATGCCGGCGAGCAATCCGTAATTCGTCGCCAAGAACTCACGCAAACAGGTTTCAATCATGGTGCGAACATCTTCCGCAACCGGTTTCGCCGCGGCGCCGTCGCCATGCGCCACGGCCGCAGACAGGCGTTCGACAAGCGCGTGAACATCCCAAGTGAACCGGCTGCGCAGCAGATGACGAACCCAATCTTGCGAGGCTTGAGTCTTCAGCGACGTGAGGACCTGGGCAAAATGCGTGACGGTCGCGCGGTTCATACGAACCTTACCGAGCGTGAGCGTGCGCAGCGCGTGAAAATTTTCATGCAATATCAGATCGGAGAAATCGATCTCGACGACGTCGCGCCAAATCTCAGCTAGCGCCTCGGTTCGGTAAACCGAATAGTAGATCAAGTGATAAAGGCCGCCCTCGCGCAATCGCTCCGCGGCGCCAGTAGCTGTCACGTCTTTAGGGTTGGACGCGATATAGAGCCGGTTGAGCCGCCCGTGAACCGCGCCGTCCGGATTGCCAAGCTTCGAATAGACCGTAAATGCCGCCGCCCGGCCGCAAGCACAGACATAGTCGGCATGGGTTTCCAGGAAATCGAGAGCCTGCTCGATGCCGTCGATGCCGAGGAAATCGTCGTTATCCGCCAAAATCGCGTAGGGCGTGCGCACGCGCGACAGCGCATCGGACATTTTTGCGAAGAACAAGCTGTAATTGGCGTCGTCCGGATAACGCACATATTCGATGTCGAGATGCGGAAACGTCGCCCGGCTATTTTCCAGACTCCGCGCGACCGTCTCATTGACTTGTCCGTCGGCAATCAGAAACCGGTACGGCAAGCGCGCCTCGTTGGCGTACCAAAGGAAACGCATCGTGAAGAGATGCCGGCCCTTCAGCGGCAGCACGACGGTCAACCGCGGCGCCAAGTCGCCGCCCCGCCCGGTCATTTGCCGCGTCATGATCCGGCATCCGCGGATTCAGACAGCGATCCATTGCGGCGGCCGCGCGCGAGCGCCGCGAGCCAGCGGAAGAATTTCAAGACTGTGCTGCTGCTCGGATGCGGCTCGCCCAGCACGTAGAACGTCGGCATATTCGACAGCCACCGTGCCCAGGCTTTCATCGGCTCCGCATAACTGACGCCGCGCAGTTTTTGCGCAACGGCCGGATCGCTGAAGACCAGTTCATCCGCATAGTTGAAAAAAACATAGCAGGCTGGCCGGTGACCGAGCGCCGCTTCGACGGTTTGCGGCTTGACGCCGAGCACGGAGAAACATTGCTCGTGCAGGAACAATAGATTGGTGCCGATGCATCCGAGAAGCGCGTAGCCTTTCCGCTCCGCCAATTCGGCGAAAGACGCGGGCGACGTTCCCATGAAGGCGGCACCGCCGCGATCGATGAATTCGTAGTTTGGCGGGAACGACACGTTATACTCGACGACGACCATCGTCGGATGGTGGCGCTCGAGCGCTTCCCAGACATCGTAATCGTTGCCGTCGATATCGATCGAAAGCAGATCGAAATCGTCGGGAATGTTTTGCCGCTCGAGAATGCGGTCGAGTGACGACTCGCCCGAGGCCGAGACGCGGCTGCATACCGGCGTGATTCCCGGATAGGCCGCGGCCGTTCTTTTCAGGTCCTCGAATTTGCGCGGATCGGCCTCGATATAGACCGACTTCCAGCCGTGATGCGCGACTAGATTGAACGTGTTGGAAAGATTGCGGCCATCCCATGCGCCGAATTCGACGCAGATGCGATGGCGTGGCGGGATCTTGCGGAACACCCACTCGATGACGCCATCTTCGCCGTTTTGCGAATAGACATTGCGCTCGAGCTTCTTCAACGCGTCGGCCAACGGCAATTCTCGCACTTCGTTCGCGTCCCGAAGCTCGCTCACAGCGAACGGCCCATCACGAAACGCCACGCTCGGCCCAAATGCCGCCGCACCGCCGAGGCCTGCCAGCGCAAATTCATCTCCGATTCAAACCGGCGCCTGGAGAAATCAAAGCTCACCCCAAGCGGCGCGAAGAAGCGGACCGCGTCCGGCAAAAGCTTGCCGCGCCGCAAGACGTGACGATAGGGAATTGCCGGATAGCCATCGCAGACGCTGAGGAACGGCTCGCTCATCACGTCGCTGCGCCGCGAGCCTTTTAATTCGAAATCCCAGGCCGTTTCCTCCCGGCGCAGCAAATCAAGCAACGCGCGCCGATCCCAAAACGCCATTTGCAAGGACGCACGATACGGCGCGCCTTTGGCGACGGTTCCGATTTCCGGCATGTCGGGGCACGGCGTGTCGGCCTTCGGATGCGGCACCAGGCGCAGATAGGCGGCGTCTTTGTCCACCATGGCGGCATGCATGCGTTGCACGAGCGCCGTGTCGACCGGCGCGGTCAGAAAGAAATCGTCGAGGATGAGCAACACGTAGCGGCTCGGCACGCGCTCGAGGCCGCGCGCCAGCGTCTCCGACCAGGACAGATCGTCGCCGACCCGGAGCGCGGTGATGCGCTGGTCCGAAAACACGAGATGATTGCTGATGAGATAGAGAGGATAGGGCAGATCCGGCCAAAACCGCGACAGGAGTCCGAAGAATCCGGGCCAGATATCGGCGCAGCCGTCGTAGGACGCGACCACCGCCGACACATCGGACGCAAGCTCCTTCACGGCGATCGGCTTTGCCAAATCGCCGCTGCGGCACTCATCGGATTTTATTGCTGGTTCTGCTGAAATTTCCACGCTACCGCACTCCGGGTGAAACGGGATCACCCGAACAGACAACGCAACACGCGCCAACCGGCGCGCTAAAACCTACGCCGCCGCCACCAGATCGGCGTCCAGCACGACCCGAACCTTGCGGCCCAAAAGATCGAGCAGGATCGCGATCCGCTCGCGTTCCGCCATGCCCTCGAACAAACCGAGGCAGGACGAGAACGCGCCATCGAGCACGCGCACCTTTTCTCCCGGACGGAATCCCGGACGGGAATCAAGCTTGATAAATCCGCTCGCGTCTTCGCGATTTCGGAGCGCGGCGACCACGGTATCCGGGACGGCGGCCGGATCGTCGCCATTGCAAACAAGCCGCGCGATGCCGACGGTCGAATAGATCGAGCGCCAGCGCTGCGCCGCGAGATCGACGGAGACGAACACATAGCGCGGGAACAGCGGAGCTGCGACAGTCTCGACTTTGCGCGCGTGCCGCCGCCGCTTCAGATAGCGCGGACAATAGATTTCGAAACCCTGGCGATTGAGGTTCGCCACGGCCTTCGCCTCGGCATTCGGCTGCGTGTGCGCGACGAACCAGCGCGGACTGAGATCGAGCGTCATGTTGCGATCAAGCGTCATGTTGCGATCAAGCGTCATGCCGCGCTCTCCGCTGGACGATTGAGGCGAATCCCCAATAGCGCTGGAACGAGCACGCGCTCGGCCTCGATTTGATCGGCGACGGCAGCGATCGATTCACGCGTCGCTTGCAGATCGGTCACAACCAGCGCGTCGAAAACGCCGGGCACCGCGGCAATGGATTTCACGACCGGCGTGCCGACGAACCTGTCGTTTGCCGATTTGGCGTCGACCACCGCGACGATGGTGATGCCTTGCTCCAGCGCGCAGATGGCCGCGATCTCCGCCAGGTCCGAGACGCCGGCGAGCGCGACACGATTCCAGCCGCGGGCATGCGCCACCTTCAGCACGCGCGCGCAGTCCTCCCGCGCGTGGCGGAAGAATGAAAACGACGAGGACAGATACTCGACAGTGAGACGGGATTTTTCGGCGAAGCCGTGAGGCGTGAGGTAGTAGGCGTAACGACGCGCGGGCGCCTGGCCGATCTTCAGCAGGCCCTTTTTGACGCAGCGTTTGAGATAGGCGTTGACGAGGCCGAGTGCGATGCCGAGGTCGGAGGCAAGCTTGCGCTGCGACTGGGCGCCATCGCGCTCGACGGACTCCAAGAGTCCGAGCACGATCCTGGCGTTGTCCGGTTCGTCGTCCCGCGCTGCTTGGGGCATCACCCAACCCTCCCCTCGCGCCAACAAGTACATCGTTCATAGCATGAACGTCAAGATTTATGTTCAGCAGATGAACATAGGTAAGTCATTATAATATATAGATAAAATAATTTAACGCCGCCACATTTCGGAACCGCTCGCGGGCCCGCTTGGTGAGGTCTATACGTCTATTGTTCTGGGATTGGGGACGACTGTTTGGCCGACCTTCGTGAAAATTCGCCTGTCCCCGCGCGCCAGGCGGCCGCGTCGAGGCCGCGGCTCCTTTACGTCACGGCCGAGGACTGGGCTTTTCTGTCCCACCGGCTGCCGATGGCGCGCGCCGCGCGCGACGCCGGCTTCGACGTGCATGTCGCCACCCGGGTGCAAAACGGCGCACCGGCGATCGAGGCCGAGGGTTTTACGCTGCATCCGATCCCGTTCGCCCGCGGCAGCCTGTCACCGTTCGCGACACTGGCGACGCTCGCCGCGCTGCGCCGCGTGAATCGGAACGTGGCGCCGGACGTGACGCATCACGTCGCATTGCAATCCACGGTGCTCGGCATGATCGCAACGCTCGGCCGCCGCATCACTTGTGTCAACGCGCTCATCGGGCTCGGCTATGCTTTCACTTCGACGAGCGCCAAAGCGCGTGCCCTGAAATTCGTGATCGGCGCCGTGCTCCGCCGGCTGGTCGATCGCGACGGCAGTATCGCGCTGGTGCAGAACGGCGACGACATGGCGGCGCTGATGTCGCTTGGCATTCCAAAGAGCCGTATCGCGCTGATTTCGGGGTCGGGCGTCGACGTCAAGCGATTCACGCCGCTGCCCGAACCGCCGGCGCCGCTGACCTTCGGTTTCGTCGGACGACTTCTCGACGACAAGGGGGTGCGCACGTTGGTCGCTGCGTTTCGCCCGTTGCGCGCGCGCAGACCGGATGCGCGTTTGTTGATCGCCGGCACGCCGGATCCCGCCAACCCGGCCTCGGTAACGAACGCCGAGGCGGAGTCCTGGAATAAGGAGCCGGGCATCACCTGGCTCGGTCATGTCGGCGACATCGCCGGACTATGGGCGCGCGCGCATGTTGCCGTGTTGCCGTCGCGCCGCGAGGGACTGCCGTTGTCGCTGATGGAAGCGGCGGCGTGCGGGCGCGCCATGATCGCGAGCGACGTGCCGGGCTGCCGCGAAGTCGTCATCCACGAACAGACCGGCCTGCTCTTCCCCGTCGACGATGCGGAGGCGCTCGCGGCGGCGATGGAGCGGATCGCAGGTGCGCCTGAGTTGCGCTCGCGTTACGCCACGGCGGCACGAAATCTCGCGGTCAATAAATTCGCCTCGGACATTATCGGAAGACAGACCGTAGCCCTCTACCGCGAAATTTGCGAAAAGCACAGCGGCCTACATTAGCCTTTCCGGCCTTGGCCGTTTACTACGTTCGAGGCTATGGCGTTTAATGTCCGACCATTGACAAGTGTCGTTGCGAGCGCAAAAAGCAATGTCGGCTTCGGAACAATCATGGGATTTTGGCCGGAGGGTGCGTAGATTGGGATCCCGACCTTAGTATCGAACCTAAACGCGCAGCGGCTTCCTTGCTCCACCGGACCGCCCCGGATGGATTTGCATGCCCTAAATCTGCGAAATCATTCAGGTCAGCGACAGGCGAAGGAGCAAGATAGGGAACTCCTCTGTCACGCGTATGGTCTAGAACCCACGACCGATACCAAGCCTGATGCGGCAATCTATTATCAAGCCAGTGCTCGACGGGAATATCCAGAAAGATGATATCGCTGCCAGCCGCGCGTACTTCAGCCTCAAGTGTTTCCAGTTCGTGGACCTGCTCATCCATAGCATCGGGCTCAAACGGTCCCATATACATCAAAAGAACCTGATACTGCCTTTCACGCAGCGCTTCCGGGCTTTGGTCGATCAAATAACCGCCTAGATGACTAGCGGCGCTGGTTATCCATTGCCACGCATCGAAACTCAACGCATATGTCAAAAAGATTGGCCGCATCGCGGCGATCAAGATACGCGTGTGTGGCCACGAATAGACCAGATCAACGGCACCTGGACTGCCCGCAAATAGCCCATGACGAAGCATATCGAGCTCAAGCATTGTATAGCGTGCCGGCCATCGCAATTCATTTGGTCCAAGTAGTGCGTAATTGATACCCAGGACGAACCGACTATTCTTCAGCACCTCGGGATCAAGGCAAGATCGAACCAACTCAAAAGTCTGCTTTATCTGCGTAATGTTAGAGAACTCGAGAGAGATATTACTGACGGTCCAACCTGGCAGCTCCGGCTCAATCAGGTTTGGACGGTACGCGCTCGCCGACGAGCCACCAATGATGAAGAGGTTTTTCCGCTTTGTCGTCGCGTCAGCGCAAAAAGCAGGTAGCCTGTATACGAACTCCCGAATAGGTGTTCGATAATAATCAAATCTCCCGTCTTCCGAATCGATGCTTATCGGCGCTCTTGAGGGCGTCCAAAAGCCGGCGACGAGCCAAGCAAGTCCATAAATCAACATGGCAGCGATACCGACACGGCCGAGGGCTTTGAGTAGGTGTCGCATCAGAACCGCTGATAAACGAAATCTGGTAACTGAGAATAATTAGCGAAGGTCAGGATGAGAATGAGGTTGATTGCGACTCCCGCGGCAAATCCGAACATTATCTCTTCGCCAATCTGATTTTCCGCTCGGCAGTATATCGCAGAGATTTGTGAAAAGAAGGTGAGCTCAAGCTGTCGCAAGACACCAATCGCGATCGCAGCAACTCCTACAAACGCAGGCAAAGTCAGCGCCGCCGGACCAAAGAGCGTTTTTAGAAATCCATAGTACTGATCAGTCGGCATCCAGAACGGCACGATCGCGATTGACATGAAGACAAAGGTCAGGCCGAAACAAAAACATTGGTAGACAAAATTTTCGGTTAGAACGCGGTATCTTTTCTTTCCGAGCCAACCCCCGATCCAGTCTTGATAGGTTTTGTTGATCGCGGCGGCGAGCCCCAGCAGCACTCCACATACGAGGAAGGGTGACGTTGTGCCATGCCATGCGCCAACCAAAAGGAAAGTGACAAACAGAGAAAATACCGCTTGAATTCTTGTATCAATATTCGTCCGGCTCACCAAGACTTTAAACAGCGGCCCAAATACGTAGGTACGGAACCAATGGGTCAGAGTCATATTCCATCTGGTCCAAAAGTCGATGAAGCCATTGGTTTGGAAAGGTCTATTGAAATTTTCCGGCAACACGAAACCTGCAAGCCGACTCATGCCGATGACAATGTCCATGTATCCGGAGAAATTCCAATAAAGATAAATGAACCAAACCGCAGCAGCCCCGATTATCGCTACGAATCCCGCTGTATGCGCTAAGGTGTCAGGTGGCACCATGTGGAGCAACAACCGCAGATCTACACCCGCCCAAATGGGCATCGTGCTCTTCACTAAAAGACGTTCGTGAACGGCAAAGATGGCCGGGGCAATCAACATTACTTTGACATATCCCCAGACCACGCGGGCGACATCGCGTGTTTGCACCCGCTCTACCGTCCAACCAGCGGTGAAATCCGCAAAGCGTTGTATGGGCCCCGACAGCAAGCTTGGAAAAAACAAGCAATAGGCAAAAAATTGTACTGGTCCCGGACGTTCGGGGAGCGCCTTTTCCGATGCGTCAACAATCAAATGAATAAGTCGGAAAATCAGGTATGAGAAGCCAACCACTACCGGTAGGTCTTCAAGGAAAGAGAGGCCTGGAACAAATGTATAGCCCTTGAAGACAAGGTAGAGCAGCACCAAACACAAAATCCCAGGAATCGAGGCCTTTCGCCCGTGACTATCGGCTAACGTTACCAACCCATAACCCACCGCGACAATTGCAGCTAAGGTTGCTGCCGCGGTTCCGCCAAAAAAAATATAAATGAACGATATATTAAGCAGCGCAACCGAAGCCGGCAGGGCAGTTGTACCGCGGGTCACCCGCAGCAGCAGAATTGCGATCAAGGAAAATACAAGGAACCCAGCGGAAGCAAATATCATGACATAATACGTCAGACTGTGACGAGTTCAGAGCGAACGCCAATCGGCGTAGCGGGCGGAACGTAACTGGCAATATCCAAATGCCACGTAGAAGCGCCGCTCTCGTCTTCGAATAATTTAAAACCCAGCTTCGTATAGTGCTCCCGGACTAGTTCATTGCGTCCGGTCGGCACAAAGCGTCCAAGGAGCCGACTAACGCCTCGTGCGCATGCATTTTCTACTATCTGGTTGAGCGCCAAACGCTCGACTTGACGACCGAGCACACGACAGCTCATCAGCCACGTATCTATATTCCAATCGCGACCTTCCGGCCGACAAATGATGACTGAAATAATCCCATTGTCGCCAAAGCAGTCGTTCAACCGAATCTGCTGCGTGTAGACAGACGAATCTTCGGCGATCACGCGAATTTCTGCTTCGGTGTAACGTTTTGTAGTCAAATTGAATTGGTTCGATTTATTGATGAGCTGAGCAACGCGCGGAATTGCGGGCGGCGTAAATGGGCCGATAATGGCGACCATTTTCAAAGACTGAAGATAGGTAGCAAGATCTGCCGATCCGGCTTGTAGCTCCGCGCGACGTACATTACCTTGGTATTGAGCGGCGCGCGCCTTGTCGTCCGACGAAAACGATACGGCCTCGAAATAACCGGCCTGTAGAAGAGTTCGCGCGTAGAGAGATGGATCCTCTGGCAATTCCGGTACGGCTACGTCCGGCTGCGCGCCCCGGACTTGAGCACGCTCTGCGGGGTTGTCGTCGAGCAATACAAGCGCGTCGAGGCCGATATTAAGTTCGCGCGCAATCGCCGCCAAGTTAGCTCCTTTGTCTATCCAATTAGCTTGGAAAACCGCGATGTGCTCCTCACGTATTAACATATCCGGATGCGACCGAAACGGTGCGCGCGCCGTTGCTTCGTTGTTCTTCGAACACACTGCCAGCAAGATGCCCCGTTCGCGCAGCCGAAGTACGGTGCGTTGAACATCAAGAAACGCTTCGCCGTGGGGCGAGCCGTTTCCGAGAACGATCCCCTCTGGACCGTCATCACCGATCACGCCGCCCCAGATGGTGTTGTCCAAATCGAGCACGAGGCATTTCCGACTCCGGCCACGCATTGCCGCCAGTAGGCGACCTATATGCTCAGCGTAGAGCGAAAGGAATTGCTGCGCAAAAGGAACTTTAGCTAGATTCCACTGAACAGGATCGTGCCAACTCTCAAAGCCTACCGACCCGGCCATCGCTTCAACGTCTAGCAGTAAGCTGCCCGGAGAAGTCCGCACGAGGCGACGTAATTCGGAATTGAAGTCGGCAATCGTGGCTCGGTCCGTCCCGTTCACGACCGCGTCAAGGCTGCCAAACAGCGCCTCGGGTGGCGGGGCCAACGACTGAAAAATTATGGTCATGCAACCATTCAAGCGCAATGCATCGGCGACTTGAGCTAGATATTTAATTGCCTTGCTTACATGCAGCTCATGGCTGACGCCGAGTTCCGAAACGATCGGCAGCCCACGATGGTCGATGGCCAGCAGTACTGCGTCAGGTCGCGCAAGATTAACTCCCGACTTCGGATCTGCCGCGTCCTGGAAGACTTGCCCATAGTTGCCAATTGCAAGCGTCAGATCCACGCCGTGCCGAAGCGCCGATACGATCAACGGAGCCGGCAGAAATCCGGTGGTCGCATTGGCCAGTATCCCCAGCCGGAACGGGGAGAATCCCGTGGGTGATCCTTCGGTCCGCCGGGCGCGGGCGATAGCATTGGCGAGAATATGCATCTTGCTTTCGTCAAGTGCATAGCCGGCCAGAAGAGCTAACTCCCGAAACGCGTCGCTTCCCCTCCTAGACGCAATTGCTTTGCATTTCTGGCGGAATTCAGGAGGTGGTCCCGGCAGCCAACTCAGATGAAAATCCATCGAATTTCCGCGTTGTCGTCCAAGCCGATAGCAAACACATTTGTCGGCGACAAGTAGGAGATGCTCTAGTGGCCGCTGCCATTATGCATACAGGGAACGATCAGCATGCACACAGGGAACGATCAGCCTGTGGCGGCTACCGCCTAGGTGGGAGAAAACTAGCGTAGACTATGGCGCATCTACGTTATTCCCGTCAGAAAACACCACATTCCCGTCAGAAAACACCACCGCGCTTGATCGACGCAGGTCAAACTTCACTTAGCAAAATCATTGCCGCCGCAAGGCCAGATCAAAGGTCACCTTCCTCGCCTAACTCTTGTCTTAATGTTCGCCTTCAAACCCTTGCCGTCTTTGGCCATTTTGATATGGAGTGGGTACAATATCACCGGCTCTTATATTCAGGGCAAATGTGCATAGGGCGGACCGGACTATGGATATCTATGCTGAACTAACGCCAATTTTCCGCGATGTTTTTGATGACAATGAACTGACGACCACACCTGGGTTAAGTGCGAAACAAGTTGATGGATGGGACAGTCTGAACAATATCCGACTGTTCGTTGCCATTGAGCGGGCCTTCGGTATAAAATTTGCCACTAATGAGGTGACAAAATTCGTGAATGTCGGCGAACTCGTGGAGGCAATACAGCGCAAGCGCGGTCGCTGACCAAAATCTCCAAAAAAACTGGCGACGCATTGCAACGCGCTGCAGCGAATTCGCCCGGAACTTCCTTCCGACCGCTGCCCTCCGTCAGATATTGTCCGCGAACTCATGCAGTTGACGAACGATTTTACATTTCATCATCTCGGTATCGCCTGCGAAAGTATAGTCGCCGAGTCCCCTATTTGGAAATCACTTGGCTATCGCCCAGAGGGCGCTCCGTTCACCGATGAAACACAAGGCATTCGCGGATTGTTCATGACGGGCAACGGACCTCGTATTGAACTTCTCGAGGCGACCGATGGATCTTTGACCCTAGCACCTTGGATTAAGAGGCAAGTTAAACTCTACCACATGGGCTATGTCGTCACATCGTTCGATGCCGCCATTGAAAACCTGCTTGCGGATGGCGCGACTGTTGCGCGAAGTCCCTCAATGTCACCCTATTTCAAATCGCGAATTGTCTTTCTCCTGCTGCCTAACGTGGTATTGATCGAGCTCATCGATGCGCAACACGATTGCGTTTCTGCAAACCCACGAATGTTTCCTTGATTGATAAACTGAAATATCCCAATACGGCTCGGATTGTTGCCGCGCTTATTGCGTCCTGGCCGGAGCATGCGCGTTTCGTCGACCAGAGCTTTTCTCGCCGCGATGACGCCCTGATGGATTCAACGGAGCGTCATGCTGAAACAATCCTGCGGATCATCGATCCTCAGCAGGCATTGATCGACTATTGTAAAGACTATCAATTCCTGTGCGCTAAGTTGATGGAGGAAGAACTTTACTTCAGACGCAACGGAAAATATCGACTTAGTCGCTTTGAGGATGCGCTGACTGAAGTGTATTCGAATAAGGACTTCATGGCGCGCTACATGAATTTCTTACTTTTGAGCCATGTGCTTTGGGACAATCACGCGCGTGCCATGGCGTACTTTGAGGACAGGTACCTGTCTATGCTTCCGAAAGGAACTGATCACCTTGAAGTCGGCCCAGGCCACGGACTGTTGCTCCATTTCGCATCTAATGCGCCAACGATTGGAAGCGTGACCGGATGGGACGTTAGCCAGACCAGCATTGATCAGGCCCGAAGTAGCCTCAAAGCGATGGGTGAAACGCGACAGGTTAATCTTATAATGCAGAATCTGTTCGATGCTTCTCCAACACCAAATAAGATGCGGTATGGCAGTGTCGTTCTGGCAGAAGTGTTGGAGCACCTAGAGGATCCAGTCGCTGCTCTGAAGGCTATGTCGCAACATATGGATCCTGGGGCCCTTCTCTGGGTTCATGTACCGATAAACAGTCCGGCTCCTGACCACATTTACCTTTTGAAGACGCCGGAAGAAGCAGTCGAACTGGTTCGCGCCGGCGGGTTCGAGCCCATCGACTCAGCTTTCTTTCCGATGACAGGACAGACGCTGGGACGCGCGCGAAAGCTGGAGCTGACGATCTCCGCAGTTATAACCGCCAGACTCCCGTTGTAGTGGTGAGTCAGGACCCAAATCTTCGTACATGCGTTGAGACTTTTGCAATCGCATGTGCAGAAATCTCAAGCAGATCGCAAAAATTACGCTAAAAATCCGACCGGCTGCGACGCAGATCCCCGAGGCGTCGGCCGGCCCCGCCTCCCATTGCGGTAGGGTTGGAGATTCGTTGAGGTCCAGACCAATTTGAGCTCCGTAGGACATCCTGGTTACTGTCCTTGGCATTTATCTCACTAGAGCGAGATGCATTTAGGTTGGGGCATATCCTGCGTTTTGGAAATAGTTGGCGCATTCGTTGGATGTGAACGCTGCGAGGAACTGACCGATTGCGGCGCAGAGGGCATCGACGGTGCGAGCGGCGGCTTTGCGCAACAGGTGTTTGAGTGCCCACCCGCGGAGCGGCGCCATGTTGGTCTTGGTCCAGGTCTCGTCGATGAAGACCAGACGTTCAGGCGCGACCTTGTTCTGATACTTGGTCCACTGCGCCCGCCGCCGCGCCACGTCGGGACGGTCGCGTTCGCCAGCCACCACGGTTTTTTTGAAGCTCAGCTTCTCGGCATGGACGAAGCTCCAGACCGTGCGGTAATCAACCTTGAGGCCGCGTTCGGCGAGTTCGGCCACCAGCCCGCGCAAGGTGAAGGCCCTCTCCTTGGTCCGTTCCAGCAACCAGGCCCGGTGCTCGCCCGCAATCGACTTCGGCTTGTGTCCGCCCATCTGGCCCGGTGCCACACTGCCAGTTTCTCGCCAGCGCCGCACCCAGTTGATCGTCGTGCTGACGCCGACGCCAAATTGTGCCGCCGCCCGGTGGCAGGACATGCCGCCCGTCTCAACCGCCGCAACCGCCCGTTCGGCAACGGAGACGTGAAATTACATCTTTGCTTGGGGTTGTTTTACGAAAATGCGGATGACCCCCTCCCCGGGTCGGTAGCGGCGGTGAGTTAAGGTCGAGCGGCCGGACGCACTGGCTCGTTCGAAGAATTGCCGCGCTCGCGCAGCGCCATGCCGCCCAGCACTCCGACGCCGAAAACATAAAGCCAGCCGTTGGTGAAATCGAACAGGTGCGAATGCGCGGTGGATGACACGATATTCTCCACCACCACCACCGGGCCGATCCAGGCGGCAAGGCCCTTGCCGCGAAACAGCAGGAAATGCGCGGTCCACATCGCCCACAGCGCGAGCGCGCCGATGACGCCGATCTGGATGGCGACGGCAAAAGTCTGATTGTGCGGATTGTCGGCGGCGACCGCGCCGGCGCCGCTGCCTCCGGCCGTGACGCGGCGGAATTGCTCGGCGATCGTGCCGGTGCCGTGGCCGAGGATGGGCGCCGATGAAATGATCTCAAGCGACTCCTTGAAGAACGCCGCATGCAGGCCGATCGACGTCATTTTATTGGTCGCGCGATATTGCTGGATCTCGTCGAAGGAATTGTGCACGCGCGCGCGCAGACTGGGCGAGGCGGCCCACAGCGCACCGCCGAGCGCAACGGCGACGATGCAAGCGGCGAAGATTCCCTTCCAGCGATACAGCCGCCAACCGATGAGAAGAACCAGCACCGGCGCCGCAAGAAGCGCGATGCGGCTGACCACGACGAAAGCGAAATTGGCGATAAACAGCGTGGCGACCGCAAGGAATGCGAGCGCACTCATGCGGCTCTTTCGGCTCTGATAAGCCGCATAACCGAGCGCGCCGAAGGCACAGACCAGAAAGGCCGAACCCTGGTAAATGTCGTCGTGCACCGGAACGCCATCGACATGGCCGCGCCACGTTAGTCCCGGTGTCAGAATCAAAATGTAAGACGCAACCAGCACCGCCGTCTCGGAGACGAGAAAGCCGGTAATGACCCGCACGCCGTTTTCCGAGCGGCGGAATTGCGCCAGCAGGAGCGGAATGATCAGGAGCCGATTGAAACTGTCCAAGCCGCGATAGCGCGCCACCCAGTCGACATCAGCCCACAACACGCCGATGAGACCGAAGAGCCACAGCAGGACTGGCAGGCCGCCCGCGGGCGTTACAAGCTCGCGCTTGACCGCCGCTAAGTCCAGTGTCGGCAGCACGGCCAGAAGCCAGGCGACAATGAAGATGCCGGTGAGCGACGTGGACCAAGGCAGCGCCAGCGCGACGCCGACGGCAAGCCAATCGGCAAGCCGCTGCAAAAATGCGCGGTCGAAGCGGGCGGTGGTCGGCATTGCCGTCATCCAGCAAGCCTTACGCATTTTTCGGAGCCGCGATCAACATCTTGGAAATCGGTCCGGCAGGATTTTTGTGCTAGAGGCTGCAAATGAAACACCGACTCGATCGGATTGATGAACGCTGAATTCACGATATTTGCGGTGCCCGCCGCCGTGGAAGTCGTCGTCATTGCGGCACTCGTCAGCGCCGCGCTGATCGTCGTTTTGCGTCCGCTGCTCGAACGTTACGCGCTTGCCCGCCCTAATGCTCGCTCGTCGCACCAGGTGCCCACGCCCCAGGGCGGCGGAATTGCGGTCGTCGCGGCGACGATCGCCGTTTCATTGGGCATGTTGTTCCCGGCATCGGCCGAAGCAGGCATGACGCCGCTCGCAATTTTGTTCTCGGCTGTCATCCTGATCGCGATTGTGGGCGTCGTTGCCGACGTTCATCCCGATTATGTCGCGCCGCGATTCCTGCTGCAGGCGCTCGCCGTTGCGGCGGTGATTTTCGCGCTGCCGCACGAATTGCGCGTCGTGCCGTTTCTGCCGTGGTGGGTCGAGCGCGGGCTCCTCCTCCTTGGCGGATTGTGGTTCGTCAATCTCGTGAACTTCATGGACGGCCTCGACTGGATGACGGCGGCTGAGGTCGTGCCGGTCACCGCTGCGCTGGCGGCCATCGGGCTCCTAGGTATTCTGCCGCCGTGGGCCATTGCCGTCAGTCTATCGCTCTGCGGCGCCACGATCGGCTTTGCTTATTTCAACCGCCCGGTGGCGCGACTTTTCCTCGGCGATGTCGGCAGCTTGCCCATCGGGCTCATGCTCGGCTGGCTGCTCGTCCTGGTCGCCGGCAGCGGCGGCCGCGCCGCGGCGATCTTGCTGCCGTTATATTATCTCGCCGACTCGACCATCACGCTGCTGCGCCGCATCGTGAACGGCGAGAAGGTCTGGCAGGCGCATCGTTCGCATTTTTATCAGCGCGCTACCGACCACGGCTTCAGTGTGCTTGCGATCGTGACGCGCGTCTTTGCCGTCAATCTTGTGCTGGCGGCGCTGGCTCTCGCAACCGTGCTGCGGCCGAGCCGCGAACTCGATATCGCGGCCCTGATGGCGGGCGCCGTTTTGGTCGCTTGGCTCCTCGTCGGATTTACGCGCGGCCCAAGGTCTTAAGATTCACAGGTCTTAAGATTCACAGGTCTTGAGATTCGCAGGTCTTAAGATTCACTCGGCCGCAGCGGAGCGTTTGCGCTGCTCGAAGCGGCGATCGAATATGTGCTCGGCAATGCGGTTCTTCAGCATTTCGATCGAGCCCCCGGCGATCATCCAGCCGCGCGTTCGCCGCATGCAATATTCGACGAGCGTTTCCCGGCTATAGCCCAGTGCGCCCATGATCTGCACCGCCTCGTTTGCCACTTCAAAACCCGCTTGATTGCAGGCGGCCTTGGCGACGGCGGTCTCATAAGCCGACGGCAGGCCTCTATCGGCATTGGCCGCGGCGCGAAACAGCAGAAGCTGCGCGCTGTCGAGCTTGATCGCCATGTCGGCGAACTTCCATTGCAAGCCCTGGAATTCGCAGAGCGGCCGGCCGAACTGCTCGCGCTGCAGCGCATAGTCACGCGCGGCGTTGAAAGCGTAGCGGCCAAGCGCGAGCGAACGCGCGGTGTTGCCCAGACGCTCGACATTGAAACCGGCCATTTGCTTCTTGAACCCGCCGGGGCCGAGCAGCACGTTCTCCGCCGGAATGCGGCAGTCGGCAAAATGCAGCTCCGACCATTCCTCGCCGCTCATGAACGCCGACGGCGCGCCGATGGAAAACCCGGGCGTGCCGCGCTCGATGAGAACCGAGCCGATGCCGCCAAGCCCGGGCCCGAAGCGCACGTAGACCAGAAACACCTGCGCGTCCGGGCTGAAAGTCGCGAACACTTTGCTGCCGTTGATAACGTAGTGCGCACCATCCGCGCGCGCGCTGGTTTTGAGATCGGTAACGGCAGAGCCCGCATCCGGCTCGGTCATGCCGAGACTCATGACGATGCACCCGGCCAACAGCTCGCTGAGCCAGCGCGCCTTCTGCGCTGGCGTGCCGTATTCGGCAAAGGTGCGGATCGGGCCGAAATTGCCGAATTGCACCACGTCGGCACTGCGCGGGCATGCGGCGGCGACTTCCATGATGGCAATCACCGCGTCCATCAGCGAGCCGCCCTGCCCGCCTTCGCTTTCCGGCAGGCTGATGCCCATGAGGCCTTGTTTCGCCATCAGCGCCGCCACGTCGAACGGAAAGCCAGGCGCGTGAGCCCGCTTGAGCGCATCCTGCGCCAGGTGCTCGCGCGCGAAGCGGCGCACCTGCTCGGCGAATTGTGCCTGCTCCGCCGTGAACTCGAAATTCATGCCACGCCCCTTATTCCCAAATTTTGGGTCCCAATTTTACGTCTCGTGTACGTCTCTTGGCGGCTTCGGTTTAGAAGCCTACTCTCAGGCCGCATCTGTCATCGGGCTGCAATACTATCGTGCGCCTGATTTTAACGCACCACGGCATCGCCGGATTGCAGCACTGGATGAGCATCATTCGATTTTTGGGAGGCGGAGCAATGCGCAAGTGGTCTAAGGCTTGGTTTGCGGCTTTCATGTTCGTTGCGCTGACGGCGATCGTCGCGCGCACGCCGGCGCAGGCCGCCGACGTCATTTGCTACAATTGCCCGCCGCAATGGGCCGACTTCGCGACCATGCTGAAGGAGATCAAGGCCGACCTCGGCTATGACATCCCGTTCGACAACAAGAATTCCGGCCAGGCGCTGTCGCAGATCATTGCCGAGAAGGCCAATCCGGTGGCCGACATCGTCTATTACGGCGTTAATTTCGGCATGAAGGCCAAGGCCGCCGGCGGCCTCGTCGAGACCTATAAGCCGAAGCTGTGGGACCAAGTTCCCGCCGGCTTGAAGGATCCCGACGGCTATTGGACGACCATTCACTCCGGCACGCTTGGGCTCTTCGTCAACAAGGATGCGCTCGGCGGCGCTCCGGTGCCGGCCTGCTGGAAGGATCTTTTGAAGCCGCAATACAAAGGCATGGTCGGCTATCTCGATCCGTCATCCGCCGCTGTAGGCTATGTCGGCGCGGTCGCGGTGAACGCAGCGCTCGGCGGTAGCGACACCGACATGACGCCGGCGATCAATTTCTTCAAGGAGCTGCACAAGAACCAGCCCATCGTGCCGAAGCAGACGTCTTATGCACGCGTCGTCTCCGGCGAAATTCCGATCCTGTTTGACTACGACTTCAACGCCTATCGCGCCAAATACGGCGAGAGCGGCCACTTCGAGTTCGTCATTCCCTGCGAGGGCACGGTCGTGTTCCCCTATGTGACCAGTCTTGTGAAAAACGCGCCGGACAAAGAGAAGGCGCAAAAGGTGCTGGACTATTTCCTGTCCGACAAGGGCCAGGCGATGTGGGCCAATGCCTATTTGCGCCCGTCGCGGCCGGTCGAGCTGCCGCCCGCCGTCAAAGCCAAATTTCTACCCGACAGCGAATATGCCCGCGCCAAGAGCGTGGACTGGGCCAAGATGGAATCCCTGCAAGGCGGCTTCACCGAGCGCTATCTCGCCGAAGCGCATTGATGCATCCTTGTGTTCCGGCCTGCCGGAACACAATCGCTCATGAGCAAGAAGACCTTCATCGTTCTTTGCTTCGTGCCGCTTGCCATCCTGGTCACGGCATTCTTTGTGCTGCCGATGGCGCGGCTGGTGATCGTCGGCGCCAGCGGCGACAAGGGCGTGAGTGCTTACGCCGCCATTCTGCTCGATCCGCGCTACCGCACGACGCTGATCAACACGGTCTTGCTGGCGGCGGCGACCACTGCCGCCACGCTCGTGATCTCGACCATCAGTGGGATATTCTTGCAGCGCCATCGTTTTCCCGGGCGTGCGTTTCTGATCGCGATGCTGACATTCCCGCTCGCCTTCCCGGGCGTGGTGGTCGGCTTCATGATCATTCTGCTCGCCGGCCGGCAAGGCTTGATCGGCCAAGTGACCCTTGCGCTCTTTCACGACAAGCAAGTGTTCGCCTATTCGATCCAAGGCTTGTTTCTCGGCTATCTCTACTTCTCCATCCCGCGCGTCATTCTCACCATCATGGCGGCGGTGGAGAAACTCGATCCAAGTCTTGAAGAAGCCGCGCGCGCGTTAGGCGCCGGGCCCTGGCGCGTAATCCGCGACGTCGTCTTGCCGGCGCTTGCGCCGGCCTTCATCGCCTCGGGCGCCATCGCCTTCGCCACCGCAATGGGTGCTTTCGGCACGGCATTCACGCTCGCAACCGACATCGACGTGTTACCGATGCTGATCTATACCGAGTTCACGTTGTCGACGAACTTCGCCATGGCCGCGGCGCTGTCGGTGAGCCTCGGCCTCGTGACCTGGGCCATCCTCGCGCTCGCGCGCAGCTTCGGCGGCAACACCGTGGCAGCGGCCGGATGAAGACGACGCGCGATCGCCTGATCTTTGCCGCGCAGCTCGCGTTCACGCTGCTGGTGGCGGCGTTCCTGATCGTGCCTGCCGTTCTGTCCATGATGGCCGGCGTCACGGTCAATTATTTCCTCGGCATCAAATCGGGCCTGACGCTGCAGTGGGTGGTGCAGGTCTGGGAGCTCTATTCCGATACGATCTTCCGCTCATTCCTGATTGCGTTTTCGGCGCTTGCGGTGACGCTCGTCGTCGGCGTTCCCGCCGCTTATGCGCTCCATCTGCGCAACGACCGATGGTCGCGCGCGGTGGAAGAGCTGATCACGCTGCCGCTCGCCATCCCCGGCCTCGCCATCGCGCTGGCGCTTCTCCTCACCTATGGCGGGTTCAGCGACTTCCGCCGCTCCTGGCTGTTCATTCTTGTCGGCCACGCTGTCTTCACACTGCCCTTCATGGTGCGTTCGGTGATGGCGGTGTTCGCGGCGATCGACGTCAAGACACTGGACGAAGGCGCGTCCTCGCTCGGCGCTTCGCCGTGGCGGCGCTTCCGCGACGTCATCGTGCCGAACGCACGTCCCGGCATTCTCGCCGGATCGCTGATGGTGGTGACGCTGTCGCTTGGCGAATTCAATCTGACCTGGATGCTGCACACGCCGCTGACCAAGACACTGCCGGTCGGCCTCGCCGACAGTTATGCCTCGATGCGCCTTGAAGTCGCGTCCGCTTATACGCTGGTGTTCTTCGTCATGATCATTCCGCTGCTGACGGCGATGCAGATCTTTGCCGGCTATCGCACTGCGATGGGACTGCGGCGATGAGCGACCAACAAAGCGGCCAAAATGGACAATACGGACACGGCGTTGCGCTGAGCATCGAGGGCTGCGGAAAGACTTTCGCCGATGGCACCCGCGCGCTTGAGCCCGTGACGCTTCACGTCGCGCGCGGCGAGACCTTGGTGCTGCTCGGCCCGTCAGGCTGCGGCAAGACGACACTGCTGCGCATCATCGCCGGCCTCGAAAGCCCGGACCCCGGCGGGCGGCTTCTCTTCAATGAAGCAGACGTGACGCGCGTGCCGATCGAACGGCGCAATGTCGGCATGGTGTTTCAGTCCTATGCACTGTTTCCCAATATGGATGTCAGCGGCAATATCGGCTACGGCCTGAAAATCCGCGGCGTGAGCGAAAGTGACCGCAAGGCGCGCATCGCCGAATTGGTGGCGCTGACCGGCATCGAAGGGCTCGAACACCGCCGCGTCGATCAGCTTTCCGGCGGCCAGCGCCAGCGGGTGGCGCTGGCGCGCGCGGTCGCGGCGCGGCCAAGCGTGCTTCTGCTCGACGAGCCGCTGACCGCGCTCGACGCCGCGCTCCGCGACCGGCTGCGCGGCGAACTCAACCGGCTCTTGCGCGCACTCGGCATCACCGCGATCTACGTCACGCACGACCAGGCCGAAGCCATGGCACTCGGCGACCGTGTCGTCGTCATGCGCAAAGGCGCCATCGCGCAAATCGGCACCCCGCGCGATATTTATTTCGCGCCGGCGAACCGCTTCGTCGCGGAATTCGTCGGCGCTGCCAATATCGTCGAGGCGCAATGCGACGCCGGAGCGTTGACGCTGCTTGGCGGAAAATTGCCGATCGCCAACAGCGCCGTCAATGGTCACATCAACGGCAAAGTATTTGCGATGATCCGCCCGGAATCGATCCGCGTCATCGCGCCGGACGGGGCCGCTTTGTCGGGCGAGGTGGACAGCGTCAGCTTTGTCGGTGACCGGCAACGCGCATCAATAGGTGGAGTCGCCGGTAAACTCATTATGGTCGACGTGCCGAATTCCATTGCAATCAAGGCCGGCGACCGCGTCGGCTTGGCCGTCGATCCAGCTTCTATTCGCCTCCTCCCCGGAGATGCTTCGTGAGCGCACGCCCGCTTCTGATTGCGCAAATTTCCGATCTTCATATCAAGCCGCCGGGTGAACGCGCTTATCAACAGGTCGATACCGCGGCGGCGCTGATGCGCTGCGTCAAGGAGCTTAACCGGTTGAAGCCGCGGCCCGATCTCGTGGTCATCTCAGGCGATCTCGTCGATACGCCGCTGTCCGCCGAATATGACCATCTGAAGAAACTACTCGCGCCGCTCGAAATCGAGTTCGCGGCAATCCCCGGCAACCATGATAGCCGCGACCTGATGCGCGCCGCCCTCCCCGGCCTCGGCTATGCACAGCCAGCCGGCGCGCTCAATTCCATGCGCAAAGTCGGCGGCGTCGATATCGCGCTTCTGGACTCCACCGTCCCCGGCGAACATCACGGCGAACTCGACGCCGCAACGCTACAATGGCTCGACACGACGCTTGACGCGTCAGCGACGCGGCCGGCGCTGCTCTTTGTGCATCATCCGCCGTTTAAGACCGGCATCGCCCACATGGACGAGATCAACATGCACAATGCCGGCGACCTCGCCGCGCTGTTGCGCAAACATCCCCGCGTCCGCATGGTCGCTGCCGGCCATGTCCACCGCCCCACTTTGACGACGTTCGCCGGCGTCGCCGCAACGATTTGTCCGGCGCCCAATCATGCCGTGGCGCTCGATCTCGACGGGCACTTGCCGGCGTCCTTTATGATCGAACCGCCGGCGTTTCACGTGCACGCATATTTTGCCGACGAAGGCTTCGGCAACGCCGTGACGCACAGTGTGCCGATCGGAGAATTCGACGGGCCTTATCCGTTCTCCGATAGCGAAGGCAATTTTTTGTAGGGTGGGCAAAATCGCCTATGCCGGTCAGCGTGGGCACTGTGCTGATCCGATTTTGCCCACGCGGATAGGTTCGGGCATGCGCAGTGCCCACCCTACGATTACTCCGGCTTGCCGCCGGACATTTTCACGATCTTCGAATACTTCGCTTCCTCATTGGCGATGTCGGCTGCGTAAGCTTCCGGCGTGCTCGGCAACGGCTCGGTGCCATCGACACCCATCCGGCTTTTGACGTCGTCCTCGGCCAGCGCGGCGTTCAGTGCTTTGTTGAGCTTGACGATGATCGCGGCCGGCGTGCCGCCCGGCGCGACGATGCCGTAATGCAGCTCGGCCGCATAGCCCGGCAATCCTGCTTCCGCGACGGTGGGCACATCCGGAAACAGCGGCGAGCGCGTCGAGCCGGTCACCGCGAGCGCACGCACATTTCCCGAATGCACGAAACCGACGGCGCCGGCCATCGGGCAAAACATCAGCGGCACCTGCCCGCCGATAAGATCAGTGAGCGCGGGGGCCACGCCCTTGTACGGCACCGGATTGATTTTGATCCCGGCCATGGTCGCGAACAGCATGCCGGAGAGATGCGTGCTGGTGCCGATCCCCGTCGAGGCAAAATCGAGCTTGCCGGGGTCCTTCTTCGCCAGCGCGATCAGTTCGGCGATAGTGTGCGCTGGAACCGACGGATGCACCAGCACGAGGTTCGGGCTCTTGGCGATCAGTCCGACCGGCGAGAAATCCTTCACCGGATCGTAGGCCATGTCGGGGTAAAGCTGTGGATTGATCGCCAATGAACTCGTCGCGATCAGGAGCGTGTAACCGTCCGGCGCGCTACGCGCCACGTCGCGGGTGCCGATCGTGGAGCCGGCGCCGCCACGGTTTTCGATCGCGATCTGCTGGCCGAGCGTCACGCTCATTTTCGCGGCGACCGTCCGCGCCAGCACGTCGTTGCCGCCGCCGGCCGGATAAGGAACGACGAGAAGGATCGGGTGCGTCGGATAATCGTCTGCGGCGGCAAGATTTGCGGCGAGGCCCGTTGCCAACACAGCGGCGAGGCCAATGGCCGACATCAGGAATTTGGCTGCTCTCATTATGCTTCTTTCACTCCACTCTCCCTTTAACTTGCCGGGGCCACACTTTCGCTTAGTTCGCTCGTCAAACGGGCCGCGCTGCCGCGGTCATAGCGTGAATTGCCGCGTTTGTTGAGGGCACATTGTCGAGGGCACTTGAATGATCCCCGCCGTTTCCTTGCTCGGGCAAGTCGACCGCATCTGCGGCCAGTTCGCGACGGCGCTGCACAATTCGGAATTGCAGATTTACGCGACGCTGGGCGTTCTCCTGATACTCGGCGTATTCCTGTTCCCGCCCAAGAACGATCCCGACGAAATCTAAGAGCCGCGGGCCGTCGCACCGATCGGTTCGATCGATAGTGGAACCGCGCACGTTGTCGCGAGTTTATAGCTCGACAACCGACATACCGGAGCAGATCATGCTGAACCTCGTCGTTACGCTACTGATTATCGCCTTGATCGCCGGCATCCTTGGCTTCGGCGGTATCGCCGGTGCTGCCGTGGGCATTGCCAAGATCGTTTTCTTCGTCGCGATCGTGCTGTTCCTGGTCTCGCTGCTGGCAGGCGGCATGCGCGGCGGCTTTCGCAGGGGTCTGTAGTTCACCGCGGTTGCGGCGCGATACATAGTCCAAACATTGTCCAAAAAAACGACCGCGCCGAGGCTCCGCGCGGTCGTTTCGTCTCGGCTTTGTAGCGTCGCGGCGCTTAGAGCTTGCGATCGGCAAGCCGCGGCAGGAATTTCTCCGGCTACAACACCGCGGGCTGGTCGCCGGCGCCATGGGCATTGCCGTGTATGCCGTCGCCGGCGCCATCGAATGGCGCATGACGAAATGGGCCGTGTGCGGCGGCATGGATTTGAACGGCCGCTCGTGACGATCTACTGCGGTTGAATGCCGGCGGCGCGGATCACCGCCGACCATTTGGTCTCCTCGCGATCGATCACCGCGGCGTGTTCTTCGGGCGAGGTCGGCGCCGGCTCGCCGCCTTCGTTGATGATGCGCTTCTTCACGTCGTCGTCGGCGAGCGCCGCGCGCAGTTCCTTGTTCAGGCGATCGATGATCGGTTTTGGCGTGCCGGCGGGCGCCAGCAATCCGTAAGTCAATGTCGCGTCGAAGCCGGGCAATCCGGACTCGGCAAGTGTCGGCAATTGCGGCATCAGCGTCGAATGCTTGGCCGAGGTCACGGCGAGCGCGCGGATATAGCCGCCGTCGAGCGCCGCGCGCGACACCGGGATCGGATTGAAACCGACTTTGACGAAACCGCCCATCATGTCGGTGATCAGGGGATTCGAGCCCTTCTCGACGATCTGCTGAACCGTGACGCCGGCCTGTTGCGCGAACAGGATGGAGGCGAGGTAATTGACCGTGCCGGCACCCGGCGTGGCGACCTGAACCGGATCCTTGGCGCTCTTCATCATCGCGATCAATTCGCCGACCGAGTGGACCGGCAGGTCTTTATAGACCAGCAGCAGCGCCGGCGCCGATGCGATCAGCCCGATCGGCGCAAGATCCTTGCGCGGATCGTAGCCGACATCTTTGTAGAGATGCGGGCCGGTGGCGAGCGTCGATGTATATCCGAGTATGATCGTGTATCCGTCCGGCGTGGCGTGGGCGACTTCGCGCGTGCCGACTGTGCCGCTGCCGCCGGCGTTGCGGCTCTCGACCACGACCCGCTGGCCGAGCGCGGCGCTCATCTTATCGGCAACCGAGCGCGCCATGATGTCGTTGGTGCCGCCCGGCGGCAGCGGGATGACGAGCGAGATCGGCCGGTTCGGGTAATCATCGGCGGCGCCCGCAACAGCAAACCAAGCAAGTGCGAACAAGGCGAAGGCGGCAACGGCCGCCACAGCCGCAAACAGCGCGATCAACCTCGCCAAGCGACCCTCCCATTTTATTACTGCAGTACCGGCCGTCGAGGGCCGATAGTTGCTGAGCCTATCCGTTGACACGGCCCCGTGTCACGTCTTGGATATTCAATCACGCCGTGTCATAGCCACTCACGCCTTGGCCACTCACGCCTTGGCCACTCACGCCTTGGTCACTCACGCCTTGGTCACTCACGCCTTGGTCACTCACGCCTTGGTCACTCACGCCTTGGTCACTCACGCCTTGGTCACTCACGCCTTGGCCACTCACGCCTTGCGATAATCAGCCGCCAAGCACGCTCCGGGAAACGTCCGAAATGACCTGGTCCGATACCTTCCTCGGCATATTGAAGAACAACGACGTCCGGTTGATCAATTATGTGCCGGACAATGTGCTCACGCCCCTCCTTCAAGGGCGTCACCTCCGACAATTATTTCCTATCGGTTGGTGCGACGCGCGAGGACGAGGCGATGGCGACCGCCGCCGGCGCCTATATGGCGGGCCTGCGCGGTGCGGTGATGATGCAGACGTCGGGCTTCGCGCTGATCGCCAACGCACTCGCTTCCCTCACCGTGCCCTATCAGATCCCGACCGTCATGGTGAAGTCGCTGGTCGTGCGCACCATAGCCGCTCTCAGTCTGCGCTCCCGGCAGGTGCAGCGCCTTCGCGTGAAGCAACATAGGCAAGACCGGCAGCGCCGATGGCGCCGCCGACAAGAATGCCGATCGGCATGAAGGTGAAGAACACCAGCATGCCGGAATAGCCTTCAAAGTCGCTTGTCTGAAAGACCTTCGTCCAGATCAGGCCGCAGATCACGCCGATCACGCCGCCCACGATCGCACCGAGGAAAAAGCCGACAAATCCCAGCCCCACGACCTTCATGATGCTCTCCGCGTGAACCGGTGGAGTTACTCGATCCGCTCAATGCCCGCCTTGGTAATGATGTCGCGATATTTGACGATCTCGTCGGCGATGAATTTCTTCGATTGATCCGGAGGAAGATAGTACGTCTGCGCGCCCTGCTGCTGGAAACGCGCGCGCACGTCGGGATCGGCGAGCGCCTTCTTCACTTCGTCATTGAGTTTATTGACGATCGCGTCCGGCGTGCCTTTCGGCGCTGCCAGCGCAAACCAGCCCGAGACGAGATAATCCGGCAGCCCCGCTTCCTTGACCGTCGGCGTGTCGGGCAGCACGTCGATCCGTTTGGTCCCGGCAACGGCGAGCGCCTTGGCGCCGTTGGCATTGAGCGCCGCGGCGACGTTCGGGTACCACTGGAAGCCGAGCGGGACATCGCCGGCGATCATGTCAGGCACGTATTGACCGATATTCTTGTAAGGAACGTGCGTCATCTTCACGCCGGTGATCTGGCTGAAGAATTCGCCGGCAAGATGCTGTGAGCTGCCGATGCCGACCGATCCGTAATTGAGGCCGGGGTGCTCCTTGGCGTAAGCAATCAGTTCTTGCAGGGTGTTGACCGGCAATTTGTTGCTGGCCGCGACCACGATCGTGAATGCCGCGAACGGCGAGATGATTTCGAAGTCCTTTTGCGGGTCATAACCGAGCTGTTTGTACAGCGTGACATTCGCGGCCATCGGTCCCGAGCCGCTGCCGAGAATCGTATAGCCGTCAGGCGCGGCCTTGGCGGCGTCGGCGGTGCCGTTATTGCCTCCGGCACCGGGCCGGTTTTCGACGACGATGGTCTGGCCCATCGACTTAGACATTTGCGCGAACATGATGCGGCTGACGACATCGCTGGCGCTGCCGGCGGCGAACGGAATGATCGCGGTGATCTGCCGGGTCGGATAATTCGTTAAGCTTTGTGACGTGTTCTGCGCATTCGCCGCGCCGCCGAAGAAACCAAAAGTCAGCGCCAAAACCGCGCCGATCGCACCCAAACGTCCAATTTTCCGCATTGCCAACGTCCTCCCTGGCCGAACAAAGCAAATTCCACTCGGCCTTCCAAGGCAGAAACGCTGTTCCAAGGAGGTAATCGCTGCCGCAATTTGCCGCAAATGGCGCACAATCCGCCCAAAAAGCCGCCCCCTTCGGGCTGCATGTCGGCAGGGTCGAGGGATTTACTGCGCATTAACCACGTGGACAGCGCCGCCGGGCGCCGTCGTGGGCACGTGGTGTGAAGGGGGGCGCGATGCGATCGATCATTGCGTGTGGACTTGTTCTGCTCGGTCTCAACGGCACCGCGCATGAACCGGAATACGCGCCGCTGTTTTCCGACTATTTCGCCGCCGCAAACGACAGATCCGCGTCCTCGCTGGTCGAAATCGATTCATCCGTCGGCAGAGCCGACCGGCTCGCCGTCGCCGCGATGCAACCCCACACCTTGGCGCTCGAGATTTTCAGGCCGACGGACGCCGGAATGCGGCTACGCCTGGCATCGGCAAGCCCGGACATCGACGTGAGCGAGATCGCGAACGCAAATATCGAACCGAGCGACAATCGCGGCAACGAAGTGTCGCTTGACGATCTCTGCCAGGCGCTGTTCACCTCGGCGCAAGCCAACGACATTCCGATTCAATTCTTCGCCAATCTGATCTGGCAAGAGAGCCGGCTGAAGCCCGACGACGTCAGCAAGAAAGGCGCCATGGGCATCGCGCAATTCATGCCGGAGGTCGCCGCCGAAAAAGGTCTCGACGATCCGTTCGACCCGCTCCAGGCGCTTCCGGCATCGGCACGATTGCTGCGTCAGTTGCGCCTCGAATTCGGCAATCTCGGTTTTGTCGCCGCGGCCTATAATGCCGGCCCGAACCGCGTCGCCAAATGGCTCGAGCGTCACGTGAGCCTGCCGCGCGAAACGCGCAATTACGTTGTCCGCGTCACCGGACTGTCGGTCGATGCGTGGCGGACCATGCCGGTGAGCAACGACGCGCTCACTTTCGTGCAGCACCTCCCCTGCCGCAGCATGCCGGCCTTTGCCAATGTCGAGCAGGAACAGCAGGCGCAAACAGAAGCAAAGATTGAACAGGCAAAGCTCGATGACGCCGACGTAACCGGATCAATCGACGACACGCCGGCTCCAGCCCCCGGCCGCAAGTCGGCGCACAAATCCGAGAGCAAGCCTGACCGGTCGCACGAGAAACACGAAGCGCGCCACGAGACGCACCGCGCCGACCACGCTCGCCCAGCCGCCAAGCACGAGGGCGGCAAGCATGAAGTCGAGCATCATCCGCACGCCGCGCACGAAAAGCGCCGCGCCTAGATCCTGATCGGATTCAATTGAATCGGATCAGGATCTAGATTTTTCGTTTGAGCATGATCTTTTCCGACCTTCCTTCGCCCGCCGAAGCGGGCTTCGCGAAGGCGGGAAACCGGTTTCCACTTTTCGGGATCATGCTCTAGAAAAAATTCGATCGATTTGAGTGTTACGCCGCCGCGGCACCCGCCGTGCCGCGCCGCATGGCGAGCGCCACGATACGTTGCAGCAAATCCGGATAGCCGACGCCGACATGCTTGGCCGCCGTCGCGAATTCCTGGCTCTCGGCGATTTCCGGATTGGGATTGGCTTCCAGGAAATACGGCGTGCCGTCCGCCGCGAGGCGGAAATCGATGCGCGCATAGCCGTCCAGTTCCAGCGTCCGGTAAATCCGCTTCGCCATGTTCTGGATGCGCGCCGTCAGTTCCGGCGTGAGATCCTTGGCCGGTCCGTGACGGATGCCGCGCCGCTCCTGATAATCGGGGTCGTGTTTGACCTTCTCGGTAGCGATGTGCCAATCGCCGTCCGCCATGTTCTGGAACCGCAGTTCCCATACCGGCAGCGTTAGAAGCCGCTCATTGCCGACGATGCCGACATAGATTTCGCGGCCCTCGATATATTGCTCGACGATGGCGGCGGTGCCGATGCGCTCGTGGATGAAATTCACGCGTTCGGCGAGCTTCTCGTCGGTGTCGACGACGGAGGCTTGCGAGATGCCGTAGGACGCGTCCTCGTTGACGCTCTTGACGATGAGCGGCAGCGCCAGACGCGACGGTCGCTTGACCTTGCGGTGCATCGGAAACACGGCAAAGTCCGGCACCGGAATGCGGTGATAGTGCACCAATGTCTTCGACAGATCCTTGCCGCGCGCCAGCATCAAGCCGCGCGGATTGCAGCCGGTATACGGCATGTGCATCAGTTCGAGATAGCTGACGACGTTCTGATCGTAGATCGCCTCGCCGCGAAACTGCTCGAGCAACGTGAAGACGACATCGGGCTTCCAGGAGTCGATCTGTTCGCGGATCGGCTTGAGTTCGTCATGCACGCCGAGCGGACGCACCTCATGCCCGGCGGCGCGCAGGGTAGTGACGACGTCATACTCCGTCTTCCAGACGTTGATCTCTTGTTCGTTGTAGCCCTTGCTCGATTCCGGTGGGATCAGATCCGGATGCATGAGCACCAGGACGCGAAGCTGCTTCATAGCGCGATCCATCTTCGCCGTGACGGACCCAGAAGCGCGTGCATGGTTTTCGCGGTCAACAAGACGGTAAATTCCGTAAGCAGCTTTCGTTCGGGGCCGACGGCTCGCAAATTGAGCTCGCGGCTCCTCTGGATCATGTCCTCAAGCACGGCATCGAATGTGAGCTGGTATTCGCCCGTCCACTTCGCCACCAATTCCCTTACTGTTGCCCGATTCCGCCTAATGAACGATGAAGCGGCCTCGCAACGCCGATGTTTCGGGTCCGCGGAGAACAGCCGGCACAGATCGCGATCGTAGGTTTTTGGCGTATCGACGACGTAGAGCGAACGCTTCTTCTTATAATATTCACCAAGAGTCTGGGTGAGCTTCGACGCCGGGTCGACCTTCTCGCGGTGCGTCAGCACCGGCCGTAGGCCTGCGATATCTTTCATCAGTTCGTCGACATATTCGAGCTTCTTGATCGCCGGCCAGCCAGCATAGCGGCTGCGCCAATGCGAGCGCGGGCGCAGCCACACCGCGAAAGTCTCGGCGAAATCCTCATCCGGATGGCTCTGCGCATACCACAACCGCAAATGCTGAACGTGATTGCGGCTCGCCGGATTCGGCCGGTAGTAACGCGGATAGCGCTTCGACGACGGACCAAACAATTGCTGCCAGCGCCGGCGGCGATAAAGCTGATAGGCGTGGGTGACGACGTGGCCGGCCTCGTGCCGGAGAATTCTCATGCATTCCGACCAGGTGCCGCCCTCGACGTCGAGGATCATTTTCTTTTCGAGCCGCATCAAGCGCGGATGCGCGAGATAGAACGGAATGGCGATGCCGGGCGTGTTCTCCGGGCTGAACCATTCGCTCGAAACCCACGCATGCGGCCGTACCCGGATGCCGTGCTCGTCGAGTTCGGCATAAAGAGTGTTTAGGCAGTTCTCCAGCCACGTGCCTTCGACCGTCACCTTGAGGTCCTTGATCCGGACGTTCAGCAACTCGTCGTCAGACAACGAAGTCCAGAAATATTTCCTACGCGGCATATTTCTTACGCAGCATGGTGCTCGAGACCGGAACAAATCGCGGCGCCGATGGTGTCACGGGTAGCCCCTGGCGACAACCGCCAAGGTCCTGGTATCAAGCAGGGCTACGCAGAAAACCTGCGCTCAAGAAACATGACAGCCTGCACTGTCGAGGGCAGCCTGCTTTGTCTAGGGCAGCCTGCTTTATCTAGGGAATGGAAGCGAGAAGTGGCATGACAATCGGCAACAGCGACGATCCGGCGTTCCTCTATTTTCCGACCAATTACCGCTGGTCGATGGGACTTTTGATCTGCCTGTCCGGGGCGCCCTGGGTGGGGATCGAGATCGACGAGGTCAACCGGGTCGGCCGCGCGCTCGCCGACAAGGTCGGCGACGACACCGCCTGGTTCGACGAATGGACCCGCATGGGCGACAAGATCGAGGCCCGCGGCCGCGAGGCGCTACGCGCCGGCCACAAGCTCACGGCGGGGTCATGCTTCATGCGCGCCACCCGCTACTATCAGACCGGCGAGCGCTTCATCCAGCCGCGTTCGCAACACAGCATGGATGTCTACGCCAAGTCGGTGCGCATCTTTAAGGAAGCCGCCGCCCTGATGCATCGGCCGCGCATCGAGCCGGTCGAAATTCCCTACGGGAACACGACGCTGCCCGGGCTGCTCGTCCATCCGGATCCGGACGTCGCCGGCAAGAATCCGGCCAAGAATCCAGCTCCTGCCATGGTGTTCTTCGACGGCTTCGATGTCACCAAAGAGATGCAATACGGCTACGGAGTTCCTGAACTGGCCGCGCGCGGTATCGGCTGCCTGATCGTCGATGGCCCCGGCAACGGCGAGAGCGTGCGCTTTCGCAACCTGCCGCTGATCGCCGAGACCGAACATTATGCCACGCCGGTCTACGAGTATCTCGCCGGCCGCAAGGAATTCGACGCGAAGCGCATCGGCGTCATGGCGCTCTCGCTCGGCGGCTATTACGCGCCGCGGGCGGCGGCGCTCGAGCCGCGCTATGCCTGTTGCATCGCCTGGGGCGCGCAATGGGATTATCACGACATCTGGGCGCGGCGGCTCGAAGCGCTGGATTCGGGAAAGGTGTTGTCGCTGTCGGTGCCCCCGGAGCATCTGCAATGGGTGCTCGGCGTCGGCGATCGCGCGGCGGCGCTGAAAAAGCTCGAAGGCTTCCGCCTCGACGGCATCGTGCAGAAGATGAAATGCCCGTTCCTGCTTCTGCACGGCGCGGGCGACGAGCAAATTCCGCTGCCGCTCGCGGAAAAGCTCTACGCCGCCGTCGGCTCAAAGCAGAAAGAGCTCAAAGTATTCTCGCGCGAGGAAGGCGGCTTCCACCATTGTCAGGTCGACAACGTGACCATCGGCATCCACTACATGTGGGATTGGATTGCCGACGTGTTTAAAGTCTAGATGTGCTGAAAATCTGCTGATTCAGTACAAATACTACTGCCACCGAGGCAGATTTTCTCATTGATTGCATGCCCAAACGATGCCTGAGAGAAATTCGAAGTCAAGGATGCGCGAAGCGCACCGCCTTCGGCGGCGACCCTTTGGGTCGTCCTTGAGTTCGAATTTCTCTCAGGCAAAATGGTGGACGTGCAATCAATGGACCCTTGGCGCTGCGACCAGCGCCATCTCAGATGTGTCCGACTAGGACACTACGCCGCCAGCATCTTTTGCACTTCGGTGACCAGTTCGCGAAGATGTATCGGCTTGGACAGCACCTTGGCGTGCTTCGGCGCGGTCGAATCGGAATTGAGCGCGACCGCGGCGAAGCCGGTGATGAACATGATCTTGATGTCGGGATCGAGTTCGGCGGCGCGGCGGGCGAGCTCGATGCCGTCCATCTCCGGCATGACGATATCGGTCAGCAGGAGCTCGAACGGCTCCTCGCGCAGCCGCTGGTAGGCGGATAAGCCGTTGTCATAGGAAGTGACGTCGAATCCGGCATTTTGCAGCGCCTTGACCAGGAAGCGTCGCATGTCGATGTCATCTTCCGCGAGCAGGATTTTTGTCATGTCGATTGTTTCCGGCTACCGCCGGCCCCCTACATTCCCATAAGCCGGATGCCGGGTAAACATGGAGTGAAAGCCAAGCCATATTACGGTCGCGGTCGGCGGGCTTGGTCTTGCGACGTGCTGTTGGGGCTTAGTCAAAGGTCTTGGTTCGCCGCCGTGTTGAACCATGTTGGCAAGCGTTTCACCCTATGGACTTTCACCCTATGGACAACGGCCGCACGTTAAGGGACGGTGGTGCGGGGCTGCGAGTCTTGAGGAATCCCGCCAAGCGTAAGGAATCTCGCCAAGCGTAAGGAATCTCGCCAAGCGTAAGGAATCTCGCCAAGCGTCATGGAAATCGACGACGAATTCGATCCGCCATTCGAGGCTCTTGAGCCCGCGGAATCCCGCGGCCCACTGCTGTTCAATTCACCGCATAGCGGGCGGATTTACCCGCAAGCCTTCCTGCTCGCCTCGCGGCTCGATCTGGCGACGCTGCGCCGCTCCGAGGATTCCTTCATCGGCGAATTGATCGAAGGCGTGGTCGGTCGCGGCCACCCGGTGGTGCGGGCGCATTTCCCGCGCTGCTACGTCGATGTCAACCGGGAGCCCTACGAACTCGACCCGCGCATGTTCGACGGCCGCCTGCCCTCGTTCGCCAATACCCGCTCGATGCGGGTTGCAGGAGGCTTGGGCACCGTGGCGCGCGTGGTGGGCGATGCCCAGGAAATCTACGATCAGCGCATTTCGGTCGCCGAGGCGATGCGCCGGATCGACGGGCTCTATAAGCCTTATCACCGCACGCTGCGCCGCATGTTCACGCGGCTGCACCATGATTTCGGCGCCGCCATCCTGGTCGATTGCCATTCCATGCCGTCGAGCACCGGCGGCGGCCGTGACGGGCGGCCGCGCGCCGATCTCGTGCTCGGCGACCGCTACGGCACGAGCTGCGTGCCGCTCGTCGCCGAGACCATCGAACAGTGCATGCGCGAATTCGGCTATGTGGTCAGCCGCAACAAGCCCTATGCCGGGGGCTTCATCACCGAGCATTACGGCAATCCCGCTACCGGCCTGCATGCGATCCAGCTCGAGATCAACCGCGCGCTCTATATGGACGAGCGGCGCTATGAGCGTTCGGTATCGTTCGCCAGGCTCGCCGCCGAATTCGAGGTTTTGGCCGATCGTCTGGCCACCATCCCGATCGAGGAATTGCGGCCTTATCGCGCGGCGGCTGAGTAGCCGCCAACGGTAAACCCTTCGCCAAAGAAAAAGGGCCGCTCACCTTGCGGGAGCGGCCCAAGTCTAGGGAGGAAACGCCCAAGGAGGGCGACGGTAAACGGGAGAGAGCCTCTCGCTACCGCACTGCAACAACATACACCGCGTCGCACAAAACGCAAGTGCTGTTGACCTATTTGTCCTGGGTTTTCCCGGCGATTTTGCCGCATATCGAACAGACGAGGCTTTTCGGATTTAGCGCGGCTCGGGAGCGTAAAAAATGTCTGTTGTATTTCAAATACTTACGAACGAGTTCCAGTTCTGCATAAAAACGCGCCACGAGTCGGCCGCTCACCGCCGAAGGGTCATGCCGCTTTTGCATGGCGATTAACCTAGCCGCGTGGCCGAGCAGCAACACGGGAATTTGCCGTTTTGCGGAACCTCCGATACTCGATCCAAAAGAGACCTGTCATGACGGCAATCGATTTCGCGGCATTCGTGGATGAACTCGCTACGATTTCGGGCGAGACCATCCGGCCGTTTTTCCGCAGCGCCCTTGGCGCGGGAAAACTTGGCGTCGAAAACAAAAGCCGCTCCGGCGGCTTCGATCCGGTCACAGCCGCCGACCGGGCCGCCGAAATGGCGATGCGCACGCTGATCAAGCGGACCTTTCCCGAGCATGGCGTCATCGGCGAGGAGTTCGAGGCTGAGCGGCCGGACGCCGAATATGTCTGGGTGCTCGATCCGATCGACGGCACCAAGTCGTTCATCAGCGGCATGCCGGTCTGGGGCACGCTGATCGCGCTGACGCGGCGCGGCGAGCCGATCTACGGCATGATGCATCAGCCGTTCACCCGTGAGCATTTTTCCGGCGACGGCCGCGGCGCGCGCTATCGCGGCCCGGCCGGCGATCGGGAATTACGCGTGCGCCGCTGCGCGGCGCTCAAAGACGCGGTGCTGTGCACCACCTCACCGCTCTTGATGAACGAGGCCGACCGGCAATGTTTCAGCCGCGTCGAGAAAGACGTGCGGCTGTCGCGCTATGGCGGCGACTGTTACGCCTATTGCGTGCTCGCTGCCGGCCATGTCGATCTCATCATCGAGACCGAGCTGAAGCCCTATGACGTGCTGGCCTTGATCCCGATCATCGAAGGCGCCGGCGGCGTCATCACCACCTGGGAGAACGGCGCGGCGCATAAAGGCGGACGCATCGTCGCCGCCGGCGACAAACAGATCCACGCACAAGCCATGGCGCTGTTGAACGGATGACGGTTTTACGTCCGGCTTGCCCTTAGAGCATGATCCGGAAAAAGCTTGCCCTCGGACTTGATCCGAGGGTGGAAGCCGGTTTCCCGCCTTCGCGAAGCCCGCTTCGGCGGGCGAAGGAAGGTCCGAAAAGATCATGCTCCAACGAAAAAACTAGACCATGATCCGATTCAACTTAATCGGGTCATGGTTTAGTAAAGCGGCGTGCCGGGAACGAAGGCGTCGAATGCCGCCCAGAATTGCGAGCGGAAGCGGTCCTGCTCCATGAGAATCTCGTGCTGGGCGCCGACGATGACGAGATGCGAGCCGGCGCGCAGCATGCTGGCGAAATCCTCGATCGCCGGTGTCGACACCACGGCGTCACTGCCGCCGGCGACGATCAGTATCGGCTGGCGGATATGCGCCGGGAAGCTGCGCTCCCGCATCTCCGCCATGGCGCGAAAGGCGGAATCGACCCACGCCACTGCCGGCGCGCCGAGCGCCAGCGCCGGCTCGGCCTCCAGAATGGCGGCGTTGCGGGCATAGCGCACCGGGTCCGACGTCAGAATATTGCCGACGAACGGACGCGATTCGACGATGCTGGTGTCGCTCTTGGGCACATACATCGAGCCGAAACCCGCCATCCGCATCACCCGCACGATGATCGCACCCGCTCCCATCGAATAATCGACGCCGCCGAGTGTAATCAGCGGCGAAGTGAGTACCATCCGGTCGAACCAGCGATGGCCGCGATGGGCGGCGCGGATGAGGATCGAGGCGCCGGTGGAATGGCCGAGCGCAAAAATCGGCGGCGGACAATCCGGCAGCACGATTTCGCGCATGAAAGTTTCGAGGTCGGTGTCGTATTCGGCGAAATCGCGCACATAACCTTTGCGGCGGTCGCTCAACGCGCGATCGGACAGGCCCTGGCCGCGCCAGTCGAGCGCCGCGACCGCAAATCCCCGCGCACGCAAATCGCGCACGGTCTCGAAATACTTTTCGATCCACTCGCTGCGGCCCTGAAACACGCACACCGTACCGCGCCGCCCGGCGGGCGGCTGCCAGCGCGCATAGCGCAAGTTCACGCCGTCCGGCGTCTTGATCGTCCCGGCAACGTAATTGTCTGGAACCGGATTGGCGGGAATCGAAATGAGTTTCATGCAAAAGATCGGGTTGAAGCGGCCTTCGCTTATAACAGTCCGCAAGTGCTGCTCAACCTAACGACGCTTCGCGGCGCTCTTTAGCGGAGGATATTCCAGTGGAATTCCGGGGCCCTTGCGAGCCTCGCGAGGCATTCCCATATCAATCAGGTGCAGGCCAGATAGGGCTGCACATTCATAGGCTTGGCCCATAAGGGCAGGCTATCCGCATGTCGCTTCACAAGGAGGATATGCCATGCGAACTTTCGATCTAGCTCCCCTTTATCGTTCCACCGTCGGCTTCGACCGGCTGTTTTCGTTGCTCGATCAGGGCAGCGACGGCGCCGTTCCCGGTTACCCGCCCTATAATATCGAGCGGACCGGGGACAACGCGTATCGCGTGTCGGTAGCGGTCGCGGGCTTTAACACGCCCGAACTTTCGGTCGTGGCGAAAGAGAACACGCTCACCATCCGCGGCGAGAAAAACGCCAAAGAGGAAGAGAAGCGCGGCGACGTGCTTTATCAGGGCATCGCGGCCCGCACGTTCGAGCGCGTGTTCCAGCTCGCCGACTTCGTCCTGGTGAAGGGCGCAAGCCTCGAGAACGGTCTCCTGCACGTCGACCTTGTGCGCGAGATCCCCGAGGCGAAAAAGCCGCGCTCGATTCCGATCAACGTGCAGGGCCAAGGACAGAACCAAGGCTCTACCGTGATCGAGAACCAGAAGGCTGCGTAAGCGGTCTTATCGGGTGGAACAAGGGAGCGCCCCGGTTTTCCGGGGCGCTTTTTCATTTCTGTTAGAGCATGATTCCGAAAAAGCCTGCCCTCGGACTTGATCCGAGGGTGGAAATCGGTTTCCCGCCTTCGCAAAGCCCTCTTCGGCGGGCGAAGGAAGGCCGGAAGATCATGCTCAAACGAAAAATCAGGGTCTAATCGTTGATCGGTGGCGGCTGCAGCGATTTGCCTGGCTTCGCGGCTGCAGTCGCCGGCGGAGCCACCGGCGCGGGCGCGGCAGTTGTGACATCCGGTTTGGCTTCCGGCTTGTCGTCGGTCACCGACTTTGCGTCCGGTTTGCTATCGGTCACCGCGGCAGGTTTCCTGGCCGGAACGCTTCCCGGCGCATTCTGTTTGGCTTCGCCGATCGGCTTCCGCGCCGCGAGTTCCGCGGGCCGTGGCCGCGGCAGCGGCGGCAGCACCGTCACGCTGGCACGCGTGAGTGGATGTGCGGCTGGCAGGCGCGGCGGCGCCGGTGGAACATCATACTCCGCCGGCTCGCCGTAAGGCGGCGGCATATCATCCGGCTGCGCCCCATAGGGCATCATCCCGGCCTGTTGACCGTAAGAGCCTGGACCCGGAACAATCCGGTTGACGTCGCGGATGGCGCCGGAACGCGCATCGACGACAACGCGCATCAGGATGCCGCGGAAATCGGTCGCCCGCAGCACATAGGTCGAACCCTCGCGCAGCGGCGGCGCCAGCGGATCAAAGCCCGCCCGGCGCACGGTTCGCGTGATCTCGTAAGGCGGCATGAAGCCGGGAGCAGGCAATGGCGCGAATTGCGCCGACGTTGCGGGAACCTGCGCGTGACCAATTGCACCGGCCAACAGCAGAAAACACGCAGCGGACGCGGATGTTACGCTCACACGCACGTTTCAGGCCCCTCCCTGACGTCCCCAGGTTAGCTCAAACGTCCGTACGAAGTTAACTTAAATTGGGGCGGCCCTTAGGCGCAATTCAGGACTCTTTGCAGAGAGCCACGAAACACTCGATGTCCTCGTCCTTGGTCGCAAACGACGTGACCAGCCGAACAAGGACGGTATCGGCTCCGACGTCCAGGCTTTCGCTGGAACGCACGTAATAATTGGCGCCCGCGGCCTGAAGCTTGGCATCGAGCGAACGCGGCAGCACCGCAAAGACAAGATTGGCCTCGACCGGCCACACCGGCTTCAACCCGGCGCCGGTCAATTTTTCCGCCAGCCGGTCGGCCATACCATTGGCGTGACGCGCCAGCATGAGCCAGCAATCGTCGGCCAGGTAGGCGAGGAATTGCGCGGCGATGAAGCGATGTTTCGACAGAAGGTGCCCGGCGCGCTTGCGCCTTTCGCCAAGATAAGCGGCGCGAACGGGATCGAAGACGACGACAGCTTCGGCCGCCAGCGCTCCGCCTTTTGTCGCGCCAAACGACAAGACATCGACGCCGGAGCGCCAGGTCATTTGCGCCGGCGATGCGTTGAGCCGAACGAGCGCATTGGCGAAACGCGCGCCGTCCATGTGCAGCGCCAGCGAACGCGCATGGGCGATCTCGGCCAGCGCCGCGATCTCATCGGTGCGATAGATCGTGCCGGCCTCGCTCGCCTGCGTAATCGATAGAGCCGATGGGATCATCTGATGCGGACTATGCCCGCCATAGCCGGCGAGCGCCTTTTCCAGCACCGGCGGGGTGATCTTGCCGCCCTCGCCGCTCAATCCGACAAGCTTGAGGCCGCCGCCGAAGAATTCGACCGCGCCGCATTCGTCGGTCGCAATGTGAGACTCGGCGTGGCACAGCACGACGCTCCAAGGCGGCGAGACATGCGCCAGCGCCAGTGCGTTCGCCGCCGTTCCCGTCGGGACCAAGAACACCGCGACTTCGCGCTCGAACAGCTCCGCCAGGCGGCGCTCGACGTCTTTGGTCCAATCGTCATTGCCGTAGCCGCGCGCGTAACCGTTATTGGCTTGCGCGAGAGCGTCCAAAATAGCGGGCGCCATGGGCGCGGTGTTGTCGCTGGCGAAATTCACGTCTGCGAATTCACGAATGATAGCCCAAATTCACTAATGATACCCAATGTCGGACCGCACCTTGCCGCGAAACACCCAGTATGACCATGCCGTGTAGACCAAAATCACCGGCAAGAGGAACAGCGTGCCGATCAACAGGAAGGCCTGGGTGCTTGGCGACGCTGCCGCCTGATCGAGCGTGAAATGTCCGGGCACGATCATCGGCCACAGACTGATGGCGATGCCGATATAGGACATGACGAACAAGCCCAGACTGGCAAGGAATGGGGCGTATTCCGATCTGTCGTTGAGCGATTGCCATGCGTACCAGATCAGAGCCGCGGTGATCAGCGGCACCGGCGCCAGATACACGATATGCGGCCAGGAAAACCAGCGTGCCGCGATATGCGGATCGATATAGGGCGTCCACAAACTGACGACGCCGATGCCAATAACCGTGCCGATCAGACAGCGCCGGCCGAGCGCGCGAGCCCAGTCCTGCAAGGCGCCTTCGGTCTTGATCACCAGCCAGCCGGCGCCAAGCAGCGCATAGCCGAACATCAAAGCGACGCCGGCAAAAACCGAAAACGGCGTGAAACAATCGAACGAGCCGCCGACAAATTGCCGCCCCTGCACATTGAACCCCTGGATGAATGCGCCGAGCACCACGCCCTGCGCGAAAGCGGCAAGCGCCGAGCCCGCGGCAAAGCCGTGATCCCAGAATGTCCGGTGCTCGGCGTCCCGATAGCGAAATTCGAAAGACAACCCGCGAAAGATCAAAGCCAGCAGCATCAGCAGGATCGGAAAATAGACCGCGGGGATGATGATGGCGAAGGCGACGGGAAAAGCGGCAAGAAGGCCGACGCTGCCGAGAATGAGCCACGTCTCATTGCCGTCCCAGATCGGCGCGATCGAGTTCATGACCAGATCGCGCGCGCCGCGATCGGGCGCGAAGTTGTAAAGCATGCCGACGCCGAGGTCGAAACCGTCAAGCGCGACATAAAAGAAGACGCCAAGCGCGAGGATCGTCGTCCAAATCGGCACCAAGTCGAGCGCTTGCATCAGCGTGCCCCCTCCGGTGTCGTGGCTGCCAACGCCTCGATCGGCGATTTCGGCCGGCCGCTGCCAATAGGCGCGAGGTCTTCCGATGCGGCAGGCCCGCTGCGAACGACGCGGAGCATGACTCCGACGCCCACCGGGAAAATCACCAGATAGACGGCGACGTAAAGCAAAAGCGACAGGAGGACATTAGCGCCGGTCAGCGATGGTGAGACGGAGTCCGCCGTCCGCATCAAGCCATAGATCGTCCAGGGCTGCCGCCCGACCTCGGTCGTCGTCCAGCCGGCGATGACTGCCAGAAATCCGAGACAGGTCGTGAACTGACACAGCCGCAGATACCATTGTGTCCGGTCAAGCTGCTGTCGCGCCATCAATACGAAGCCGGCCGCCACAACCGCCAGCATCAGAAGGCCGATCCCGACCATGATGCGGAATGAGAAATAGACGACAGCGACCGGCGCGCGCTGATCGGGCGGAAAATCTTTCAGGCCTTTGACTGCGCCGTCCCACGAATGAGTGAGATAAAGGCTTCCGAGCTTCGGTATCGCGATCTCGGCGAGATTTTTCTCCGCCGCGGCATCAGGCCAGCCGATGATCGAGGCCGGAACGCCGTGTCCGCCATCCCAAAGGCCCTCGATCGCGGCGAGTTTGGCCGGCTGATATGCGAGCGTATTGAGGCCGTGCATATCGCCGAGCACGATCTGCAACGGCACGAAGATCGCCAGAAACCACAGCGCGAGCCGCAGCATCACGCGCCCTTCGGCCACCGACTGTCCGCGCCGCACCGTATAGGCGCCGACGCCGAGAACGACGAAGGCCGTCGTCACGTAGAAGGCGCTGACCGTATGCGCGAACCGATATGGAAACGATGGGCTGAAGACGATCTCGAACCAATCCTTCGGAAAATAGCGGCCGTCGATGACCTCGTAGCCGACCGGCGTCTGCATCCAGCTATTGGTGGCGAGAATCCAGAACGCCGATGACAACGTGCCAACCGCCACCAGCACGGCGGCGACGAAGTGCATGGACGGCGGCACCAGTTTTCGGCCGAACAGAAGCACGCCGAGAAACGTCGCTTCGAGGAAGAACGCCGTCAGGCCTTCATAGGCCAACAGCGGCGAGATGACGTTGCCGGCGGCGTCCGAGAAGCGGCTCCAGTTGGTGCCGAACTGGAACGGCATGACAATGCCGGTCACGACGCCCATGCCGAAGGAAATCGCGAAGATCCGCAGCCAGAATTGCGAGAGATTGAGGAAGATGGGACGCTTGGTCAGCGCATAGACGCCTTCAAGAAAGGCGATGTAGGACGCAAGCCCAACGGTGAATGCCGGCAAAAGAATATGCCAGCCGATGACCCAGGCGAATTGAATGCGTGAGAGAAATTCCGGATCGAGATGCATCGTCCGTGGTCCCGGTGACAATGCGGATGACAGATCGCGAGTCTAACACCGCCCTTGACTGAGCGCGATACGGCCGCCCCGTGACAGGGTCGTGTCCTCGCGCGTGGGCGTGTCCTGTAAGCGTGTCCTGTGGGCGCGTCCCATTCAGGGGCCGGACGGCGAACAAACCATCGGGATTTTCTCGCGGCGCAGGCGCGGGCATTGCGCTTGCACGTTTCCCATGATCCACTTGAGTTGCGGCACATCGTAAAAATCCGTGGCGGACCAGGCCGGCTGGCGCCTTTTTTTGTCACGCTTTGGGGCTCGGCGCTTGTACTTGGGCCCGGAATTTGCCATGTTCTGTATAGGACAGCATTGCTGTCCAAATTGGTGACCCGCAAAGCGCGAGCCTCTCTACCTTTAGGGGTAGCTGCGCAGTAGGTCGGCCGCCGGGACGAGGGCGCGTCGGACGGCGGCAAGAACAAGCAGCCAATGGCCGTCATGTGGCGGGAAGCATGCGGCACAAAGGTTGCCTCCTAGATTGAAGGGCTCGCCCCGGGCGCAGGACGGCGCAATCCTGTGCTGGGGCGAATTGTGTCGCAGCCAGGAAGACCAGTGTCTTTCGGGTTCGGGCGAGGAACGCGAGAAGAAGATGGGCGCGGGTAAAATGGTGGACGCGTCGACGGCTTTCGGCCTGTTTGATCCGGCGCAGGAAAAAGATTCCTGCGGCGTCGGCTTTATCGCCGACATCAAGGGCCGCAAATCGCACAAAATCGTCGAAGACGCGCTGACCATCCTGGTCAATCTCGAACACCGCGGCGCGGTCGGCGCCGATCCGCGCGCCGGCGACGGCGCCGGCATCCTGGTGCAGATACCGCACAAGTTTTTCGCCAAGAAAGCGGCCGAGCTTGGCTTTCAGCTGCCGGAGCCCGGCCACTATGCCGTCGGCGCGCTGTTCATGCCGCACGACGAGGCGTGGCGCCGCGACGTGATGGAGAGCTATGCCGAGATTGCCGAGAAAGAAGGCATGAAGCTGCTCGGCTGGCGCAATGTGCCGACCGACAATTCGACGCTTGGCGTCTCGGTGAAGCCGACCGAGCCGGTGAACATGCAGGTCTTTATCGCCCGCAATCCGAAGATCGCTTCGGAAGACGAGTTCGAGCGGCGGCTCTATATCCTGCGCAAGACGATCTCAGGCTCGTTGTACGGCAAGCGCGAACGGAGCGTTTCACACTATTACCCGGTGTCGATCTCGTGCCGCACCGTGATCTACAAGGGCATGTTCCTCGCCGACCAGCTCGGCGCCTATTATCCCGATCTGCACGACCCGGATTTCGAAAGCGCGCTGGCGCTCGTCCACCAGCGCTTCTCGACCAACACGTTCCCCGCCTGGTCGCTGGCGCACCCCTACCGCATGGTCGCGCATAACGGCGAGATCAACACGCTGCGCGGCAACAATAACTGGATGGCGGCGCGGCAAGCCTCGGTGTCGTCGCCGAAATTCGGCGACGACATCAAGAAGCTGTGGCCGATTTCCTACGAAGGCCAGTCCGACACCGCCTGTTTCGACAACGCGCTCGAATTTCTGGTGATGGGCGGCTATTCGCTCGCGCACGCGATGATGATGCTCATTCCCGAGGCGTGGGCGGGCAATCAGCTCATGAGCGAGAAGCGCCGCAACTTCTATGAATACAATGCGGCGCTGATGGAGCCGTGGGACGGCCCGGCGGCCATTGCCTTTACCGACGGCCGGCAGATCGGCGCCACGCTCGACCGCAACGGCTTGCGCCCCGCGCGCTATCTCGTCACCCGCGACGACCGCATCATCATGGCGTCGGAGAACGGCGTGCTGCCGGTGCCGGAAGAAGAAATCGTCACCAAGTGGCGGCTGCAGCCGGGCAAGATGCTTTTGGTCGACCTTGAGAAAGGCCGGCTCATTCCCGACGAAGAGATCAAGTCGCAACTGGCGGACGGTCATCCCTACGGCGAATGGCTCAAGAACACGCAAATCGTGCTCGAGGAACTGCCGTCGACGTCCGAAGCGGCGCCAATCTCCAACCTGGCGCTACTCGATCGTCAGCAGATGTTCGGCTACACCCAGGAAGACCTAAAAATCCTGATGACGCCGATGGCGACGACCGGCGAAGAAGCGGTCGGCTCGATGGGCAACGACACCCCGATCTCGGCGCTGTCCGAAAAAGCCAAGCCGCTGTTCACTTATTTCAAGCAGAACTTCGCGCAGGTCACCAACCCGCCGATCGATCCGATCCGCGAGGAACTGGTGATGAGCCTTGTCTCCATCATCGGTCCGCGCCCGAACCTGTTCGACCTCGAAGGCACCTCGAAGACCAAGCGCCTCGAGGTCCATCAGCCGATCCTGACCAACGCCAATTTGGAAAAGATCCGCGCCATCTCCGAGATCGGCGAAAGCCATTTCAAGTCGATCACGCTCGACACGACCTGGCCGGCCGATGCCGGCGTGGCGGGCATGGAAACCGCCATTGTCGAACTGTGCGCCAAAGCCGATGTCGCGGTGCGCGACGGCATCAACATCGTCATCCTGTCGGACCGCCGCGCCGGCGCCGACCGGATTCCGATTCCGTCACTGCTCGCCTGCGCGGCCGTGCATCATCACCTTATCCGCGAAGGTTTGCGCACCTCGGTCGGCATCGTCGTGGAATCGGGCGAACCGCGCGAAGTGCACCATTTCGCCTGCCTCGCCGGTTACGGCGCCGAAGCGATCAATCCGTATCTCGCCTTCGAGACACTGACCGCGATGAAGGGCGAGCTGGCGGCGAAGCTCGACGACAAGGAAATCATCAAGCGTTACATCAAGTCGATCGACAAAGGCCTGCTCAAGGTGATGTCGAAGATGGGCATCTCCACCTATCAGTCCTATTGCGGCGCGCAGATATTCGACGCCATCGGGCTGAAGTCGGAATTCGTCGCGCGGTATTTCACCGGCACGGCGACCCGCATCGAAGGCGTCGGCCTTGCCGAAATCGCCGATGAGGCGGTGCGGCGGCATGGCGACGCGTTCAGCGACACGCCGATCTATCGGTCCATGCTTGATGTCGGCGGCGAATACGCCTTCCGCGTCCGCGGCGAGGATCACGTCTGGAACGCGGCGACGGTCTCGGCGCTGCAACACGCGGTGCGCGGCAATTCCGTCGAGAAGTACCGGCAATTCGCCCACATCATCAACGACCAGTCGACACGGCTTCTGACCATCCGCGGCCTGTTCCGCATCAAGTCCGCCGCGGAAGACGGCCGCAAGCCGGTTCCGATCGAAGAGGTCGAGCCGGCCAAAGAGATCGTCAAGCGGTTCTCGACCGGCGCCATGTCATATGGCTCGATTTCACGCGAGGCGCATACCACGCTCGCCATCGCCATGAACCGCATCGGCGGTAAGTCGAATACCGGCGAAGGCGGCGAGGAATCGGACCGTTATAAGCCGCTGCCGAACGGCGATTCCATGCGCTCGGCGATCAAGCAGGTGGCGTCGGGTCGCTTCGGCGTCACCGCCGAATATCTCGTCAATTCGGACATGATGCAGATCAAGATCGCCCAAGGCGCCAAGCCCGGCGAAGGCGGCCAGCTGCCCGGCCACAAGGTCGACAAGACCATTGCCAAAGTGCGGCATTCGACGCCCGGCGTTGCGCTGATCTCGCCGCCGCCGCATCATGACATCTATTCGATCGAGGATCTGGCGCAGCTCATTTTCGACCTCAAGAACGTCAATCCGGACGGCGACGTTTCGGTGAAGCTTGTCTCCGAAGTCGGCGTCGGCACGGTTGCCGCCGGCGTGTCGAAGGCGCGCTCCGACCATGTGACCATTGCCGGCTACGAAGGCGGCACCGGCGCCGCGCCGCTGACCTCGGTCAAGCATGCCGGCTCGCCCTGGGAGATCGGGCTTGCCGAAACGCATCAGACGCTGGTCGCTAACCGGCTGCGCGGCCGTATCGCCGTGCAGGTCGATGGCGGTATCCGCACCGGGCGCGACGTCGTCGTCGGCGCGCTGCTCGGCGCCGACGAGTTCGGTTTTGCCACCGCGCCTTTGATCGCGGCCGGTTGCATCATGATGCGCAAGTGTCATCTCAACACCTGCCCGGTCGGCGTCGCCACCCAGGATCCGGTGCTGCGCAAGCGCTTTACCGGCCAGCCCGAGCACGTCATCAACTACTTCTTCTTCGTCGCCGAGGAAGTGCGCGAACTGATGGCCGAGCTCGGCTACCGCACCTTCGACGAGATGATCGGCCAGATGCAGATGTTCGACCGGCAGACGCTGATCGCGCATGGCAAGGCGAACGGGCTCGATTTCTCAAAACTATTCACCAAGCCGGACGTGCCGCCGGAAGTCGCAATCTTCAACAGCGAAGTGCAAGATCACAAGATCGCCAACGTCCTCGACCGCAAGCTGATCGCGCAGTCGCAATCGGCGCTCGAAGGGCGCGCCCCCGCGCATATGAGCTTCCCGATCAAAAACGTCGACCGCACGGTCGGCGCCATGCTGTCGGGCGAGATCGCCAAGCGCTACGGCCACGAGGGTCTGCCGCACGACACCATCGTCGCGCAATTCAAGGGCACCGCCGGGCAAAGCTTCGGCGCGTTCCTCGCCCGCGGCGTCACGTTCGAGCTCTACGGCGACGCCAACGATTATGTCGGCAAAGGCCTCTCCGGCGGCCGCCTCGTGGTGCGGCCGCCCGACGAATCCGGGATTATTCCGGAGCAATCGATCATCGTCGGCAACACGGTGCTCTACGGCGCCATCGAGGGCGAGTGCTACTTCCGCGGCGTCGCCGGCGAGCGCTTCGCCGTGCGCAATTCGGGCGCCACCGCCGTCATCGAGGGCGCCGGCGACCATTGCTGCGAATATATGACCGGCGGCGTGGTGGTGGTGCTCGGCGCGACCGGCCGCAACTTTGCCGCCGGCATGTCGGGCGGCATCGCCTATGTGCTCGACGAGGACGGCACCTTCGCCTCGCGCTGCAATCTCGCCATGGTCGAGCTCGAGCCGATGCCGGGCGAGGAAGATATCAACGCCAAGGTGTTCCATCATTCGCGCGATCTCGAAGCCCACGGCATGGTCGATATCATGTCGGACATGAGCCGGTTCGACGGGCACCGGCTGCATCATCTGATCACACGCCACGAGCGCTTTACCGGCTCGACGGTGGCGAGGAAGATTTTGGCCGAGTGGAAAACGTGGTATCCGAAATTCCGCAAGGTCATGCCGGTCGAGTACCGCCGCGCTCTCAATGAGATCAAAGCCGCGGCCATCGCGGCGGAATGACGCCGCTAAAGAGACCGACGAGTAAGTCGCGAGAGAGTTTGCGCTGTGGGTAAGATCACCGGTTTCCTGGACTACGAACGCGAGGACCGCGACTACGAGCCGGTCGCCGAGCGCGTGCGCCATTGGCACGAATTCGTGCGGCCGCTGCCGGAGCAGGACTACGTCACCCAAGCCGCGCGCTGCATGAATTGTGGCGTGCCCTATTGCCAGGGCACGGGCTCGGTCGCCCCCGGCACGCCGGGCTGCCCGGTTAACAACCAGATCCCGGACTGGAACGACCTCGTCTATGCGGGCAACTGGGACGAGGCCGCGCGCAACCTGCATTCAACGAACAATTTCCCGGAAGTGACCGGCCGTGTCTGCCCGGCGCCGTGCGAAGCGTCCTGCACGCTCAATATCGACGAGAACCCGGTCACCATCAAATCGATCGAATGCGCCATCGCCGACCGCGCCATTGCGGCAGGCCTCAAGCCCGAGCTGCCCACGACGCGCACCGGCAAGAAAATCGCCGTCGTCGGTTCCGGACCCGCGGGCATGGCCTGCGCGCAACAGCTCGCGCGCATCGGGCACGAGGTTCACCTCTACGAGAGATGGGCCAAGGCCGGTGGTTTGCTCCGTTACGGCATTCCCGACTTCAAGATGGAAAAGATTCACGTCGACCGCCGCGTCGCGCAGATGGAAGCCGAAGGCGTCGTATTCCATTACGGTGTCAATGTCGGCGTCAATCTCCCGGCCGACAAGTTGCTCGAGGACCATGACGCCGTCGTGCTCACCGGCGGCGCCGAGAAGGGACGCGACCTACCGGTCCCCGGCCGCGACCTCAAGGGCATCCATTTCGCCATGGACTTCCTGCCGCAGCAGAACCGCCGCGTCAGCGGCGAAAAGGCGAACGGCGCCGAGCCGATTCTGGCCAAAGGCAAGCACGTCGTCGTCATCGGCGGCGGCGATACCGGCTCGGACTGCATCGGCACGTCGTTCCGCCAGGGCGCGCTGTCGGTGACCAATTTCGAGATCATGCCGGAGCCGCCGGCGCACGAGAACAAGCCGTTGACCTGGCCGAATTGGCCGCTCAAGCTGCGCACCTCGTCGAGCCACGAAGAAGGCGCCGAGCGCGATTTCGCGGTGATGACGACCAAATTCTCCGGCGAGAACGGCCAAATGAGCGGCCACGTGAAGACGCTGCATTGCGTGCGCGCCGACGCCAAGATGCAGCCGATCCCAGGCAGCGAGTTCGACATCCCCGCCGATCTCGTTTTGCTGGCGATGGGTTTTGTGCATCCGGTGCACGACGGCCTGCTCAAGAGCCTCGACCTCAAGCTCGATGCGCGCGGCAATGTGGCCGCCTCGACCGACGATTACCGCACCTCGATCGACAAGGTCTTTGCCGCCGGCGACATGCGGCGCGGGCAATCACTGGTCGTCTGGGCGATCCGCGAAGGCCGCCAGGCCGCGCATGCGGTCGATAAGTTTTTGATGGGATCGAGTTCGCTGCCGCGGTGAGGGCTTTTTGATCCGTCATCCTGAGGCGCGAGCGACGCGAGCCTCGAAGGATGGACGCCACTGAGTGTTCAAGCCAACGGCGCAATGCGTAGGATGGGTTGAGCTCTTGCGAAACCCATCGCCTGTCCTCGCCGGTCTTTGATAGCGCGTAGGATGGGTTGAGCTCTTGCGAAACCCATCACTAGACCGTGCCGCATTATGATGGGTATCGCTTCGCTCCACCCAATCCTACGGGCTGGATTCCCGCTTTCGCGGGAATGAGCGGGATATGAGTGCACACCCTTTCTGACTCGTTATGGCGGGCATAGCGTCCGAAGGACGGCGTCGCTTCGCTCGCCTGTGTCCCGGCTATCCACGTCTTTCTTAATGGGACAATGGCGGGCGGCTGGTTCTACCTTATGACCAATCGGCGCAACGGCATTTTGTATGCCGGCGTCACGAGCAGCCTGCCGCGCCGAATCTATGACGACCGCTCGGATCTGCAACCGCCGCTGCGGCCTCGGCGTTTGCGCGCTTACACGCGATAAAAGTCGTCATTCCGGATTGCCCGCGCAGCGGCAAGTCCGGAATCCATAGCCCCTGCGCCGGGGTTAAGGATTCCGGGCTCCTCGCTTTCGCTCGGCCCCGGAATGACGTTGTCACTTTTTCATTGACGTTGGTCACCGTTTAAGTTATATTTTCGCTGCGAATCAAATCTCGCTCGCAAGGACGCTTTCGGGAGGCATCCCGGAGGTTGGAGCGAGTGCGGTGCCCGCGCGCGGACTTGCACTCCGCTCCCGGGCAGCTTCGGGCATCAGCCGCCCAGCACTACGGACTGGGACGCGAGGTGCTCGCTGGACGATAAAGGGACAGGTTGGGGCG